>ERZ833782.2117-NODE-2117-length-14132-cov-2.799531_pt1 | contig 14132 bp, 12 predicted proteins | sample MGYA00519577_ERZ833782 | MGnify/ENA primary metagenome ERZ833782 (study PRJEB31850, sample SAMEA3708745) | human gut metagenome | biome: human gut; feature: human-associated habitat; material: faeces | place: China | collected 2014 ...
CGGATGATGTCGGCGCCCATCTCGTCGCAGATCTTGTTGGGGTCGATCACGTTGCCAAGCGACTTGGACATCTTGCGGCCCTGGCCGTCCAGGGTGAAGCCCTGGGAAATGACGGCCTTGTACGGAGCGATGCCGTTGGTGCCCACGGACGTCAGCAGCGAGGACTGGAACCAGCCGCGGTGCTGGTCGGAGCCCTCGAGGTAGACGTCCGCCGGATACTTGAGCTCGGGGCGGTACTCGCACACGGCCTTCCAGGACACGCCGGAGTCCCACCACACGTCGAGGATGTCACGATCGGCCTTGAGGTGATGGCCGCCGCACTTGGGGCACACGCAGGCGTCGCCGAGGTAGGACTCGGGAGCATCGGTGAACCAGGCGTCGGAGCCCTTCTCATGGAACAGCGCGATGACCGCGTCGAGCGTGTCGTCGTTCATGATCTTCTCGCCACAGTCGGCGCAGGTGAAGGACGGAATCGGCACGCCCCAGTTGCGCTGACGGGAGATGCACCAATCGGGACGCTGCTCCACCATGGCGCCGATACGGTTGACGGCGTGCTCGGGATACCAGGACACGTGGTTGCGCACCTGGTCGAGCGCCTGCTCGCGCAGGCCGGTCTTGTCCATGGAGACGAACCACTGGTCGGTGGCACGGAAGAGCACCGGGTTCTTGCAGCGCCAGCAATGCGGGTAGCTGTGGGTGATCTTGACCTCGGCCACAAGCATGCCGCGGTCGCGCAGGAACTGGATGATGTGCGGGTTGGCCTCGTCGGTGTCCATGCCGGAGAACGGGCCGCCGGCACCGAACTCGTCGCCGTTGTAGAAGCGACCGTCGTCGTCGACGGGCATGCAGACGTCCATGCCCTCCTTCATGCAGACGTAGTAGTCGTCCACACCGTGGCCGGGCGAGTTGTGAACGATACCGGTACCGTCCTCGGTGCCCACGTAGTCGGCCAGCAGGGCGACGCCCTCGACACCGTCGAAGACGGGCTGCTTGTAATGCAGGTGATCGAGCACCTCGGCGGGCACCTCGTAAGGCTTACCGTCGACCATCACGGGGGTGACATCCCAGCCGGCGATGCCGCAGACCTTCTCGGCGAGGTCCTTGAGCATGATCTCGGCGCGGCCGTCGTGCTCGATGGCGGTATAGATCGCCTCGGGCTTGAGAGAGACCGCCTGGTCGGACGGGATGGTCCAGGGCGTGGTGGTCCAAATCACGAAGTCGACCGGGCCATCGAAGGACTCGAGGCCGGCGGGTTTGCTCGTCAGCTCGAAGCGGACGTAGATGGACGGGCTCGTCTCGTCGGCGTACTCGATCTCGGCCTCGGCGAGCGCGGTGTGGCAGTGCTTGCACCAATGGACCGGCTTGTGGCCGCGGTAGACCATACCCTTGTCGAACATGGCCTTGAAGGCCTCGATGTCGGCAGCGTCATGCTGATGGTAGAGCGTGAGGTAGGGATTGTCCCAATCACCCAGAACGCCCAGGCGCTTGAAGCCCTCGCGCTGCAGGTCGATGTTCTCGACGGCGAACTTGTTGCAGAGCTCGCGAATCTCGGCCGTGGAGGCCTGGTTGAACTTCTCGGTGCCCATCTGGGTCTCGACCTTGTGCTCGATAGGCTGGCCGTGGCAGTCCCAACCGGGCACATACGGGGTCTCATAACCCTGCATGGCCTTGTAGCGGTTGATCATGTCCTTGGCGATCTTATTCATCGCGTGACCCAGGTGGATGGGGCCGTTGGCGTAGGGAGGACCGTCGTGCAGGACGAACTTCTCGTGGCCCTCGTTCTTCTTGAGCATGAGCTCGTACACGTGGTTCTGCTGCCAGCGCTTGAGACGCTCCGGCTCGCGCTGCGCCAGGGCCGCCCTCATGGGGAACTTGGTCTTGGGCAGGTTCATGGTCTGCTTGTACTCGTTTGCCACGAATACCCCTCTCTGTTGTGGGCGCCCGTCGGGCGGTTGGCCTGACAAGAAAAAAGCGCCCGTCCTAGCTCAAGCTGGGACGAAGCGCCTATGAATGCGGGAAGCAGACCCGCGTGCGTTTCGCTATACCACCCAGCTCAAAGGTTCGCGCGATCACGCTCCCCTCGTACTCGGCTGGTCCGTCACGACGACCATCCCGGCGACGCCTACTGGGCGCGAACGCGCCGTTGGGGCCGCGGCTCCGGGGTGATATTCGATGCGGCCGCACGCACCCGGATCGCAGCTTCCCGGGCTCTCTTCACCGTGCGGGTCCGACCTACTCGTCCCCATCAATGCCTGTGAGTCGACATGATAGCACGGGCGGACCGCACAGAGGGCGAAACTCACAGCCCGACCACGTCGAGCAAACGATCAGGAGGCCCTTCGCCACAACGCCACGCTAAATCAGCGCAAAACGTTCCCCAAAACGTACACTTATTTTGCAAAACCCCAGGATTCGGATTTCAAAGTGTACGTTTTGGGGAACGTTTTGCCCCAATATACCGGCATTCGGTGAACTCAGACGTCGGCCACGTCCACGATTCGCACTCCCCCGTGCTCAAGGGCCTCCGCGAACAGCCCTTGACCGGCAATGAGGCGACCGGTGAACGTGCCATCGTACACCTCGTGCACACCGCAACTCGGACTACGGGACTGCAGGACGGCGGCAACCAGCTCGCCAGCCTCCACATATGGCTGGAGACGCGCCATCTCAGCGGCAACGCCCGCACGATATTCGGCATCGACGCTGAGCCCGCAGTTGTTCACAACCTCCCCGTCAACGATCTCCGCGGGAGGACGAGGCGTGGGAAGACCGCCCGCCACCTCGGGACATACCGGAATGACCTCGATCTCGGGATGCTTCGCCAGCTCCGAGAGCAAACGCTCGCTGCGATTATTGCCGCCGCTGTATTTGCAGTTCTCGCCCAGCAGACAGGCGCTTACCGCGATTTTCATGGCACCTCCTATGCAAAACGGGCCCCGCAAGCGGGACCCGTTAAAGAACAAGCTATGTTCGCGATACCCTAGAGGGTGTTCACGAGCTTCTGGATGCCGGACTTGCGGTTGGCAGACTGGTTCTTGTGGATGACGCCCTTGGCGACAGCCTTGTCCAGCTTGCGATAGGCGGTGGTGGCAGCAGCCTGGGCAGCGGCCTTGTCGCCAGCCTCAGCGGCGGCCTTGACGTGCTTGATAACGGTCTTGAGCTCGGAGCAGATCGCCTTGTTGCGGACGCGAGCAACCTCGCTGGTGCGGATGCGCTTCTTCTGAGACTTGATGTTTGCCATCGGGTTCGGTTCCTTTCGGGTACTTACAAGGTCTTACTATCCGGCCTCTGAGACACGGTTGTTGAGGTCATACGGACGGGTATTTTACACGCGCAACCCAGCTCACGCAACAGAAATCAAGCAATATGTGCAGGTTGCACGGGATTATTCACAAGTTCACCCACCAACTCGCCACAATGACCGAGGATTTACCTGCCCCGGCGCTGCTGGGGGCAGCACATGTCCATGACCCACATCTGGAGCGCCAGCTCACCGTCGCGCGACCCTTTCAGCGCCAACTCGACATCGACCGCCGAGGACAGTGCCTCGAGCAGCTCGTCCATCTTCCATCGACGGGCCCATGAGGCATGGTTCTTGACCTGCCAGGTCTGGACGCCCAGGGCAGAGGCCAACTGCCCGGCCTGTCCGCGGGCATCGAGTGACTTCGCGATGATGAGCTCGCGCAGGCGAGTCACCAACAACGACCAGATTCGGACCTCGCTCTTGGCAGGCTGCAGCTTGAGCAGCTCAAGCGAACGGGCAAGGTCGCGGGCGGCCACCGCATTGAGAAGCTCCCACGGCTTGACCTCGGCGGTACGCATGACATGCCGTTCGACGTCGTCGAGTGTGATCTCGGGGCCGTCGATCATCGAGGCGAGCTTCTTAAGTTCGTTGTCGAGCATGCGCATGTTCTCGCCAGCGCGAGAAACCAGGGCCTCGGCGGCGGGGATGCCCATCGTCTTCCCGTGTGCCTGCGCCATCTTCGCCACGCGGGGCGGAAGCTCATACGCCTTCATGGGAGCACAGGAGATGACGGCCTTCGCCCCAAGTTTTGCGATCGCCTTATAGAGCCTCGTGTTCTTCGCAAGCGTTGTGGCGACAACCAAACACACCGTCGTGGGAGAGGGATTGGCAAAATACTCCACCAACGGCTCGCTCACCGCCTTGGGCAGCTTGTCACAGTTTCTCAAAATGACCAAACGAAACTCTGATCCCATGGGGAAGGTGTTGAGGGAGGCAATGATGTCGTCGATCTGCGGGTCCTTGGCCATGTCCCGCTCATCGAGGTTGAACGCAGCCATGCCGGACGCGTCCAAGCGCGCCTTCATCTTCTCGATCGTGTGCGAGCTCTTGAGCTCGTCGGAGCCCACGACGAGGTATCCCGGCAACAACTCCGCCATATGTGCAGCCCCTCTCTCACCGGTCAACTGACGTCTCAGTATAGCGAAGCGCTCAGCGCTGCGTTCGAAACCGAGGATACGGATGCCCCGGCGTCACATGAATATCGCCTACGTCCTTAGTGCACAAGAACATCGCTCCCGATGCCTCGACCATGCGTACACATGCGGGATTGGGATGCCCATAGCGATTCCCCTCGCCGGCACTCGCCACGCAAAGCTCCGGCAGCAGCGAGTCAAGTGCCTTGGCAGATACCGAAACGCGGGACCCGTGATGCCCGAGCTTCAAGACATCGATATCGCCCACTTCCCCCATATACGATTCGAGCTCGTCCCGCTCGGTATCGCCGGTCAACAAAACTCGAAGGCTCCCGCGCGCCCCCTCATAGGAAACATCCAGCACCGCCGAGTCCGCGTTCTCGTCACCATGGACCCTGGCATCCGGCCAAACAAGCTCACAGACGAAGGAACCGACCCGCACCGCATCGCCCTCGCACAGCTCGCTCACGGCGGGACCATCGGACAATTCCGCCGGAATATGGTCCGCCGCACCATTCGCAACGTACAGCCGATCGACCCTCACTCCCTCGAGAACGTCGGGAAGGCCGCCCCAATGGTCCTTATCCCAATGCGTGATCACAACACCGTCGAGCCCAAAGACATGATTGCGCGCCAGGGCAGTCCGAGTCGCCTCCCCTATCCCCGCATCAACAAGCAGCGTCGACGGCCCGTCACGTATCAGGATCGCATCTCCCTGCCCGATATCGAGCACGATAACCTCGGGAGGAGCAAAGCGGGTCCAATAGGAGACATGCACGACGATACAGGCGAATATGAGGGTGAGCACGAGAACAAGACGCTTCGGCATGACGGGCCTCCAGCGAACATACACCAGGAGTGCCGTACCGTAAGCGACAGGCGCCGCTATCCACGACGACTCGACCGAAACGAGCGCGAACGGAATGCCCGCACACACCTGCGCGAAAAAGACGGATATACGTGCAAGGCCGTCGGCGGGCGCCAGGGCGAATTCAGCGATGTCCCCAGCTACGCCGGGCACACCACTAACCTGGGCAACCATGTCAGATATGGTTGCCACCCCCGTGCCAAGCAAACCGGTCACGAGCAAGCCACTCATGGCCGGGCCGACAAGCAGGTTCGCCAGCGGCGAAACGAGCGACACCTCGCCGAACACCGGCAAAGTCAACGGCAGCGTGGCCCATTGGGCCACCAACGTAATGGACAAGGCGTCCGCAATGGGCGCGGGGACATGCAGAGTGCATAGATGGTGCCGGACATAGGGGACGAACAGGATAATGAACAGCACACTCGCAACCGAAAGCCGAAACCCAAGGTCGTAAACAGCACCGGGATCGACGGCGACCAGGGTGGCCACCGCAATCGCAAGTCCCGAAGGCGCATGCGCGCGACGATGGCCCATGATCGCCGCCGATGCGATCGCCACCATGCACACCGAGCGGACCGCAGAAGGGGCGCCACCGGTAAACACCATGTACGCAGCCATGACGAGAAGCATGACCAGCTGCTGCGCCCCTTTTGCGAGCCCCACACGGCGGAGCGCACGCTCAAGCATGGCCGCGATATAGGCGAAATGGCTTCCCGAAACCGCCACGAGGTGCGTGAGCCCGCAAGCGGAAAAATCGGCCTGAGCTTCCGACTGGCTGAGCTCCGTCGTCCTACCGCACACCGTCCCGGCAACCAGCGCCCGATAATCGCTTCCTCCCGCGTCGAGCACGCGCAGCGCACGGGCCCGAAGCGACACAATCGAAACGCCGCGCGCCTCGGTCCCATGCTCCAAGATCGACACGATACGGGCTGAGGCGACCTCCCCTTTTGCAAAGCGGCTTCGCGCATAGTCGGAGTCATCAAGCACTTTCACGCGACACACGGCGCGAACCGAAGACCCATTCTCAAGCTTCACGTCGCTCAGGACGCGAACCGGCCCAAGGCGCTTTCCCGTATCGACGTCGACCATGAGAGCGGTCGATGAGAAACCTCGCTCGCCGGCAGAAGGATCACCACGAATGAGCAGGACGCACGCCCCGCCACCCGCACCGAGGACCGCGCGACTCCCCGCCCGCCATCTCAACAACCAGCCGGTTGCAGCGACGCACCCGATCAAGACACCCATGCCGGACATCGCAATCGGGCGAGCGACGAAGCCGAGGCGACCCGACCCTCGCAAGCGGCGAGCGAGAGCGAACGCCAAGATGGACATCAAGCTCAACGCCCAAGCGCCGGGCCAGGACACCACTTCGCCGCAATCGTGCAGTCGCCACCCCGCTTCGAGCATGAGCAGCGCCGATACGCATACGCCCGCTGCGAGAAACGCCGTGGATGGCACATACGGACGAACCGGCAAATCCCCGACGCTACCCACCATGCCCATCACACGCATATCGAGCTTTTAAGCTTTTCGAACTTTTTCTCGCCGATACCACTCACGCGCATGAGGTCCTCAATGGTTGAGAACGGGCCGTTCGCGTCGCGATCCTCGACGATGGCGCGTGCGGTCGACGGCCCCACCCCGGGCAACGCGTCAAGGTCCGATTCCGAGGCGCGGTTGATGTTGACGGGCCCGTCGGCAGTGGCCACCCCCTGCGCAGACGCTCCGACATCGGGAGCCACGGCGCCCGAACCGCCACCGCCCGCCTCCCCCACACGTGGCACATACACCTGCTGCCCGTCTTGCAGCTTTGCGGCTCGATTGACGCGAGCCGCATCGGCATCCGCGGCAAACCCACCGGCAGCTTCGACGGCATCCCCAACTCGCGAATCGGCCTGCAGGGTCACAAGGGAAGGAGCGCCTACGGCCCCAGCAACATCAACTACGATGACCTCTGGCTTCTCCGGTTTACCCTCAGCTCGCGAAACACCGTCATCCGAAGCAGTATCGTCATGTTCGACCTCTGCCACACCCTGCTCCGAACTCCCAGCCTTCGAACGCGTGACCAGAATTCCCCCGCCACCGGCACCCGCCGCCCCGAGAGCCCCCGTCACTCCTGCTCCAAGGGCCACGATCAAAAGAATCGCGACAACCGCCCCGACCACCAGCACCACCGGCCGCTGCCTCGCATAGAGCCTGCAACGTCTTGCCCATGTCATTCTCTCCTCTTGCACTTGTGCCATATGCGCACCTCCCCTCATCAAGCATCGCAAGACGGGGGGCGTGGAGCGCCGACAATATGAAATGGCGCCGACCGGTCTGTATGGCAATCTGGCCGCAACCTGTCCATCGTGGGCAGATTGCGGCCAGATTTAAAACCAGATTATGGGCAGGCGTGTGGATTACTCGGCGGCTTGGTAGCGAATCTCGATCTCGCTGTGACGCTCGCGCATGCAGCGGGGGCGCTTGTACACCGGCGCCTCGAAATCGACGTACTCGACATGGGAGACCAGGTAATCGATCATCGCCTCGTGATCGAACATCTCCCACGCCTCGTGGACCTCATCGAGCTTCGCATGGGTCTCGGGACGACGCGGCATGAACAGCGTGCAGCAGTCGGGCGCGGTCTCGCACGAGATCTCGTACGTGCCGATCTGCTTGGCGCGCTCGATGATCTCCTGCTTGTCCGAACCGATGAGCGGCCTGAACACCGGGATATCCACGACCTCGTTGACGGCCATGATGTTCTCGAGCGTCTGCGACGCGACCTGGCCGAGCGACTCGCCCGTGACGATGGCCTTGGCACCCTCGAGGCGCGCGATGCGCTCCGCCACCGAGTACATGACGCGACGATACATGATCACGCGCAGATCGGACGGGGTCTTCATCGAGATCTCGCGCTGGCAATCGCCGAACGGGACGACGTACATGCGGCCGATCTGAACCGCAGGCGCGAGCTGCTCGATGATGTCGCGGCACAGATACTCGCTCGTGTCGGCCGTCTGGGGACGCCCGGAGAAGTGGATTGGCACCACGACGGCGCCGCGACGAGCGAGCTGCCAGGTTGCGACCGGAGAATCGATACCCGAGGAAAGCAGCGTCACGACCTTGCCGGCACTGCCCTGCGGCAGGCCGCCCACACCGCGCATGCTGCGGGCGTATACATACACGCTGCCCTGAACGACGAGCACGTGCACACAGGCATCGGGCTCGCGCATCTGGACCTTCTTCTCGGGATACGCAAGGCAGAGCGCCTCGCCGACCTGACGGTTGAGATCCATGCTCGTGAGCTCGTAGTCCGTATTCGAGCGGCGTGCGGCGACCTTGAAGGTCTCGAACGGTCCGAATTCGGCGAGCGCATCGATCGCGGCGCGGCAATACTCATCGGGTTCGCGGTTCGTGTGAAACGCCAGCGAGCAGCGGGCGACACCCGGAACCTGGGCGATGAGCGGCATGGCGCGCTCGGCCTCGCCCTTGGTGGAGAAGGTGACGAGGATATGGCCGGAGATGCGCGTCACGCACGAAACGGAAAAGGCGGCCAAGGCCGCCTTCAACGAATCCATGAGGACGCGCTCGAACCGCGTGCGGTTCTTGCCCTTGAGCCCTATCTCGTGATAGTGCACCAGGCATACGCGACTTGCCAATTAGGCCTCCTGGGGGTCGATGTGGCCGAGGGCGGCCTCATAACGCTCGTGGTCGTAGGAGATGGTGCCATCCACGATCTCCTCCATGGCCATGGAGATGGTGTCCTTGCCGGACAGCATGACGGTGAGGTCATCGGTGTCCTGAACGGCGAGGACGCGGCTGTGCTGGCCGCGCAGCATGTTGTTGATGTCGCTGGCGCGCTGGGACGCGAGCGAGGAGAGCAGGAACCTATTGTGGTCGGTCTTCTCCAGCAGGTCATCAATGGCAGGCTTCACAACAGACACTTCGGATCAATTCCTTTCGTGACGGTGCAGTACGGCGATGAGCTCCTCGGTGGCGCGCTCGAGATCATCGTTCACGAGAATCTCGTCGTAGCGGTCACGCAGAGCCATCTCGCCTTCGGCGGTGTGGAGACGGAGTTCGAGGGACTCCGGGGTCTCGGAGCCGCGACCGAGGAGGCGCTCACGCAAAACATCGAGCGACGGGGGCTCGATGAAGATGAGCACGGCCTCGGGGAAGCGCTCCTTGACGGCCAGGGCGCCCTGGACGTCGATCTCCAAGATGAGGGACTGGCCGGTGGAGAGGTTGCGCTCGACCTCGCTGGCAAGGGTGCCATAGCGATGGTCGTGCACCTGTGCCCACTCGATGAAGTCGCCGGCCTCGATGCGGGCCGAGAACTCATCATCGGACAGGAAGTAGTAATTCACGCCGTCCACCTCGCCGGCGCGCGGGCTCCTCGTGGTAGCGGAAACCGTCAGGCCCAGGTTGGGGACCCGGTCGCGCACACGCGCGACAAGAGTACCCTTCCCTGCGCCTGACGGCCCGGAAATCACAAAGAGCTTTGACTCGCTCTGGCCCACTTACTTGGTGAGCTGCTCGAGGAGCTGCTCGCGCTGACGGACGCCGAGGCCCTGGACGCGACGGGTGGCGGAGATGCCCAGCTCGTCCATGATCTTGGTGGCCTTGGCCTTGCCATAGCCAGGGAGGGACTCGATGAGGGTGGAGACCTTCATACGGGAAGCGATGGGGTCGTCGGAGTTCAGGACGGAGTCCAGGGACACCTCGCCCTTCTTGATCTTCTCACGGAGCTCGGCACGAGCGTGACGGGCGGCAGCGGCCTTCTCGAGAGCGGCCTTGCGCTGCTCATCGGTGAGCTGAGGAAGCGCCATTTGAACCTCCATAAAACTAGGCATCTTCTAACTGCGTTCGGGGTGCAATACGTGCTTTTACGTGCATGTTTGAACCTTCAACGGCAATCTAGGGTAGTCCATGCTCTGCCAAATTGCAAGATATCGAGCCAAAATCGGAGTCAAAACCCCTGCATAGAGGCCCTATAGAGAAAAGAAGCGCAGGTAGACACCTGCGCTTCATCATTATTTCACGTTCTCGCACAGCTCGGCGACGATGGCCTCGTACGCCTCGACCGGGTCGTCGGCTCCCGTGATGGGACGGCCGACCACGATGTGGCTCGCACCGCGTGCGATGGCCTGCGACGGCGTGGCGACGCGCGTCTGGTCACCGAGCTCGGCGCCCGCGGGACGCACGCCCGGCGTGACGATGAGCGCGTCGGGGCCCAGCAGCTCGCGCATGCCTTGCGCCTCCATCGGGGAGCACACGATGCCGTCGATGCCATTGGCCTGCGCGAGGGACGCCAGGCGCGCGGCCTCCTCGGCAACTGGGGACCCGACGCCGATCTCGGTGAGCGAGTCCTGGCTCATGCTCGTGAGCACGGTGATGGCGACGAGGTTGGGGCGGCTCCCCCGCACCTCCGCGGCCGCCTCGGCACCCTCGCGGCACGCCGCGAGCATGGCACCGGAGCCCAATCCGTGCACGGAGAGCAGGTCGGCGCCGGCGAGTGCTGCGGAGCGGGCAGCGCCACGAACCTGATGCGGAATGTCGTGGAACTTCAGGTCGAGGAAGACCTTGAAACCGCGCTCGTTGAACTCGCGGACGATGGAGGGTCCCTCGGCGTAGAACAGCGTCATGCCGACCTTCAGCCACAAGGCATGACCGGACAGCGCATCGGCAAGCTCGATGGCGCGGTCGCGGTCGCAATCGATCGCGACGATGATACGGTCGCGGGCATCGGTCTCTAGCATTCGAATGCTCCGATCAGCTCGTTGATGTCCTTGACGCCCTGGCTCTCGGCCCAGGCCTCGAGCTCGTGCAGGATGCGCACGGACGCATCGGGCTCGACGAAGTTGGCCATGCCCACGGAAACGCAGCAGGCGCCCGCGAGGATGAACTCGGCCGCGTCCTCACCTGTCATGACGCCGCCGACGCCGCAGATTGGGATATCGACCGCATTGGCGGCCTCCCAGACCATGCGGACGGCGATGGGATGGCACAGCGGGCCGGACAGGCCGCCCGTGGGCTTGGAGAGCCTGGAGCGGCGCGTGTGCACGTCGATGGACATGCCGGGGATGGAGTTGATGACGGTCAGGCCGTCGGCGCCCTCGGCCTCGAGGGCACGCGCGATCTCGGGGATGCGCACGGGAGCCATCTTGACGAAGAGGGGCTTGTCGGTCACCTTGCGGCAAGCGCGCATGACCTCGGAGGCACCTTCGGGGGTGGAACCGCAGGCGGCACCGCCGGCGGCGATATTGGGGCAGCTCACGTTGATCTCGTATCCGGCGGCCCAGGGGCACAGCTCCACGAACATCTCGAGCGCGCGGACGTACTCATCGGTGGAGTGACCGGCTACCTGGCAGATGACCTGCGTACCCTTGGCAGTGAGGTCGGCCAGCCACGGGCCGGACTGCTCGGCGAAAGCCGCCACACCGGGGTTCTGCAGGCCCACGGAGTTCATCATGCCACCGGGGACCTCGGCCATACGGGGCGCGGGGTTGCCCGGCCAAGCCTCCGCCGCGCAGCCCTTCGTGGTGATGGCACCGAGCTGACTCACGTCCATGAGCTCGCTGAACTGCCAGCCGTACCCGAACGTGCCAGAAGCGGTGTTGATGGGGTTCTTCATCTTCACGCCGCCGAAGTCGACGGCCATATTCACCTGGCTCACCAGACCACCACCTTGGTCGCATCAAAGACCGGTCCGCACATGCAGGCACCCTGCATGCCGTCGGTCGTCTCGACATTGCAGGTGCTGCATGCACCAAAGCCGCAGCTCATCATGCGCTCGAGGGAGGCCTCGCAGTACACGCCCGCCTCGGCCGCAGAGGCGGCGACCTTGCTCATCATGACGCCGGGACCGCAGGTGACCACGTAGTCGTACTCGTGAGAGGAGAGCAGCTCAGCGGCGGACTCGGTGCAAAAACCGTGCAGGCCGGCCGTGCCGTCATCGGTCGCCACGCAGACCTCGCCGGCGCCCAGCGCCTCGAAGTCCTCAACACCGACGAGTTTTGCGGCGGTGGCGGAACCCACGCACGCATCGACCGCGATACCCGCCTCGGCGAGTTCACGCGCCAGGCACAGCACCGGGGGAACGCCGATGCCGCCGCCGACCACGAGCACGCGGCGGGCACCCTCGGGGACGCGCCAGCCGTGGCCGCCAGGGCCGAGCAGGTCGCTCGTGAAGCCACGGCCCCACTCGGACATGCGCTGCGTGCCCTTGCCGACGACCGCGTACCAGATCTCGACGGTGCCGCGCTCCGGATCGGCGGCGACGTAGCTCAGCGGCACGCGCAGCAGCTCACTCGGGTCGCCCGGAACGCGGATGTTCACGAACTGACCGGGCTTGAGCGCGGATGCGAGACGCGGGGCCGAAATGACGAGCGAGAAGATGCCGTCGGCGATCTTCTCGTTCGAAATGACCTCGAAGTCATGCATGCGCGCAGGCGAAGGATTCGGCATATATGCTCCCCTCCCCATGCGAGGCATGGTTGATTGACAATGCCGCACGGGCAGCGCGCGAAGACGCGGCCCGTGCGGCGCTCGAAGCTTATGTTAGCAAACGACGCCGTTGGCGAGCGTGCGCTTGCCGCCCACGAACACGTCGGTGGCGCGACCGGTGAGCTCGACGCCCTTGAAACCGGAGTTCTTGGCGTGGCTGGCGAAGTCGTCCTCGGAGACGGTCCAGACCTGGTCGGCGTCGAAGACGGTGAGGTCGGCGACGGAGCCCTCGGCGATCTTGACCTGGTCGAGGCCCAGGATCTTACGGGGCTCGATGGCCATGAGCTCGACCATGCGACCGAAGGTGATCTTGCCGGTCTTGACCAGGTTGGTGATCACGAGGCCGAGCGCGGTCTCGAGGCCGGTCATGCCAAACGGGGCGAGCTCGAACTCACGGGACTTCTCCCAGTCGGAGTGCGGGGCGTGGTCGGTGGCGATCGTGTCGACCGTGCCGTCGATGACACCGGCGATGAGCGCCTCGGCGTCCGCAGCGGTGCGCAGCGGCGGGTTCACCTTGAAGCAGGTGTTGTAGGTGCCGTCGATGGCGTCCTCGGTGAGGAACATGTGATGCGGAGTGGCCTCGCAGGTCACGGGCAGGCCCTTGGCCTTGGCGGCGCGGACCATCTCCAGGCCCTTGGCGGTGGAGATGTGCTGGATGTGCAGCTTGGCACCGGTGAGCTCGGCGATCATGATGTCGCGCATGATCTGGAGCTCCTCGCCCTCCGCCGGCCAGCCGAGCAGGCCGAGGCGGGTGGAGACGGCGCCCTCGTTGATCTGGCCATCGCCGACCAGGTCGTTGTCCTGGCAGTGGCTCATGAAGACTTTGCCGAACATCTGACCGTAGTCCATGGCGCGGCGCAGCATGCCGGCGCCCTGGATGCCGTGGCCGTCATCGGTGAAGGCGACGCAGCCGTGCTCGACCATGTTGGCCATCTCGGAGATGATCTCGCCCTTGAGGCCACGGGTCATGGCACCGGAAGGGTACACGCGGCAGTGGCCCTTGGCGGCGGCGACGGACTTGATGTACTCGATCACGACGCCGTTGTCGGTGACGGGGTTGGTGTTGGGCATGGAGCACACGCCAGTGAAGCCACCCTTGGCGGCAGCGGCGGTCTCGGACTCGATGTCGCCCTTGGCCTCGAAGCCGGGCTCACGCAGGTGGACGTGCATGTCCACCAGGCCGGGAACAAGGTACTTGCCAGACAGGTCGACGACCTCGGCGCCCTCGTGGCTGAGGTTCTCGCCGACGGCGGCGATCTTGTCGTCCTCGACGAGGACGTCTACACGTCCGTCAAGCTCGACAGACGGGTCGACGACGTGGGCATTCTTAAGAAGC
>ERZ833782.2120-NODE-2120-length-14125-cov-5.162829_pt1 | contig 14125 bp, 10 predicted proteins | sample MGYA00519577_ERZ833782 | MGnify/ENA primary metagenome ERZ833782 (study PRJEB31850, sample SAMEA3708745) | human gut metagenome | biome: human gut; feature: human-associated habitat; material: faeces | place: China | collected 2014 ...
ACATCATCCTGAAACAGTTTTATAGGCTCTTCATAAAGAGTTCCATTTACAGAAAGGATATTGCGCCACAGGGCATCATCAAGCGAACTTCTGTTTTCCCTCAATTCCCAATAACGTGGTACACCGCCCCATACGGCATACTCTTCAATAGCGTTCATCGCATTAAGAAGCAAAGCCTCTTGAATATACGGCAAACGTATCGGTGCAAGCCTCATTATTTCATCAGCACGCCCATATAGAGGTGCAGTAGAATCAAGGAACAACCCATACATCATATTTTGTGATGAACCGCAAAGTGCCAGGTTATACTTCAACTGCTTCTCATCAACAAGTTTCTGCAATACAGACGGCAGCTCTGGTGATTGCTCTACAAGATACGGAAATTCATCCAAACATAGAGTAAAACGCTTGTCTGTTCGATAATTGACCGCACGAAATATAGATTCCCAATCTGGATATGTCAATTTGTCGAAATCTGAAAACACCTGTGCTATCACTTTTGCAAGCAATATCCTTTGGTGTTGGCCTTCAGAACGATCGGCAAGGAAATAAACATCCGTATCCGACAACACCCTTTTGATAAGCGTTGACTTACCCAACCGTCTGCGACCGTACATCACGACTAACGAGGACTTCTCTCTTGCAAGAGCATCCTTTAATCGTGCAGCTTCATCTATTCTATCAACGAATTTCATATATCTTATTTATTATGCAACGCAAACATAATGTTTTTATCGCATAACACAAAATTTTGAGCCATATTTTTTTATTCTAACAGAGCAAATTGCAACTTATGTATAGGAGGACATACGCTCTATTCCTTTTTTGAAGCTCGTTTCCTTGTCTTCAAACTCAAATCCTGCAAAGATTTTCCCAATTTGTCTTCTCTGGCTAACCACAGAATATCATCGTCAAGCTGCAAAGCATACAACACTCGCAAGTAAATTCCGACTGCTACTGTTGGTATACCTTTCTCTATTCGGGACACGGTCAACGGAGAGCAAGTAGCGCGTTCCGCTATCTGAGCCACACTCAGATTCCTGCGCAAACGAGCCAGTTTAATCTGCTCTCCCACAATTGACATCTTCTGCACCAATTTTCGGGGCAGCTTAGTCCCCATTGTATTCTTTGCCATATTCAACACATCATATAATATGCAAATTTATAACTTTTCATCTATTTAATGATGTATTACAGGTAAAAAATCACAAGATTAGAAGAAACGCTTGACCAAGTACAATATAACGGTTATACACTTTTTCAAGCGAATAAATCAGATTCGTTACACTTTTTCAAACGAATCCTATGTTTATAAAAGTTGCAGCAGCTTCCGACAACCATCTTGGGGAAAGTGTGTAAAACAAGATAATTTTGCTTTGGAGAAATATAAACGCTATTATATTGTTTATAAGCGCCAATATATCCACACAACAAACAATATGTTATTTGTTGCGTAAACACATACGATTCCTCCACACAACATATATTCAAGATTAGTTGGCTATTCAAATGAAAAACAACTTTACTTTATCCCCGTATTTATATATACGTGCATTAAAGTAAAGCTAACAGAGGGAGAAAAAGAAATGGCTTCGCCAAAGCCGAACCGAACTATATCTGCCGACTTTTTTGGAGACTGCAAAATAATCACATAATTTGCCAAATCCCTTTGACCATTATGTCTCATTTTTGAGTCGAAAACAGTTCATTTTAGAAATTCCATCGTTTATCATTAAATGTTATCGACTAAAATCAGTACCTTTGTATAAGAAATCACTTAGAGTATAAATGTGGTAAGAATTTGATTATCACTCATTTCATCTCTAACCCATAATACATTCTTCGTCTCGCACTGTAAATGATTAATAGTTCTTGGCTGAGCTAAGTGATTAAAGTTTAGATAGATGTTACTAGTAGTTCAAATATAATGTCAAAGAAGATAGGTCGTAATGAGCCTTGCCCTTGTGGCAGCGGCAAGAAATACAAGCATTGTTGTATGCAGACGGAACGGGCAATAGGAACATTGCCTAGAGCAAATCATGCTTTGTGGCCAGCTTCTTGGCTTGATACACCAAAAACGATAGCGTATTTAAGTAATCATGCAGTCCCACCTATATTGGACTATTTGACAGCAATGCAGCTTAATCCACAAAATCGTGGGAAGAATATCCGAATTGAACACCTTTTGCAAATAGCAGTTGCGAATCTCGGAAAGAGTAGCCAGACTCCTGACATCAGTAAGTTCAAGAGTATAATTGACCAGGAGTTCTCATTTGATCTTATGGAAGACTTGCCGATTAACATGTTTTCTGAACCGGTAGTATTCTATGGAGGTAATTACACATTCTTTCCTGGCATCTCGACCCATGCAACAGAAATTTTCCGTTCGATGACAGAAGCCATATTCAATAAAGGGAATATATTTACGAGAGCTTTCCGTAATGAAGTTTATGATGGAGTACTCTTCATGCTTGAACTGAGCAACCTTTTGTCAGCCCGAGCAGGGATAAGTGGCTTAGTACGCGGAAATGAGAACCCACGCGAGACGCTTAATAAACCAAATACTAACCAATCTTTTGTCATTACTTTGCCGATGATGGCAGAACTCATTAATCGAAATGGGCTGGATCCAAATGTTTTGAAATCATTTTTGTTAGAGGTTAATGCTCCTGATATACTAACCCAAGATGCAGAAAAGAATCCGTTATTATACAGGCCAATTGTTGAGTTTGACAATAACTTCTACTTGGCTGGAATCTCCAGTCAAGGCAGTGCCATTAACAACTTTATCCTGAAAACAGCTCTAAAACACCGTTGTCTCGAAGAACTAGTAAAACAAACCCACTATGGAGTCTGGATGCGCATCGGACGTTCCTGTATAGAACAGATGCGCTGGGGACAAAACTCAATGGATGAAATCCTTACCCCTGTTGAAGGCTATTACGAAGATGTATTCCGTATTGACGTCAACTGGCTTGCATACGTGTGCTATGCTCATGATTTGGCCTGTAATGTAGCCATAGATGGAAATGATAATTTCAGCAATCGAGATCTCAGCCAACATTTACAAAAACGTATTGATACCATCAGAAATGACGAAAGCTCGAAAGATGACCATATTCTGACGCTTGTTCTGTATTCTACAATGGGTGAGACATACGGATTTGCCATGGGAGAGCAGAATGTAACTGACTATTTTCTTCAATTCTCTGCCTATGATTTCTTGCAATTGATACAGACTGAGAAATGGGACAGTTTGAGTCTTGTTCGTTATGCTCGTTCCAAGGAGAACGTATCATCACTCGAGACTCCTCTGAATCAATCTATCGATGTATATGCTCTCTATAAGCATTATGGTGAGAGTTTCTATATGACAGACGACAAACCAACAGACATTCTTTATATTGAGCCAAATGATGGCTGTGACCTCATATTCAAAAGCAAAGATAAACTGTATTTCCACGGAACACTGAAGAGACTCAATGGACGGTATGCTCATATACCAGTGATACGCGATCTCGATTATGCGGCAATTTTTAAGCCCGTCCACTCAGTTATCAATGCCAAGAGTTGTGAGTCTTATAGTATTCCTGTGTGGGTAAGCTGTTGTCAAGAGGAAAAGCAGGGAATAAATCCATCCTCTATTTCCGATACTGTAATAACAGCTGTTGCATACTGGATGGATACTTTACAACCAGTAATAGCCGATATGCTCAGCCAACGCTATGAGCACTCCGTAGAGATAGAACTTGTCTTCAGTGAAAAGGTCTTGGTCGATAAAGGGATACACTATGACGACGACATAAAGCCTACGCGAAGAGGAAAACTTACCGTATCCAAGACAGAAGGCGGAGTTACCGTTACATTTGATGATGATTACATCCATTCTTTTATGGGAGCAAGCAATGATAGTGAGCGTACCATGATGCGTTGTATCATAATCGAACTCCTGGAAATAGACGAAGAGACTGCAAACCAAATTATAGATAGTCGCATCCCCTTTGGCCAAGCAAAGATGATTCTGATGATGGAGCAGTCACTCAACCCGTTGTCAATACCCTTGTGGCTTTATACTCCTATCTATATTCATGCCGCCACCAGCCAACTACTACTGGACAAATTCCCACAGTGGATGAAGGAGAATGGTCTCGATATAGCAGGCAAACTCAATACAAAAACTGAAAAAATAGACTTCCTTCACAAAGGAGTAGATGTGCTTCTTGATGAACTTGCTAGACGCCTGTCATCATTTGATACATTGCGGTTGCTGCGTATGCTCATGCAGAATCACGAGACATTAGTTTATCAGCGAGAACATAACAGAGTCTTACAACCCGCACAGATTCTTTGTTTTGGAGAAAATGAGTCTAAACGTAAAGAATTCTTCGATACAGAAAAACGACTTGCTGATGCTGGAATATCTACCCGTGCTATGATAGAATATATAGCTGCAACACAGTATCGTGGCGGTGGTGTTAAACCAGGCAATGATGATGTAGAAAGCCTATTAGCTATCATGAACGAAGTGATATCCATTGGTGGTATATGTGACGCCATACATTTAGACGTAGCTAATCATACCATTGAGAAATTAGGCTCTGGACGTTATGGTATCTACGATGATGTTTTTTCCGACAATGTAGGAGAGTTTGCAGCAACGCGCACTATTGAGAGTGTAAATGGGCAAATCGAAGATTTCGAGAGTAAGATGGCCAGGATGGCAGTACGTCCAGATACAAAAGAAAAAACCAAGGATGCAGAACTCGAGGAGATAGATGTGGCATTCTTAGAGGATTGGGGAGTATCATATTCTAACATCTTGCAGTTCCTTTATGTTTGTTACATCATAGCTATGAAGCAGCAGAAGTCTGTTATTGAGATGGAAGAGTCTCAACTCATCAAGGCTATGCAGGAGCATTGTACAGAACTAACTGAAGATTTAGCAAAGAAATGTACCATTCGCCTTTCTTTGGATAAACGGGAAAACTACCTCACTCCGCCAGTAGGATTAGCGGGCAAGGATATCTTCCCTTGGTCATACAATAGGGAATTAAGTTATCTGCGTCGCCCAGTGATTCGTTATCAATATGATGATGGCACAGTTATGTGCATGTTTGGGTTCCGCTCCTGTATTCAAGCCGGCATTCAGCTATCTGACTTGCTTTATTCTGGTCGCTTACGTTATGTGGGAAGGAAGATAGAAACCTTGCTTGGAAAATTTGAGGCTATAAAAGGGGCTGCGTTCAATGACGAGGTACGCTCTTTTTTGGCAAAGATACCAATAATGCGAGTATGGGAACATGATGTCACTATCAAATCTGGAGGTTATTTTGCGGCAGATAAAGATTATGGCGATATTGATGTGATGGCTTATGATACATCACGTGATATACTCTACTTGATAGAATGTAAGAATACCAATCCAGCCAAGAATATTAAGGAAATGAAAACCGAGATGGATGAATATCTTGGTCGTGGTGATAATCCCGAGAGAGACAAGAAGAGAGCTCTTGTTCTTAAACATTTGCGTCGTCATCGCTGGGTAACGGAGCATATTAATGAAGTTGCGAAACACATTGGTGTAGCAGTTACACCCCGAGTCAAGTCAATGATGCTGACAGCTACAGTAATACCAACATCCTATCTCAAAAGAGAGAAAATCCCAATGTCAATTCTGAATTACCCTGAATTAAAGCTAAAGGGCGTGAATTTACTAGATTCGTGCAAAGAACCAGATTTAAGCGTACTTGATATATGAGACTTTTAGAGGTGCTGACGCATCACGCCTTCTAATTTTTACCTACTCCTAAAGGTAGTATGGAACAATCGCTGACGGTTTATCATCTCTGCAATCTGTTCAGTTCGCATTCCCCTATTCTGGCTTGCCAAACAGTAGAGTATAGCCTCTTCAATCTTCATATTGTCAATAATTTAAAGTGTGCAAATTTTGCACAAGTTGTTACAAAAGTACGGAAAAATACGGCAACGGAGGCTCTCTGAAAAAGAATCATATCTGAAAACTTTCTCTTTTGACTGCAAAAGAATACGAAATCCCGACTAACAAGCCTGACAAAATTTCATATATGAACTTTTATACATATTTTCGTCCCCCAAAGAAACAAAATTATGGAAACATCAAAAACATACAATAGAACAATTAATTTATTAGATAAGTACACAAAGTTTATCAAGTCTATTAACACCGAGGATATTGGTAACAATCTTACACTAGATAAATTAATAGAACTAAAATCAATACTGTCCGATATTAATAACATAATGACATTAATATCGACTCGTTCTATTGCAACAAAGTTATCAGATATATTATCATTTAAAAATGAAGATAGAGAACGGATATTTAATGATATTGATAAACAAAAGCCAAACACAAATGGATTCGACATAAGAATTGACTCTCCTGTAAAAATATTAGTAGAAGTCAAATGCAATTCTCTAATCCGCAACAAAAAATTTGGTGCTGCACAAATCAATGCAATTCTTGAAGATGCTAGAAAATTACGGTTAGAATCATCTCGACATATAAAGGCAAGTAAAAGTATTCAAGACACAAAAGATTATATTAAGATAATTGCTATTGTCAATTTTGGCAATAGGTCTGACGAAGATTTAACGTCTCAACTACTGAGAGAAACCAAGTGTAAAGAATCCACTAATTCTGCAAGAAAAGAACGAATGAAAGTGAAAAAGTTTTTAAGACCATTATATTCACTATCGCAAATACATGAAATAACAGATCTAGAAAATGTTTATCTAACAATTTTACATATAAATGATTTAAAAAATGAGTTAGAGCGAATACGATGTGAGTACAGTTTATCACTCAAGTAAAAATACAACATAGCTTTACTTTATCCCTGTATTCATATATACGTGCATTAAAGTAAAGCTAACAGAGGGAGAAAAAGAGATGGCTGCGCCAAAACCAAGCCGAACCATAACTGCTGACTTTCTCTTTTGGCTGCAAAAGACACAGAAATCCTGCTCACAAAACAAACATGATTCGAGCCCTTGTCAAGCCACCAAAAGCCCATCCGAAAATCCGTAAAATTACCCTCTATTTTACAGCCACAATCGGCGAAATAATCACCGATATGCCTTATCTTTGCGAAACAGAGATTTAAGAGCAAAAGAGAGCCATTTTTCTCTTTTCCCCTTCGTTTGAAGACAAACTAAGGTTAAAAACGTTAAATCTTCGATTTTTGGCGAAAAAACAAGTAAATTTTCGTGGCTTCTATCTTTTAAGTCATAAACTATTGATAATCAATTAGCATAATATGCTGCATCGGCAAATAAAATACAGAAGAAATCTATTAATTATAATATAAACTTCTCCACATCACATCTAAAACTATTTAAGATTTCCTTTTTTATTATTTCAATAGTTTTTCTAACTTTGTCATTATTGAACCCAAAAGGATAAAGTATGCAAAGCAAAGAATCTGACATAAACGAGATCATGGAACAAATCGTTCAATTCTCAGAAGATAGAGATTGGGATCAGTTCCATAATGGCAAAGATTTAGCTCTTGCTCTTTCTATTGAAGCCTCTGAGCTAAACGAAGCATTTTTATGGAAAAGCGCAGAAGATGTTAAAATAGATAAAATAAAAGAGGAACTAGCAGACATCATTAACTATGCTTTCTTAATTGCTTATAAATATAATTTAGACATTAAAGACATCGTCTTAACTAAACTAAAAAGAAACGCAGAAAAGTATCCTATAGACAAAGCAAAAGGCTGTGCAAAGAAATATAGCGAATTATGATTAGAAATTATCACACAACAATAACAGATTACATTTTTAATAAAAAGACTTTTTCCGAATTGAAAGAATCAACATTCGGAGACAAATGGCCTGTTGTATATATAATAGAAGATAAAGGAAAAAGGTTGGCATATATTGGAGAAACAACTAATATATGTAATCGCATAAATCAGCATTGGAATAATCCAAAACGAAAAAAACTTAAAAGCATTCATATTATCCACAATCCTGCTTTTAATAAATCCGTAATTTTAGATCTTGAAGCTTTTCTTATCAAATATATTGCCTCTGATGGTAAATATCAGTTACAAAATGGAAATGGAGGTCAACATTTTCACCATTACTATCAACGAGAGGAATACCAAAAAGAATTCAAGTACATTTGGCAAATTTTAAAAAAACACAATATAGTTACTCAAGATATTAGAATCATTGAAAATAGTGATTTGTTTAAATATTCTCCATATAAGACATTAACAGAAGAACAATATAAGATAACATACCAAATAATCGAAAGATTGAAAACAGACCTATCCAATGGTATTCCCCGAATATCCATTATTGATGGTGGAGCAGGAACAGGAAAGTCCATTTTAGGTATCTTTTTATTAAAACTTTTAGTAGATGCTCAAAATGAGACTAATTGGGCTATAGAGGAAAATAATTTGGAAGAAGACCTTAACTTAATCGCAAATGGGCTCAATTATAATTTAAAAATGGGATATGTTGTCCCTATGCAAAATTTTCGTAAGACATTAAAAAAGGTATTCAAAGGTATTAAAGGATTAAGTCCCAATATGGTTCTTAGTCCCGCAGATGTCGCTAATTCACAAGACAAATATGATATTCTGATTATTGATGAATCTCATAGATTAAGACAACGATATGGTTTAGCTAGCCCCGGAGACTATAAAGCTTTTGATCATAAGAATGAGATTTTAGGATTAGGGAAGAAAGGGACGGAGCTTGATTGGATCTTAAAAAAGAGCAAATATCAATTTTTCTTCTATGATTCAGGACAATCCATCAAACCAACAGATGTTGATCCTGAAAGATTTTTTCTTCTACTTCAAAATAAACATAATTACAAGTATAAACTGACTTCTCAACTTCGTTGTAAAGGAGGAAATGATTATATTCAATATATCCAGAATATTTTAAATTGCAAACAAAAGTTAAAAATTACTTTTAAAGAATATGATCTGAAATTATATGAAGATGTTGACGACATGATATCTGAGATAAAAAAGAAAAATAAGGAAGTCGGACTTTGCAGAAATATAGCAGGATATGCTTGGGATTGGAAAACAAAAGGAAAATCATTAAGCTCAATAATAAAAGAGAATCTATTTGACATAGAGATTAATGGTTATAAATATATATGGAACAGAACAGATACAGATTGGATCAATTCCCCAAACTCAATCAATGAAATTGGCTGTATCCATACAACTCAAGGATTCGATCTTAATTATGCAGGTATTATTCTAGGACCAGAAATTGATTATGATAATGAAAAGAATCGTATTTTTATTTATAAAAAGAGATATAAAGACAACAAGGGAAAAATGGGAATAGAGAATGATTCCATTCTACTTGCTTACATAAAGAACATCTATACAACTATCTTAGAAAGAGGTCTGGAAGGTACATATATTTACGTATGTAATGACTCCTTAAGGAATTATTTAAAACAGTTTTTTCCTGTTATTAAGCATAATACAGAGAAGCTATTATTTACAGAAAAAGTTAAAACAATCGAGATCTGTGAAGATATTATACCAGAAGACCAATTTTCCGAATATCTTCCATTATATACAATTCAAGCAGCATGTGGCTATTTTGGAGAGGGTGATGAAGTAAATAAATTAGGATGGATAAAAGTATCAAATCTGGGAAAATTAGACAAAAATATGTTTGTTGTACAAGCCAAAGGTAATTCAATGGAACCAACAATTCATGATGGAGATTATTGCGTGTTCAGAGCAAACCCTGTTGGTAGTAGACAAGGAAAAATAGTTTTAACCCAGCACATAAACTTCTATGATGGCGATAACGTAGGTAATTATTCTATTAAAACTTATACCAGCCTAAAGAAATATTCTGAAACTGGAGAATGGGAACACGAAAAAATAGTTCTTGAGCCCAAAAACAAGGACTATAAATCTATTTCAATCGATAATGTGGACTGTAATGAATTTAAAGTTATCGGAGAGTTCATTGGAATAATTAAACCCTAAATAGAGAATTATAGTCTCTCCATCTGACATTCAATCCCGTTGATAAAATAGTTGAGCTTTACGAGCGATTGTTAAAGGCCGAGCAAGAAAAGGTGGCTATACTCCATGAGATCGTAAAGGATAAATAAGTATCGATCGCAAATCTCTTTCGCCTGACGAGCAAAACGAGATTAGAAAGAAGTATAACTTCGATAAATACAATAAATAATGAAAAAAGAAATTCTATTCGTCTTGTTAAAAGACTTTGCCGATTGGGAAGGGGCTTATATCGCTCCCAACCTCAATTTAGGTGTTGAGCCCGGAAGTGAAAGCAAATATATAGTTAAAACCGTATCTGTCAGGAAAGAGCCGGTTGTATCGATCGGAGGGTTCAAGGTGCTGCCCGACTATGGGATCCATGACATTCCGGCCGATTATGCAGGAATCGTATTAATAGGTGGCATGAGCTGGTTCACTCCGGAAGCCGAAACCATTGTCCCTCTGGTTAAAGAGGCCATAGAGAAGAAGAGGCTGGTGGCCGGAATTTGTAACGCCTCCGTCTTTCTTGGCAGGCACGGTTTCTTGAACCATGTAAATCATACCAGCAACGGATTGGATTACCTCAAACAATTTGCGGGGGTTAATTATACAGGTGAAAATCTTTATATGGATGAACTGGCTGTCAGAGCCGGAAACATTGTAACCGCCAACGGATTTGCCACTCTGGAGTTCTGTCGTGAAATACTCTATGCGCTGGAGGCAGACTCTTCCCAAAAGATAGAGAGAAGCTATCGAATGAACAAAACAGGTGTTTGGGAAGATCCAGAAGTGGGATAAATTATTATCGCGGTTTATAGCTGAAAGCCGGGGATGTATCCCATAAGATGTGTATGAATTTAAATAATACGAAATCATCTACCACATCTACCATTACCCTTAAAAATCCCTAGCTATAAACCACTTATCTAATGGTGGTAGATAATAAAACATCTACCACCAACAACTTACATCTACCACCATTTACTACTTTTCAACCACTAAATACAACCGTCCCCTACTCGCCAACTGTGTCATTAGTCCTATCTTTTTCAAGAAGCGACCAAAGACGGAGACATTGCTCATCGGAAGTTTTACGCCGCTCTTTTTTTGCAGCGATAGGTAGATCTCTCCGGCAGAGATCTTCAAACCTTCCTCCTTATGCGAAGCGGGACGATAATATTGAAAAAACAGATCCTCGAACAAAGGACGTTGTTGAAACGCCTCGTTCGCTTGCATCTGCGAGACCTCTTCCTCATGCGTCAGCCAATAACGCTCGTTATTATTCAAGGCGGCAACCGCTTGCGCATAGAGCTGGAGATAATCGATAGGCTGGGCATTGTCTATCATCCCTTTCACCTCGATACAAATGAAACGGCGGCTGCCGGAAGGATCGCCCAGCAAATCCGTATGGTTGCTCGTAGCGATAAAGGAAGCGTAACGTTTCACCGATTCCACCTGCGTAGCATGAGGCTTGCGTACATTTACGACCGGCTTCTGCAACAGATGCTTCAAGAAGCCTTGATGCCTCGCGCTCACTTAGTCGAACTCATCAATATTTATCAATCCGAAACGGGTAAGATACAGCTCGGCATCCCGCTTCTTGCTGAAATCGATGCTGTCCGTGTAATACTTATTCAAGTCCGGTGGCAACAGGTTGAAGCAGAACGTGGACTTCCCGCACCCCTGCCCGCCCACCAAGAGCGGGGAAAGGCTGTTGCCATGCTGTTTGTCACGTCCCTGCCAGTGCGCTACCATCGACAGGAACCAAGTGTAAAACAACTGTTCCCACCGTACGTTGTCGCAAGGGATGCGTGCGGCCAGCGGACGGATGCGATCCTTGCCATCCCACACGGGCAAGCGGGTCAAATAGTCCTCGATAGGCGCATAGTCCGGGATGCGATCTGAAAAGACAAAACGCCGTACATCCCTGTCCCATAGCTGCAATCCTTCTTTCTGGGCATTTAGGGCGATACTGTTCAGCACACGATCCGTCACGGGGCGATAGTCAAAACAGAACGTGTTTTTCTCCCGATATTCCGGTCCGCCGGACATCAGATTGTACCGGAAATCGTAACGGCGGTTCATAAACTCCTCCATTTTCAAGCTCTGTAGTTGCTCCGGCTTGTAAAGGGACGTACTGCCAAAATCAGAATCGGAAGCTAAGCGGTAAGACTGCCTCAAGGTCTCCCGGATCTCCACTTCCGAGATCAGATTCCCCAGATAGAGCATCGTCCACTTCACACAATCCTCCTCTTCTACCCCAGCCGCGAAACAAAGTCTTCCAAGAGTGACCAACAAAGGTTTGAAATCCACCTTTATGCTCAAACTTCCATGTTCCTCCAAAGCCCGCTGCAAAGCGAATTCATATTGGATGGCAACGTAACGGTATTGGTCATAAAGCGTCTGCCCGGCACTCTCTACCGGTACCGGCACCCGTTTTTCGAACCGTTCCTGGTAGGCGCTTTCGTCGGGCATAGCCACAGGCTGCTCCAGATGAATGGAAAGAGCGTCCGGATTGTAATACACATCGGCATCATAACTGAGGCGGCAACCCATCTCCAGCACCGGACGTTTCAGCTCGATGGGATAAGAAAGGCGAGGCTCATACGTCTTGAGCGCATGTCGGTAAGCGTGCGCATGAAAAACCTCGGCATCCGTACACGAACGGGGAAGCGACCCGTCGGGATAGGTATAAGCCACCACGAACTTCACGCTCCGTCCGCTAGAGCCGATCATAGCGAACAGTGTCTGCGGATATTCCACTATTTTTTGTTTCAAGGACAAAGCCTCTTCTATGCTCTTCAATCGATTGATCTCCAGCAAAATCCAGCCATTATACTCCTTCAACTCGCCTTTTCGAAAAGTTCCGGCAAAGAGCAACTGAGGTAATTTCCGGGTAAACGGATACCGTTTGTCGGGATAAGCCCGCCTTAATTTCTCTCGAAAGAGCGCAAGCTTATCCCTCGTCCGCTCATCCTTTACCCATGCCACGATCTCCTCCATACGCATCGCCCGTTGCGCGACGGTATGTCGATAGGCTGTTTGCTTGGTTATTTTCATGTCTAATATATTATTTAAGAAGTTGAATAACTTATGCTTACAGTTTTTTCTATAGAAAAACAAAAGTTTTCCCCTAATAAAACTTTTGTTTCTTCCTAAAGAAACTTTTGTTTCCTCTAAGAGAAACTCTTTGTTCTCCTAAGAGAAACTCTTATCAGCTCTTATCCCTTCGTCCATCGGTAGCCACTCTGCCAAGCATCAAAGACTGGTTCATCCTCTACTCCGTACGCCCGAAAGACCTGACGGATATACTGTTGGTCTTCGGGCGAGAAGGTTCTTTCCTTGCGCTTAAACTGATAAAACTTATTCTTACCGTATGTCATCAACAGACGTTGCTTGATGCGTTTCGCCTCCAGATAAGGTATCTGGTCTAATAGGTGATCCATGCCGACAGCGTATTGCACGGGAGTATCCGCCATGAAAGCCGCACACTTTCCGGTAGGACTGGTACGTGCGGGATTCACGATGCTCACCGCCCAAAGCGTATCGGGAATAAAACGGATGATTTGATGCCGCAAGCAGCGGTTGGCGTTCTTACAATTTCCATTAAAACAATGTACAAAGCCTGTCGGCACCATAGCGTAATCGAGTTTTTCTATCATATCTTTTAGATTTTCAGTATTCTCCAAATATAACACTTTTTTCCTTCACACGAAAAGAAAATTGCATGAAAATCAATAATAAATGGTAGATATTGAATAATAATTGTAGATGTTTGGAGATCTACAACCTATAGGTAATATTCTTATTTACAGAGAGTACACAACAGAGTGGTAGATATTGTAGATGTTTTTATAAATTCAATGTTCTAGAAAATCTAGGATATTGAAAAGATCAAGTCAATACAACTTCTTCATCTTTTCGCTATCACATAGCAAGATATTTTATATCTTTATTGCCAAATACAGAGAATAACATCAATATCCAATTGATATGAACCGGATAAAAAAGTTCTTGAAAAAATATGATATCTAAGGAAAAACAAATAGAAGATCATTTTATTAATAAATTAATAGAT
>ERZ833782.2124-NODE-2124-length-14109-cov-12.610289_pt1 | contig 14109 bp, 10 predicted proteins | sample MGYA00519577_ERZ833782 | MGnify/ENA primary metagenome ERZ833782 (study PRJEB31850, sample SAMEA3708745) | human gut metagenome | biome: human gut; feature: human-associated habitat; material: faeces | place: China | collected 2014 ...
ATCTCCACCATCAAAGGTACATCCCGGAGCATTCCCGCCCCAGCTCCTTTTGCCGCCACCCGTTTCACCGGACAACCAAAATTTATATCGATAAAATCAGGTTGAACCTCTTCAACTATTTTTGCCGCCTCGACCATGGAATCAATAAACCGCCCGTAAATCTGTATCGTCACCGGACGTTCATTCTCTTCTATCGTCAACTTCTTAACCGTCTTGTTTATAGAGCGCACCAATGCATCTGCCGACACGAATTCCGAATAGAGCCAGTCAGCCCCGTAACGTTTACAGAATTTCCGAAAAGGGGGATTGGTAACCTCTTCCATCGGGGCCAGAATCAACGGCCGATCTCCTACATCTTTTCCTCCGACAATCATCTTCAATTAAATAAGTTTTGCCACAAAAATAATAATTTCTATCTTTAACTCACGAAATAAAGAGAATGGATATGTCGATACTTAAAATTATACTTATTGGGATCCTCTGCCTAGCTCCGGAAAAAGACGGTTGGGTAAGAATAAACGGGGATAATTATATCTCGTTTTCGTTCCCCAGTCGCGGAGAACGCTTTAAGAAAGAGGTAAACAATATGCGATCATGGATATTCCAAACCAAAAATATTACCTGCGTGTTCGGTGCCGTTTGTACCCAGCTAACGAAAGAAAAAGGAGTGCTGGACGAGTACACGATCAACCAACTATATATATCCATGAAAAAAGAATCCGTTTCCATGCCCACGGCAAAACTTACCGGGGAGAAAAGGATTCCCAACGCGGACATAGACATCCGGGAAATATCATACACGATCATGAAAGACGGAGAAGAAATGACCTATTTCAAACGATTCATCTTCCGGGATAACTGTATGTACCAACTCACCATAGGTGGCAAAACCGAGGACTTGGAAGAACTCAACAGTCAACGAGATAAGTTTTTCAATTCTGTCAAATTTGACCAAAACACGCGTAAATAAACAGATTACAATATAATATCATGAAAAGTATTATCATCTCCTTGACATTATTATGCAGCTTTCCCTTTTTTTCTCAAGCAGAAAAACAAAATCAGGCCGATACCATAAAGAACGTACATCTTCAGGAAAAAGGAGAAGTTTGGAAAACGCAAGTACTAAGTGATCCTCTCCATAGTAGGGTTTATCAACGTAGCCAAAATCCACGTTTTCGAGGCCACTGGAGTGGTTTCAACCTAGGCTTTGCCGATTTCTCTATCAGTAACGAACGACTAAATGGGGCAGGAGACTATTTAGAACTGGAACGTAAGAATTCGCTCGTTATGCAATTCAACATGTTCCAGTATAGTATGCGCCTCAATAAACTAAACAACATCGGTTTAGTTACCGGTCTGGGATTAGAATATCAACGATTCCGTTTCGCCAACAAAAATAGCATTGAACGAGGCGAAGGCGGGCAAATCTACCCGATGGAAGTCGAAAATGTCAAAAAGAGCTCTTTTAAGAACCTTTACTTAACCGTACCCCTTATCTTTGAATGGCAATTCCCGGCTAAGAAATACCAACGTGCCTACGTGGCAGCCGGAGTGATGGGTGGTTTAAGATTACATACCAAAACAAAAGTCGTTTACAAGAATGAAAACGGAAACACCCGTCGTATGAAAAATTCCGGCAATTATAGCATGAATCCGGTGAAAGCTGATGCCGTGGTTCGTATCGGGTATTACAAATTAGCATTATGGGGAAGCTATACCTTTACTAACATGATGGAAAAGAATAAAGCTCCGGAAATTCACCCGTATACAATCGGGTTTGGGGTAAATTTCTAAGTTCCAATTCACAAAATATCTCCTTTACCTTCATATAGGTAAAGGATTTTTTATAAATTCGTGCCTCAAATACTCAAACACAAATTATATAAAAATGAGAAAACTATTCCTATTTCTATCTTTAGGTATTTTCTTGTTCTCTTGTAAAGAGGTCAAGAAAGAAACGAAGCCAAGCCCTTATCAACCGCTTGCAGATCAGTACGCTGAATTCCCGTTAACAACGGATTTGAACCAATTAACCGAAAACGAAAAGAAAATGCTTCCCATACTTATCGAAGTAGCCAATATTATGGAAAACATCTTCTGGCAAAACGCATACGGGGACAAGAATGCACTGATGGCTCAATTCGCCCAAGACTCTGCCGCATTGAAATATCTTTCCATTAACTATGGTCCTTGGGACAGATTAAACGATAACAAACCTTTTATCGACGGCGTGGGCGCAAAACCTCTCGGGGCAAACTTCTACCCGGCTGACATGACAAAAGAAGAATTCGACTCGCTGGATGATCCTCGTAAAACAGACTGGTATAGTGTTATCCGTCGGGATGCCGCCGGAAAACTCATCGTACTTTCATTCCACGAAGCTTACCCGGAAGAAGTAGCAAAAGCCTCTAAATTACTCGAAGAAGCCGCCGAGCTTGCTGAAGATCCGGGATTGAAAAACTACTTGGCATTAAGATCAAAAGCACTTTTGGATGACGATTATCTGGCCAGCGATTTAGCCTGGATGGATATGCAGAATAACACGCTGGACTTCGTGGTAGGCCCTATCGAAACTTACGAAGACCAACTTTACGGGTACAAAGCCGCACACTCCGGACAAATCCTCGTGAAAGACAAAGAATGGAGCAAACGCCTATCCGAATACGCTCAATACTTACCCAAATTACAGGAAAACTTACCGGTTCCGGCCAAATACAAAAAGGAAAAAGCAAATGCTAACCCGGACATGAACGCTTACGACGTGATTTATTACGCCGGAGATTGCAATGCCGGAAGTAAAAATATCGCTATCAACCTGCCGAACGACCCGAGAGTACACGCGGCAAAAGGAAGTCGTAAACTACAATTGAAAAACTCCATGCAGGCCAAATTCGAAAAAATGGTTGTGCCGATTTCCAAATTGTTAATTACGCCCGATCAACAAAAACATATTAGTTTTGATGCTTTCTTCGAAAACGTGATGTTCCACGAAGTCGCTCACGGGCTGGGAATTAAATACACGCTGAATGGCAAACAAGACGTTCGTTCCGCCCTGCAAAACTATTACACCTCTATCGAGGAAGGTAAAGCGGACATCCTTGGGTTATTCTGCGTGACCAAACTTGCAGAATGGGGTGTATTGGAAAACAAAGACCTCATGGATAATTACGTGACTTTTATCGCCGGAATCTTCCGTTCCGTTCGTTTCGGTGCTGCCAGCGCCCACGGAAAAGCCAACATGATGCAGTTCGCCCATTTCATGGAAAGCGGAGCTATCAGCAAGGATGAAACCACGGGATACTACACCGTAGATTTCGAAAAGATGAAAAAAGACATCGAAGTGATTGCCGGAGAGTATATCACGATCGAAGGAGACGGTGACATCCAGAAAGCTACCAAATTAGTGGCAGAAAAGGGTATCGTTCCCCCGACCTTACAGAAAGACTTGGATCGTATCGCGGGAGCTAACATCCCGAAGGATATTTTCTTCAAACAAGGAACTAAAGTTCTAGGGTTATAATCCGGAATGATATTATACAAAATACCCAAGTTCAAAATTTAGTATGAACTTGGGTATTTTTATTATTGGCTTACAATAATTCCAACCCCATTTTATAAACACGATCAAGATGTCTCTCATCTATATACCGCCCAATATCTTCACATCCCGTACACCCACCTGCACAGTAATACCCTAGCGGTTGTTTACCCAACACGTCGCTTATCACCTGAAAATATTGCAACGGTTGCTTAAACGTGTCAGCACGATCATCTCCGGATGTCATTAACAAAACTGTACCCTTCACCGGATATTTATCCTCAACAGATATAGCGTACAATCGTTCGATAAATGCTTTCAAACGTGCCGTAATCGTCCAAAAATACAAGGGGGATGCCATGACCACAACGTCACATTTTTCAAACAATGGATAAATATCCTGCATACCATCTTGTACAACGCATCCATGACCTTGACGCTGACACGCACCACATCCCCGGCAACCTTCTACACGCATAGAACCAAGATAAACCTTCGTAACGGTATGCCCACGTTCCACGACCCCTTTGATGTAAGCATCAGTCAAACGATCCGTATTTCCCTTTCTCGTACCCGCACTCATCAGTATAAGCACGTTCTTTCCTGCACCTTGATGTATCTTTTCTATCGTTGATGGCAAAGAAGAATTTACATCTTCCTTGTCATCCATCAAGCGATGGATGGCAGAGCCGCCCAAAAACAGACCACCCGTAGCCATTAAAGCACCCTTGATGAAATTTCTCCTCTCCATGTCACTTCAAACTTTCAATCCATTCACTCAACTCACCCTCAGCACTTGACTGCCCATCATCTCCCCCTGTGAACAAAAAAGCATGACCATTCTCCACTGTTGCCCCTTTATTCTCGGCAAGTTCAGTCATATCCTTGATTACACTTCCCGGCCACCCCGCATGAGTCGAAAAAGGAATCACTTTCTTTCCATCGAAATCTGCAGAAGACATGAATGACAACACAACAGGAGCCATCTTATACCACCAAGTGGGCGTACCTATAATAATGCGGTCATAATTTTTCAAATTCAAGCCTAAAGCCTTGAGTTTAGGCTTGAATTGTTGCTCTACCTCCTCTTGACCTTGCTTTTCCACTTTTTTGTAATCATGCGAGTACGGCGTTACAGGCTCAAGCCTCACGATGTCCGCCCCGAGAACTTTCTGCAATTTCTCGGCAATACTTTTCGTGTTTCCATGAGAATACGAGAAATACACGATGAGGGTCTTACTACTATCACGTACCGTTTCGTTTGAAACTCTAGGATTCTCCGTATTTGCCATCGAAACACACGTTAGTAATACAAGTATCATACTAAAAAATATTTTCATACTGGACTCTTATTTCAAATATTCACGAAAAAAAGATTCTATCTTGTCAAAAGGAATAACATTTGCCTGATTATCGTACAAATCCACGTGGCTTGCCCCGGGAATAATCAAAAGTTCCTTGTTGTCACCTTTCAATTTTTTGAATGCATCTTCACTAAAATAGCGAGAATGAGCCTTTTCACCATGAATCATAAGCACGGCATTCCGTATTTCATCGCTGTAAGCCAACAAGGGCATATTGATAAATGAAAGTGACGATGTCTTATTCCAGCCATTATTGGAATTAAGTGAACGTTTGTGGTAACCACGCGGCGTTTTGTAGTAAGCGTAATAATCCTTCACGAATTGCGGGGCATCATCCGGTAATGGATCGACCACTCCCCCGGCTAGTTCATACGTGCCATTCTTGGCATCAAGTGTACGCTGGGCATTGAGTTGCCGACGAAGCTCATACCGTTGGTCGGCATCCATCGCATCAAAATACCCGTTGGCATTCACACGGCTCATGTCATACATCGTGGAAGTAACCGTAGCTTTAATACGCGTATCCATGGCGGCAGCGTTAAGAGCCATACCACCCCACCCGCAAATACCTAAAATTCCAATACGTTCAGGGTCAACATCATCGAGAGTCGAAAGAAAATCAACGGCAGCACAGAAGTCTTCCGTGTTAATGTCCGGCGAGGCCACATACCGGGGCTGACCTCCACTTTCACCCGTGTAAGAAGGATCGAAAGCGATCGTCAAAAAACCACGTTCCGCCAGCGTTTGCGCATAAAGCCCGGACGATTGTTCCTTAACAGCCCCGAAAGGACCGCTCACCGCAATGGCAGCCAACTTTCCCTTGGCATTTTTCGGTATATACATATCCGCAACAAGCGTGATACCGTAACGATTACGGAATGTCACTTTCTCGTGAACAACCTTGTTGCTCTGTGGAAATACCTTATCCCATTCTTTCACTAATTCTAACTTTTCCATATTCTTCTCTTTTACTTGATTTGTACTTGTTTGGCCGCTCACGATTGTTCCGGCAAGGAACAACATTCCTGTTACTACAATTGTCTTTATACTCATACTATTTCAATTTTAAATTTCATATCCATTACTTCTGATCTTATGATGTAAAGGTATGATATTCAACCAGTATGAATTGTATACAAATTACCGTAAAAATAACCATTTTTACGGTTTCTATTGGGAAATAACCATTTTCCCTGTAACTAAACGGCTCTTCACGACGATATAAACGAAAAAAAGAAACATGAAGAAATTATTTTCCAGTACCATATTCAAATTAATCATCGCCGTCATTATCGGGATTCTTCTCGGATTCGTCGCTAACGAGGGCTTCATGAACTTTGTCGTTACCGTGAAATACATCCTCGGACAACTGATCTTCTTCATGGTTCCACTTATTATTTTAGGATTTGTTTCCTACTCGATCGCCAAGATGAAAGATAACGCCTCCAAAATGTTGTCTCTGGCTCTCATTATCGCTTATCTTTCCTCCATTGGTGCGGCCTTCTTTGCCATGGTCTCCGGGTACACCCTGATCCCACACCTCTCCATCGAACCCGTGAAAGAAACCTTACGACAATTACCGGAATTAATCTTCCGCCTTGATATACCCCCTGTTGTCAGCGTGATGACCGCCCTCGTACTGGCCATCATGATCGGTCTGGCCACCGTGTGGACCAAATCGGAAGTGTTCGAAAACCTACTGGACAATTTCCAAAAGATGGTGTTGTTACTCATCAACCGCATTCTTATACCCATCCTCCCCTTCTTCATCGCGGCCAATTTCTGCGCATTAAGTTACGAGGGTGCCATCACGAAACAACTCCCCGTGTTCCTTGGGGTTATGGTTATTGTCATCATCTCCCAGTTCGTGTGGCTTTCTTTCCTGTACGTCCTTGCCGGGGCCATCTCGAAAAAGAATCCTTGGCAGGTATTGAAGTACTACGGCCCCGCCTACCTCACAGCCGTCGGCACGATGTCATCGGCCGCCACGCTGGCTGTCGCGTTGAAATGTGCCAAGAAAAGCCCGGTATTAAAAGACGATGTTATTGATTTCGCCGTTCCCCTATTCTCGAATATCCATTTATGCGGCTCCATCCTAACGGAAGTCTTCTTCGTGATGACCGTATCACTCATGCTTTACGGCTCGCTCCCGTCATTAACCGTCATGATCCTGTTCATCATCCTACTCGGCATCTTCGCCATCGGGGCTCCGGGAGTTCCCGGTGGAACCGTGATTGCCTCGCTGGGAATCGTGATCTCCGTTCTCGGATTCGATGAGGCCGGAACAGCCCTTCTACTAACCATATTCGCTTTACAGGATAGTTTCGGAACAGCCTGCAACATCACGGGAGACGGGGCATTGACATTAATCATGACAAAAGCATCCAGCCACCGTTCTACAAAACAAAAAAGTATTAATAGTTAGAAATCACCTTCCGCCAAGAAACACGACATATCACGAATTCCATCAAGAAAACAAGGAAGGAGATTACCACAATCGCACCCCAAATACCAAACCACGACAACCGCATGGCTAGTGTATGTGTCCCCCCGACAAGAACCAGCATTAACATTAGAACAATAACCCGCAACATATTTCGCCCGGAATCCATAGAACTTTTTTCTTTCGAAAAGGGAAAAAGCATTCCGGAAAACCAAAGATAAATGTAACTTACCAACGTACTCACAACCAGAATAAACAACAGGTCCGGAAGAATCACCCAGTCCAGCATCACGATAAAAATCCCGCAAAGCAACACGTAAGCCGGAAGATAATACTTCACAAACAGAGCCTTAAAACTCCCAAGAATCAAAGCCCCCGGACGCACCAATGGTTTAGAGCGATAAAGCCAAAGTAAATTTCCCTTATCCGTGATCGACATATTCATCTGGATCCCGATACTAATCATTGCCATCATGTAAAGAGGCATATAATAAGCAATGCCGCCAGCTTCTTCCTGCCGTCCCTGGTATAAAAAGAAAACGGCCAAGAACATCGTGTAAATCATCATGGGCAAAACACCTTGTCTGAACCTCAAATTATCACGGGTCATACGCCATCCCAAGACAAACCCAGTCACTTGCATCGGACTCCAAGCAAATACCCGAGCTAAACCGTAAAGCCATCCCTCCTTTCCACCTTTACGTTTTTTGCTCTCGGGCGTGTACGAATTCAACGCCCCCGCCTTCTCCGAAAAATAGGGTGCAAGATAAGCCACCGTGATATAACCAAGTACGACAACAAGCCCACCCCCGATCAAAGCCAATAACAACACGGGCCCTGTCGGTTGTTTCCCCATTACCGTCAAGGACATAAAATAACAAGGTGGCGTAAAATACATCCAAGTTCCCGGGTGAAACATATCCAACTGTACACTCCGTGTAATCTGCCCTACCAACTGATAACTCAAAGCCACCCCGGCAATCAACACCACCTGTGCATAGCTCATCACCCGTTGAAACTTTTCCACGGAAATAAAACGCATCACCCCAAGATAGATAGCATTAGCAAAAAGTAACGTGAATATCGTGTTCAGCAACACTGAAATAATGAAAAAAGCCCCGGATATCACACCTTTCCAACAACCGATTATCACCATCGGGATCACCGACATACAACCGGAAAGAAAAAACATATACAACAAACCTCCTCCCTGCCCCGGCGGGTGCTTCCCTCGGGCATAAAAAAAAGCGCCTCTGCACAAATGTGCAGGGGCGCTGCTGTTTTTCTCAGCCCATGATGCCGGAAATGAATATCTCCAGACCGATGCCGATGAGGATGACGCCGCCGAGGACGGAGGCTTTGCCGGAGAGTTCGGTGCCGAACTTTTTGCCGATGGCAAGGCCGGCTTCACAGATGAAGAAGGTGACGATCGCCACGATGAGGGAGCAGACCAGCGCCATGAACCAGCCGTACTCCGAGATGGTGAAGCCCACCGACAGTGCGTCGATGCTGGTGGCGACGCCCTGCATGAAGAGTGCGCCCGCGCTCAGCTCAGCGGCTTCCTCGGTCTCTTCGCCCTTGATGCCCTCAATGAGCATTTTACCGCCGATGTAGCCCAGCAGGATGAGGGCGATCCAGGGGATGAACTTTTCAAACGAAGAGAACAGCTCCACGATGGTGTGGACGCAGACCCAGCCCGTCATGGGCATGACGGCCTGAAAGATGGCGAAGGTGCCTGCGATCTGGACGCCCCGGCGGCGGGACATCTGAGGGTCATGCAGACCGTTTGCCATCGAGACGGAAAACGCATCCATGGCAAGGCCCACGCCCAGCAGGGCGCTGTTGAAGAAAAACAAAAAACTCCATTCCATAACGATGCCTCCTGATTTGACCGGAATTGGTGGGCAGACAAAAGACCCGGGATCGGCGCGCATTTCGCCAATTCCGGGTCGGATTTTTACAAACTGACTCCATGTGGAATGGGCGTAGTACTCGCACCAAAGCACATGAGTCTCGCAAATGAAAGCAAGCCAGACAGCCGCCCGGGCCGTCATTGTGTTGACTTGCTGCGCTGCCTGCAAAACAGCGCCTGCTACTCCCCCATGAGGATCTTTCCTGTTGTCCGGCTATCGTACCACACAAACAGCGGATTTGTCCAGTATAACCGTGATTTTTTGCAAAAAACCTGCGGGAGAGCACCGCAGAAAGCGTGTACTCCCCCGCAGGGTCAGTTTATGTGTGGAAATGAGGTTTATTCCTCGTCGCCGGTGTCAGCCTCGGGAGCTTCGGCGGCCGATGCCTCATCGGCTGCTTCCATCTCCGCCAGCTGCTCGGCAGTGGGCTCGTCCTCGGTGTCGGCCTCGATGCTCTCGGTCTGTGCCTCGTCGTCGTGGTCGGTGCGGGCCAGCACCATCACCTTATCGTTCTCGCCCAGACGCATGACCCGGACGCCGGAACCGTAGCGGCTCTGGACGGGGATCTCGTTGGCGTGCAGGCGGATGATGATGCCCTCCTGACTGCTCAGCAGCACATCGTCGATGTCGTCCACGATCTTGACGGCTGCCACCTTGTCCTTGGAGGCGTCGTAGTTGCGGATGCCCTTGCCGCCGCGGGCGGTGATACGGTAGGTGTCGATGTCAGAGCGGCGGCCCTTGCCGTTTTCGGTGACGGTGAGCACCGTGCCGCCCTCGCGGCAGATGCAGACGCCGACGACCTCGTCGCCCTCGGCCAGCTTGATGGCGCGGACGCCGTGGCCGCTGCGGCCCATCGGGCGGGCATCGGCCTCGTTGAAGCGGATGGCCTGACCGTTGCGGGTAGCCACGATGAGCATATCATTGCCGGTGGTCAGGCGGGTCCATGCCAGCGCGTCGCCCTCGTTGAGCGCAATGCCGATGAGGCCCGTCTTGCGGATGTTGGCGTACTGCTCCAGCGGAGTGCGCTTGATGAGGCCCTGCTTGGTGACCATGGTGACGAAGCCGCCCTTGTTGTCCCCGTCCTTGGGGTAGCAGAGCATGTTGGTGACCTTTTCGCCCTCGGCCAGCTGCAGCAGGTTGACGATGTTGCTGCCCTTGCTGGTGCGGCTGCCCTCGGCGATGGTGTAGCCCTTGATGCGGAAGAGGCGGCCCTTGTCGGTAACGAACAGGACATAATCATGGGTAGAGCCCACGAACATCTCCTGCACGATGTCCTCTTCCTTCCGGGTCATGCCGGAAATGCCGCGGCCGCCGCGCTTCTGGGCCTGATAGGTGGCCTTGAGCTGGCGCTTGATATAGCCGGCCTCGGTGAGGGTGTAGACGCACTGTTCCTCAGCGATGAGGTCTTCGATGTCCACTTCGCCGGTGACAGACTGGATCTCGGTGCGGCGCTCGTCGCCGAAGCGCTTTTTCATGTCCAGCAGCTCGTTCTTGACGATCTCCAGCACCCGGGCGTCGTTGGCGAGGATATTCTCCCAATCCTCGATCTTAGCCTGCAAGCCGGACAGCTCTTCCTCGATCTTGAGGATCTCAAGACCAGCCAGACGGCCCAGCTGCAATTTCACGATCGCGTCGGCCTGCGGGTCGTCGAAGCCGAACTGCTCCATGATCGCGGCCTTTGCCTCGGCCATGCCGCCCTTGCAGGCGCGGATGGTAGCGATGAGCTCGTCCACGATGTCGGTGGCCTTCTTCAGACCCTCGAGGATGTGGGCGCGCTCCTTGGCCTTCTTCAAATCATACTGCGTGCGGCGGCGGACGACTTCATCCTGGAACTCGACGTACTTCTGTATCATCTGTTTCAGGGTCATGACCTTCGGCACCTTATGGTCGATGGCCAGCATGATGACGCCCACAGTATCCTGCAGCTGGGTGTACTGGTACAGCTGGTTCAGGATGACCTGCGCGTTGGCGTCCTTGCGGATGTCCACCACGATGCGCATCCCCTTGCGGTTGGTCTCATCGTTCAGGCCGGTGATGCCCTCGATGCGCTTGTCCTTGACCAGCTCTGCCATGTTCTCGATGAGACGGGCCTTGTTGACCATATACGGGATTTCCGTAATGATGATCTGGGTACGGCCATTCTTGGTCTCTTCGATGGCAGCACGGCCCCGCAGAGTAATTTTGCCGCGGCCGGTGGCGTAGGCGGCGCGGATGCCGCTTCGGCCCATGATGATGCCGGCAGTGGGGAAGTCCGGTCCCTTGATGTGCTCCATCAGGCCGGGCAGATCGATGTCGGGGTCCTCGATATAGGCCACGCAGCCGTCGATGACCTCACTGAGGTTGTGGGGCGGGATGTTGGTGGCCATACCGACGGCGATGCCCTGACTGCCGTTGACCAGCAGGTTGGGGAAGCGGCAGGGCAGGACGCTGGGCTCTTTCTTCGTCTCGTCGAAGTTGGGGTCCCAGTTGATGGTGTCCTTGTCGATGTCGGTCAGCATCTCGACCGCCATACGGCTCATGCGGGCCTCGGTGTAACGGTAAGCAGCCGGGGGGTCGCCATCGACCGAGCCGAAGTTACCCTGACCATCCACCAGCGGGTAGCGCAGGGAGAAATCCTGTGCCAGACGGACCATGGCGTCGTAAACGGAGGCGTCGCCGTGGGGGTGGTAAGAGCCCAGCACCGCACCGACGGTATCCGCCGACTTGCGGTAGGGATGGCTGGGGTCGTTGCCGCGTTCGTGCATGGTGTAGAGGATGCGGCGGTGGACGGGCTTCAGGCCGTCACGCACATCCGGCAGGGCGCGGGCCACGATGACCGACATGGAGTAATCCAGAAACGCCGTTTCGATCTCCTTCTTGACGTCCCGGATGATCATCTTGGTACCGCTGCCCGGTATCATCACATAATCTTCTTCCATTGTTTCCTCCAATTACACGTCGAGCTTTGCGTACTGGGCGTTGGTCTCGATAAAGCGGCGGCGGGGCTCCACCTGATCGCCCATCAGGATGGTGAACGCCTCATCGGCCTTTTCGGCATCCTCGATGGTGATGCGGACGATGACGCGGTTGTCGGGGTTCATGGTGGTCTCCCAGAGCTGCTCCGGGTTCATCTCACCAAGGCCCTTATAGCGGTTGATCTTCGCGCCGGGCATCTCCTGCGAGAGCAGGGCCATTTCGGCGTCGTTGTAAGCGTATTTGATGGTGCTGCCCTTCTGCACCTTGAACAGCGGGGGCTGTGCCACATAGACATGGCCCTGCTCGATGAGGGGGCGCATATAGCGGAAGAAGAAGGTGAGCATCAGGGTGCAGATGTGAGAACCATCGACATCGGCATCGGCCATGATGAACACTTTGTCATACCGCAGCTTGGAAATATCGAACTCGTCGCCGATGCCGCAGCCCAGTGCCAGCACGACAGGCATCAGCTTGTCGTTGCCGTAGATGCGGTCGGCGCGGGCCTTTTCGACGTTGAGCATCTTGCCCCACAGGGGGAGGATGGCCTGAATGGCCGAGTCACGGCCCATCTTGGCCGAGCCGCCTGCAGAATCGCCCTCGACGATGAAGATCTCGGTGCGGGTGGGGTCTTTTTCGCGGCAGTCTGCCAGCTTGCCGGGCATCCGGCTGGTCTCGAGGGCGCTCTTGCGGCGCACCAGCTCACGGGCCTTCTTGGCGGCGGCGCGGGCGCGGGCGGCCTGGGTGGCCTTCTCGAAGATGGCCTTGGCCACGCCGGGGTTCTCCTCGAAGAACTCCATCAGCTTGGAGTAGACCATGTTGGAAACGAGGGTGCGAATTTCCGTATTGCCCAGCTTTGCCTTGGTCTGTCCCTCGAACTCGGCCTCCTGCAGCTTGACGGAGATCACGCAGATGAGGCCCTCACGGACGTCAGCGCCGGAAAGGTTCTCGTCCTTGTCCTTCAGCAGGCCGTGGCTGCGGCCATAGTCGTTGAAGACGCGGGTGAGGCTGCTGCGGAAGCCCTCTTCGTGGGTGCCGCCGTCGGGGGTGTTGACGTTGTTGGCGAAGCTCAGCAGCAGCTCATTGTAGCTGGAATTATACTGCAAGGCGATTTCTGCCATGCCCCGGTCGGTCTGACCCTTGAGATAGATGACGTTGGGGTGGAGCACCTCGAGGTCGCGCTTCTCGCCCAGATAGGTGACGAAGCTCTTGATGCCGCCCTCGTAGCACATGACCTCGGTGCGGTAGGTGGGCTCGCCCTCCTTGCCGTCCTCGAGGACGGGGGTGTAGAGCTCGCGCTCGTCGGTCAGGGTGATCTTGACACCGGCGTTCAGGAAGCTCTCTTCCCGCAGGCGCTTTTCCAGCGTTTCGAAGTTGTAGACGGTGGTGTCCTTGAACATCTCCGGGTCGGGCTTGAAGGTGACGCGGGTGCCGGTGACACTGGGGTCCACGGTGCCGATGCACTTCAGCGGGCCGTCCGGGTCGCCGCGGCGGAAGGTCTGCTCGTACTCGCGGCCGTCGCGGCGGACGTTGACGGTCAGCCACTCCGAGCAGGCGTTGACGACGGACGCGCCGACGCCGTGCAGGCCGCCGGCCACCTTGTAGCCGGAGTTCTCGCCGCCGAACTTGCCGCCGGCGTGGAGGATGGTATAGACGACGGTGACGGCAGGCAGACCGGTATCAGCCTGGATGTCCACGGGGATGCCGCGGCCATTGTCCGTAACCTGAATGATGTCGCCCTTCAGGATCTTGACCTCGATGTGGTCGCAGTAACCGGCCAGAGCCTCGTCGATGGCGTTGTCCACGATCTCGTACACCAGATGGTGCAGGCCGCGCTCGCCGGTGGAGCCGATATACATACCGGGGCGCTTGCGCACTGCCTCCAGGCCTTTCAGG
>ERZ833782.2126-NODE-2126-length-14104-cov-3.326571_pt1 | contig 14104 bp, 13 predicted proteins | sample MGYA00519577_ERZ833782 | MGnify/ENA primary metagenome ERZ833782 (study PRJEB31850, sample SAMEA3708745) | human gut metagenome | biome: human gut; feature: human-associated habitat; material: faeces | place: China | collected 2014 ...
GCTTCTGGTCCAGGCGGCAGGGCGTGCCGGGCGGGGCAGGAAAGCTGGGATTGCGCTGATCCAGACCTATATGCCGGAGCATTACAGCATCCAGACGGCGGCAGCCCAGGACTATGCAGCCTTTTACCGTCAGGAGATGGGGTACCGGAAGCTGATGCATTATCCTCCGGTCTGCCATATGCTGTGTATGCAGGTAGCCGGAGAAGACGAGGAGCTTATGAGCCGGATCATGGACGCCATCGCGCAATCTGTACAGAAACATTTCGGAGAAACTGCCGAGATCATCGGTCCGGTTTTTGCTCCTGTATACAAAGTTCATGATATCTACAGAAAAATTTTATATATGAAACATGAAAGTTATGATATACTATTAAAAGTCAGAAATTGCGCCCGGAAGCGGGAGAACATCCCGGATCTTTTCCGGAATGTGTTCGTCCAGTACGATCTGACTTAGTAGTTTTCGATAAAAAATTGAGAGGAAATAAGATAAAATGGCAATCAGACAGATCAGAACCATCGGAGATGAGATCCTTACAAAAGAGTGTAAGCCGGTAAAGGAAATGAATGAGAGGACCCTTGAGCTCATCGAAGATATGTTTGAGACAATGTATGAGAATAACGGCGTCGGCCTTGCCGCACCGCAGGTGGGTGTCCGCAAGCGCGTCGTGGTTATCGATGTGGAGGACGGAAACCAGTATGTGCTGATCAATCCGGAGATCCTCGAGACGAGCGGAAGTCAGACCGGTCAGGAAGGCTGCTTAAGTGTTCCGAGAAAATGCGGACAGGTGACCCGCGCGGATCATGTAAAGGCAAAAGCTCTCAATGAGAATATGGAAGAGTATGAGATCGAGGCAGACGGACTTCTCGCGAGATGCATTCTCCACGAGTGCGACCATCTGGATGGAAAACTTTACGTCGATCTCGTAGAAGGCGAACTTCAGGATACAGCCGGAGAGGATGAGGAATAGTATGCGTATTGTTTTTATGGGAACGCCGGACTTTGCGGTTCCGACGCTGACTGCTCTCATTGAGGGCGGACATGAAGTTGTGGCTGTGGTGACACAGCCGGATAAGCCGAAGGGGCGCGGAAAAGCCGTCCTTATGACTCCTGTAAAGGAAAAAGCGATCGAGTATGAAATCCCGGTATACCAGCCGGTAAAGGTGCGGGATCCGGAATTTGTGGAGCTTTTAAAAACGATGGCACCGGATGCCATCGTTGTCGTCGCATTTGGCCAGATCCTTCCGAAGTCCATTCTGGATCTTCCGAAATACGGCTGCGTGAATGTACACGCGTCCCTGCTTCCGAAATACCGCGGGGCTGCCCCGATCCAGTGGGCGGTCATTGACGGTGAGAAGGAGAGCGGAGTGACGACCATGATGATGGATGTGGGGCTGGATACCGGCGATATGCTGGAACAGAAAGCGATCCCGTTAGATGAGAAAGAGACTGGCGGAAGCCTGTTTGACAAGCTCTCTGCCCTCGGTGGATCCATGATCTTATCCACTTTAAAGGGACTGGAAAACGGAACGATCACGAGAACTCCGCAGGGAGAGTCCGGTACTTCCTACGCGAAGATGCTCACGAAAGAAATGGGACATATCGACTGGACGAAGGACGCGGTGTCCATTGAGCGTCTTGTCCGCGGTTTAAATCCGTGGCCAAGCGCATATACATCATATGCCGGAAAGACGATGAAGATCTGGGCGGCAGAGGTTGCGGATCTTCCGGGAGAGAGAGTTCCGGGAAAGATTCATGTGACAAAGGACCGGCTTTTTGTGGAGACCGGAGAGGGTGTCCTTGATGTAAAGGAACTTCAGCTTGAGGGAAAGAAGCGGATGGATACAGCTTCCTTCCTGCGCGGTTTCCAGATGGAAGACGGAAGTTTCTGCGGGTAAGCTTCGCGGGTGATGCCGCGGGCGGTCCTGAAAATTCCGGCTGAAAAGCCGGCTGCCGGGACGACAGAAACGAGATCGAAAGGAGAGATGTTTTATGTACGGAATGTATGGTTACGGTTATGGCTATGGCCTTGACCCGACGATCATCCTTGTATTGATCGGTGTTGCCCTTTCTCTCTGGGCTCAGGGGCGTGTGAATTCCACGTTCTCGAGATATTCCAGAGTCCGCAGCATGACTGGCATGACAGGGGCAGAGGCGGCGAGACGCCTTTTAAATGCGCAGGGAATCTACGATGTGACGGTCCAGCAGATCGCCGGTGAACTTACTGACCACTATGATCCGCGGACGAAGACCGTAAACCTGTCCCAGTCCGTTTACGGAGCGACTTCCGTTGCGGCTATCGGTGTTGCTGCCCACGAATGCGGCCACGCGATGCAGGACAATGAGGGATATGCACCGTTACGGTTCAGGAGTGCTCTGGTTCCGGTGGCAAACTTCGGCTCCAGTCTTTCCTGGCCGCTGATCCTTTTAGGACTTGTGTTCGGCGGACTTGGTTCTCCGCTGGTGGAGATCGGAATCTTAATGTTCTCTCTGGCGGTGCTGTTCCAGCTTGTGACACTTCCGGTAGAGTACAATGCGTCTGCCCGTGCGGTAAGACTTCTGGATGCACAGGGCATTCTCGCGGGCGAGGAAGTAAACGGGACGAGAAAAGTACTGAACGCGGCGGCACTGACCTACGTGGCGGCAGCAGCAACTTCGATCCTGCAGCTTCTCCGTCTCATAATTCTCTTTGGAGGAAGAAACAGACGTGACAGATAATACGACAAATATCCGGGAGGTCGTCCTTGACGTCCTTCTGGAAGTCCTCGAAAACCATAATTTGAGCCATATTGTTTTAAAACAGGCACTGGAAAAGTACCTGTTTCTGGAGCGTCAGGACCGCGCGTTTATCACAAGATGCGTGGAGGGAACTCTGGAGTACCGGATCCAGATCGATGCGGTGCTTGAACGTTTTTCGAAGGTGAAGACCGCGAAAATGAAACCGGTGATCCGGGAGATCCTCAGAATGTCGGTCTACCAGATCCTGTATATGGAGCGTGTACCGGACTCCGCGGTCTGCAATGAGGCGGTAAAGCTTGCAAAGAAACGAAAATTCCAAGGTCTTTCCGGATTTGTGAACGGTGTCCTGCGGACGGTCTCCAGAGAAAAAGAGAAACTTGTCTGGAAGGACGCTTCGGAGCGCTATTCGATCCCCCGGTGGATGTTATCCATGTGGGAGGAAATGTATGGAAAAGAGACTTCTGAAGCCATTGCTGCGTCATTTTTAGAAGAACGCCCCCTTACGGTGCGCTTTAATGAGAGCATCTCCCCGGCGGAGAAAACGATCGGAGAGTTGAGAGATCATGGCATTACGGTGGAGGAGTCCGGGATATTTCCGGGGATCGCTTCGATCCGTGGCTTCGACTACTTAGACCGGGTGTGCGCGTTCACGGAAGGAAAGATCACAGTTCAGGATCCAAGCTCCTCCCTTGTGGCACAGATGGCATCTATTGCCCCCGGAGATTTCGTTCTTGACGTGTGCGGAGCTCCGGGAGGAAAGGCCATGCATGCGGCAGATCTTTTAAAAGGTACCGGCATGGTGGAAGCGAGAGATGTGAGCGGGAGAAAGACGGATCTTATTGAGGAGAACATCATGCGCTGCGGCTTCCGGAACATTCGCACGAACGTTTGGGACGCGACAGTTCTGGATCCGTCTATGGTGGAACAGGCAGATGTGGTTCTGGCAGATCTCCCATGTTCCGGTCTCGGAATTATCGGAAAGAAACCGGATATCAAAGAGCGGATGACGAGAGATGAGATCAAAAATCTTGCGAAGCTGCAGAGGGAGATCCTTTCTGTGGTGACTCAGTATGTAAAACCTGGTGGAACGCTTGTTTACAGTACCTGTACGATCACTGAGGAAGAGAATGAAGAAAACGCGGACTGGATCGAGAAGCATCTGGCGTTTGAAAAGAAGAGGATCGCAGATCTCCTGCCGGAGGCTCTTAAGAGTTCCTGCGAGGAGAACAGGATCCAGCTTCTTCCGGGACTCCATCCCTGCGACGGCTTCTTTATCTCTGTGTTCAAAAAGAAGAAATAATACTGTGCAGGTTCTGAATCCGCGGACATGACTGCCTGCGGATCCGTTAAAAACGGATTTATGTGGAAACATGACAGAACCAAGGCTTTTGGAGAATCGAGAATGGAAAAGAAAGACCTGAAATCAATGACACTGGAAGAATTGACAGAGTTCGTGAAGGAGCTGGGTGAAAAACCGTTCCGGGCAAAACAGTTATACCAGTGGATGCATGTAAAATTAGCCGAGTCTTTAGACGAATGTACGAACCTTCCGAAGTCGCTTAAGGAAAAGCTTTCGGAATACAGTACATACACGTCCCTTAAGACCGTAAAGATGCTGGAATCGGGGATCGACGGGACAAGAAAGTATCTGTTCGGTCTCGATGACGGAAACGTGATCGAGAGCGTCCTGATGAAATATCACCACGGAAATTCTGTGTGTATTTCCTCTCAGGTGGGCTGCCGCATGGGCTGCCGGTTCTGTGCGTCCACTCTGGACGGACTCACAAGAAACTTACGTCCTTCGGAGATGCTGGATCAGATCTACCGGATCCAGAGATCCACGGGAGAGCGTGTCTCCAACGTGGTGGTCATGGGAAGTGGTGAGCCGATGGATAACTATGATAACCTGATCCGGTTTATCAGGCTTCTTTCCGATGAAAACGGTCTGAATATCAGCCAGAGAAATATCACGGTATCCACCTGCGGGATCGTACCAAAGATCTTAGAGCTTGCGGAGGAAGGCCTTTCCATTACTCTGGCACTCTCCCTTCATGCGCCGGACGATGAGACGAGAAAGACTTTGATGCCCATCGCCAACAGCTACTCCTTATCGGAGGTGCTTCCGGCATGTAAGGAATATTATAAAAAGACAGGAAGACGCCTGACCTTTGAGTACAGTCTTGTACAAGGCGTCAATGATAACCTTGACGAGGCAAAGCGCCTGACTGCGCTTTTAAAGGATATGCAGGGACACGTGAACCTGATTCCGGTAAACCCGATCAAGGAACGCGACTTCAAACAGTCCAATCGGGATGCCATTGACGCGTTCAGGGGTTATCTTGAAAAACACGGCATCAACGTTACAATCCGCAGGGAGATGGGCCGCGATATCGGCGGTGCCTGCGGACAGCTTAGAAAGAGCTATCTGAGTGAGGAGGAATCGTCATGATCTCTTACGCGAAGACAGACACCGGTCTTGTGAGAAGATCCAATCAGGATTTCCTGTTTGCAGCGGATCAGCCGGTGGGACCGCTTCCGAATCTGTTCATCGTGGCAGACGGAATGGGTGGACATAAGGCCGGGGATTTCGCGTCCCGGTATGTCGTGGAACATATGAAAGAATATATTGAAAATTCTGATCTGGCCAGTCCTGTGATGATCCTCAGAAAAGCTCTGGAGAAGACGAATCAGGGACTCTTTGAGGAAGCTCAGGGAAACCCGGACCGGGAAGGAATGGGGTCCACTCTGGTTGCCGCTACGATCGAGGACGACATGATGTACGTGGCAAATGTGGGGGACAGCAGACTTTATCTTTTGCGGGACAGTCTTGCACAGATCACGAGAGACCATTCCCTTGTGGAAGAGATGGTCGCGAGAGGAAAAATGGAGCGGGACAGCGAGTCCTACCGAAGTCAGAAGAACATTATTACCCGCGCCATGGGAATCGGAAACCGGGTGGAGGCGGATTTCTTTGAAGTGCCGCTTCTTGAGTGTGACTGTATTCTGCTCTGCTCTGACGGATTGACGAACATGGTGGATGATGCCGAGATCAGCCGGGTCTTAAAGACAACGGATACGCTGAAAGAGAAGACGGAAGCGCTGGTTGACGAGGCAAACCGGAACGGAGGAAAGGACAACATTGCAATCGTCCTTGTAGAACCTCAGATAAGTGAGGTGAAGCTATGATTTTATACCCTGGAACGATGCTGCAGGACCGATATGAGATTCTGGAAAAGATAGGTTCCGGCGGAATGTCAGAGGTCTATAAAGCAAAATGCCATAAATTAAACCGTCTGGTCGCGATCAAGGTACTGAAATCGGAGTTTACCTCCGACGCGACCTTTGTCAGTAAATTTAAGATGGAAGCTCAGGCAGCGGCCGGACTTTCACACCCGAATATTGTCAATATATATGATGTCGTGGATGAGGGAGACATCCACTTTATCGTTATGGAGCTCGTAGAGGGAATCACCTTAAAGAGCTACATCACGAAAAAAGGTCATCTGGATGTAAAGGAAGCCATCGGGATCGCGATCCAGGTAGCTTCCGGAATCGAAGCAGCCCATGAACAGCATATCATTCACCGTGATATCAAGCCTCAGAATATGCTGATCTCCATGGATGGAAAGGTGAAGGTAGCGGACTTCGGAATTGCGAGAGCTGTGTCGTCCCAGACCATGAATGCGGCGACAGTTGTGGGATCTGTCCACTATATCTCTCCCGAACAGGCGAGAGGCGGATACAGCGATGAGCGGAGCGACCTGTATTCCTTAGGTATCACCATGTTTGAGATGGTCACCGGCCATGTTCCGTTTGAGGGGGACAATACGGTGACGGTCGCGCTGGCACATCTGGAAGAACCGATGCCGGATCCCAGAATGTTGAATCCGGATGTGTCCCCAAGTCTTGCGAGGATCATCTTAAAATGTACGGAAAAGAGACCGGAGCGCCGATACCCGAACGCGGCGGCCGTGATCAGTGACCTGAGAAGAGCACTCTTAAATGATGATGACCCGGCTGTCGGTGCCGTTAAAGAGGAAGACCACAGCTCCGATACCATCGTCATCAGCCCAAAAGAACTGAATCTGATCAAGACGAGAAGTGGGGAACGGATCCGGGAGTCAAAGCCGGTAAAAGAGATCCGTGAGCGCAGGGAACGGCGGGATCTGGAAAAGCGGTATGATCAGACAGACAACGCGAAGAAGGAACCGAAAAAGAATAAAGTGGATGATGAAGCCACAGGACTGGAAAAGATCCTGACAGGCCTGGGCGTGGCGGCAGCCATCGTCATTGTCGCGGTTGTGATCGTGTTTGTTCTGAAGCTTGGCGGTCTGTTCAGAAGCAGCACTCCGGAGGATCCGACAAAAACCGTTTCTGAGGAAGCTATGACGGAAGAAGCGAAGACAACTGCGGCATCGGAGACTGTTATCAGCCAGAAGGAAGTCTATATGCCGAAGCTTGTGGGCCACTCCGAGGAGGAAGCCGAGAAGATCTTACAGGGACTAGATCTCACCATGCAGGTAGAGCAGAAAAACTCGGATGAAGTGGAAAAAGGCATAGTCATCTCACAGAAGGAAGAGCCCGATACCGTGATTCCGCGTTTCTCCAAGGTAACCGTTGTCATCAGCGCGGGTTCTGATAAGGTTGATCTCTCAGAACTTGGCCTTTCCGGAATGACACTGGAAACGGCGGTCCGCCTGTTGGAGGGAAAGAATTTAAAAGCAGATGTTCGGGAGGAAGCCAGCGAGGAGGTGGCTTCCGGAACGATCATCCGCTATGAACCGGAGGAAAAAGTGGCCCTCGGAAGTACCGTAACCTTATATGTGAGTACGGGACCGGAGGAGGAATTCGTTCCTGTACCGAATCTTTATGGAAAGACGGACGCGGAGGCGGCAGCACTTCTTTCCGCGGCAGGACTTGTGACCGGAGAGGTTTCAAAGGAGTACGACAGCACGATCTCGGCCGGTCACGTCATCAGTCAGGGCGTTGAGGCAGGAACTCAGGTAGCACCTGGGGATACCGTGGATTACACTCTGAGTCTTGGGCCGGAAGCTCCGAAAAAACAGTTTATCGCGTCTCTGGATGCAAGCTATCCGCTTCAGGTCTCCTATGGACCGGGGGCAGCATCCTCCGAGATCCAGATCCTGATCCGTTTAAAGCAGACGGTGAACGGCAAAGTGACCTATACGAAGCTTGCGGAGCCAAAGTCTTACAGCGCGGACACAACCCTGAATATCAAGTTAGACAGGATCCGCGGCGCGGACGGCGTGCAGACCGGTGAGGTGGAGATCGTGGACCTCACGAACAACGTGGTACTGACATCCTATAATGTGACATTTACGGAGGTTGACGGTTGACTGGAAAGATCATAAAGGGAATTGCCGGATTCTATTACGTACATGACGGCGTTTCCAAAGTATACGAGTGTAAGGCAAAGGGCGTATTCCGGAACCGGAAGATCAAGCCCCTTGTGGGCGACAATGTGGAGTTCGACGTGCTTTCTGAGGAGCAGAGCCTCGGAAACATCGTGGAGATCCTTCCGAGGGAGAACTCCCTGATCCGTCCGGCAGTGGCGAACATCGATCAGGCAATGATCGTGTTTGCCGTCGCTGACCCGGAACCGAATTTAAACCTTCTGGACCGCTTTCTGGTTACGATGGAAGCCCAGAATGTTCCGGTGGTGATCTGCTTTAATAAGACAGATCTCGGAAAAGAGGGTGAGGCAGAACGACTTGCTGGAATCTATCGGGATGCCGGATATGATGTCCATCTGTCCTGTGCTCTGGCGGGGGAAGGGATCGAGGCGATCCATGACCTCTTAAGGGGGAAGACAACGGCACTTGCCGGCCCGTCCGGTGTTGGAAAATCATCCCTGACAAACAGGATCCAGCCGGAGGCGGAGATGGAGACGGGGGCCGTCAGTGAGAAGATCCGCAGGGGACGCCATACCACAAGACATTCGGAGCTGTTCTTCGTCGAGAAGGAGACCTTCGTGATGGACACGCCGGGCTTCAGCTCCATCTTTGTCGACAATATGAAGCCGGAAGAGTTAAAGGATTTCTTTCCGGAATTTGAGGCCTACGAGCCGGAATGCCGGTTTTTGGGCTGTGTCCATGTGGGAGAACGGGAGTGCGGCGTCAAGGAGGCCGTAAAAGCAGGAAAGATTGCGGATTCCCGGTATGAAAATTACCGGCTGATCTATGAAGAACTGAAGAGTAAAAGGAGATATTAAGATCATGTATATATTAGCGCCATCGATTCTTTCAGCAGACTTTTCAAAACTTGGTGAAGATGTAAAGACAGTTTCTGACGCGGGAGCGCAGTACATCCATCTGGATGTGATGGATGGAGCGTTTGTCCCGAGCATTTCCTTCGGTATGCCGGTGATCTCATCCCTCAGAAAGACAACAGACCGTGTGTTTGATGTCCATATGATGGTGGAGGAGCCGGGAAGATATGTAAATGATGTCAGAAAGGCCGGCGCGGATATCATCTGTGTCCATCAGGAAGCCTGTCTTCATCTGGACCGTACCATCAACCAGATCAAGGAGACCGGTGCCAGAGCAGCTGTTGCGTTAAACCCGGCAACTCCGGTCGAGACACTTTCCTGTATCTTAAAAGAAGCAGATATGTTTCTGATTATGTCCGTAAATCCGGGATTCGGAGGACAGAAGTTTATCCCGTATACGTTAGAGAAGATCAAAAAGCTCCGCGGCATGTTAAATGAGGCCGGACTCACCACCGATATTGAGGTGGACGGCGGCGTGAATGCAGCAAATGTCAGAGAGGTTCTCGATGCAGGCGCGAACGTGATCGTTGCGGGTTCCGCGGTGTTTAAGAACGATGCGGCAGCGAATACGAAGGAGTTCCTGAAGATCTTTGAGGAGTATTCCGCAAGATAGTGAATACAACATTATCTGTGAGTTTTCGTAATGTCATGAGAAGTATGAAAACCACAGGTAAATGGGTTATATGGTTAAAGTTTTGGGCTCTATATTAGTAGCTGAGGTGGGATCTCGACAGATTTTACTTCAGCTACTAATTATAGAGCCCGTTATAGTGTGGATTTACTGATTGTCTTTTTCAATGAATTTTTTATAATGAACCTGCATGTATGCTTTCATTCGGTCACTCATAGTAATTCTGGCTGTGTCAGAAATATTTAAAGCATTTCGCTGTTCGCTATCAATTGATGATGAAATGCATATATTTCCTGTATTAGGTTCAAATGATATTAAATGGCGATCAAATAGAGCATCGTGATTAGCGCATAAAAGTAAACCGTTATTCGCGTCTATGCGCTCTTCTCTGGAAGATTCAGCCCATTCTTTAATATGACTTGCACGTAATACCGATGTGGTAGCAATATTACAAAGACTACAGTGATGGTGTTCAAGAAGTAAAAGTCTACGGAAAGCACCTTGAGAAACACGTGTTTTCACAATCTTTTCGATGTCTGTTCCGGCACCAGGATTGTTGTTAAGTGTATCTTGTAATATCATTACATCAATATCATCATGCCGTACATCGTCTGAAATAGTTTTGAACTGAATCTGATGGGCCAATACCGGATTGTATGAAGGATTTAATACAACAAAATTCACGTTCTGATTACCATGCGTGTTTGTAACAGAATATAGTGTGTTACACAGTTCAGAAGGGATAAGGATAGCGACATATCTTAGGTAATCATATCTTAGCATAACAAGAGCATCATCTTGGAACGCAAATCGTTGAAGCTGGGTGAAGGCTTCCTCAGAATCCGGAATATTAATTTGTACTTGATCGCCAGTGTGACCGTATTTCTTATAGGCAGAACTGTGAAGCATGTTTTCCTGGGCTGTTAAGCATTGAGGTAAGCTGGTAGTTGAACGGACAAAATATGTATTTCCGTTTAAATCAGTTCTGCCTGTAGGATGGTTGATTTCACGAAGATATCTGAAGTTATTATCGTATATATCAATGTCAATGCTCTGTATGGAGGTTGTGGTATTATTCAATTCATTAAAGAAAAATAACATTCCCTGTTTACCAGTGACATCAAGATGTGTCTGATTGACTGTTGAAATGGTAGCACCGGCATTAATTCTTCGCTTGTCTTTTAGAATATTCTGATTAGAAAGTTTCTTTACAAATACACCCTGGAAAGTATCGGGATTAAGCGGTGTAATATGTATATGATTTAGAAACTGATTTAATATATTGATAATTTGTCTGTACATATAAATTCATTCCTTCCTTTAAGATTCACATATATTATATCAAGCCGAAATGAATGTGTATATAGAAAATTTAATAAAAACATATTTACACCCTGATTAAAACAATATATAATATGCATATTAAATGGAGGAAAATGTAATGACAAACAAAAAGAAAAGCAACTGTGGGAGACCGGCGGGAAGAATAAAAACTGCGAAAATAGAAATATCAATTGAACCGGCAGTTAAAGATGAATTTATGACATTGTTGCGTAATGAAGGAAAAACTGCCTCTGTAGAAATAGGATTATGGATTAGAGATTACATAAAAAATAGTAAGCTTAAGGAGGAAGAATAAATGAAAGTAGTTTCATTCTTCAGTGGGCTTGGAGGACTTGATAAAGGGTTTGCAGATACAGGCTATGATATTATATGGGCAAATGATTTTGATAAATATGCCGTACAGACATATAAGGCTAATTTTGGAGAACATATTGTCCTGGGTGATATAAATGAAATTCCATTAGAGAAAATACCAGATTGCGATATTCTGATAGGTGGTTTTCCTTGTCAGCCATTTAGTATGATGGGGCAACAAAAAGGTTTTGAAGATACAAGAGGAACATTATTTTTCAGAATAGCAGAAATAGTAGATGATAAAATTAAAAAGGGAAAGAAACCAAAGGCAATTATCTTGGAAAATGTACGTTCTTTGCGGACTCATAATAATGGAGAAACATACAAAGAAATATATAGGGTACTACATGATGTTCTTGGTTATAATGTATTCTGCGATATATTAAATTCGGCAGATTATGGAGTGCCTCAGACCCGAAACAGAACATACATTGTATGTTTTGATAACCAGAATGCAAAATTCGAATTTCCAAAGAAGGAAAAACTTGATAACACGCTGCAGGATTTACTGGAACCACAGGTTGACGATAAATATTTCCTGTCAGACAGAATACTGCCTACAATATTATCAGATGGGACAGGTGGATATAAGGCAAAGTCGGAAATAGATCTTAAAATTGCAAGACCTTTGTGTGCAACTATGGCTAAGATGCACAGAGCATGCCAGGATAATTATGTCACACAGAACGGAAGGGTGAGAAGGCTTACTCCACGTGAATGCGCAAGGCTGCAGGGATTTCAAGATTCATTTGTAATCCCGGTGTCTGACAGCCAGGCGTATAAGCAGTTTGGAAATGCTGTTACAGTTAATGTATCAAAGGCCGTTGCCCAGTCAGTAAAGACAACATTAATAAATCTCGGAGAATGGAAAGACTGATATGGAATACAAAAATGATAAAGGTGAATTTATAGCTTTTGTAAAGGCTGGACTGGGAAATGAAGAGCATAAGGATATAGATGTCTGCCTAAAAAGAGTCACAAAAGCTGTAAAAGAAAATTTTCTTAATGACAGAGCGAAATTATATAAGACTGATGTGAACAACGATCCAGAACTTATGGGAGCTTTCAGAAGACTGGCTTTTATATGTAATGAAAAAGAACAGGAATGTTATAAGTGTCCTGTAAGCAAATACTGTAATACTTATATTGAGAATGCAAGAAAAAATGTGAGAGATGATTCGCTAAAGATGATTGATCTGTTTTGTGGAGCGGGTGGATTATCCTTAGGTTTTACACAGGAAGGATTTGTGACGAGCCTGGCAAATGATATTCAGGATTGCTGTGTGGATACATATGCGCATAATCATCCAGAGACACATAGAGACCATATAGTATTAGGTGATATAAAAGATGTAGTGAAAAACCTTGATGAATTATTGGCAGATGGAAGAGTTGATATTGTCGTTGGTGGACCACCATGCCAGGGATTTAGCATGGCTAATAGGCAGAGACTGATAGATGATCCCAGGAATTATCTGTATAAGAGCTATGTTGAGGTTGTTAAAAAGGTACATCCTAAATTTTTTGTCATGGAAAATGTTAAGGGGATGCTATCTGTAGCTGAACAAGTAAAAGAAGATTTCCGTGCTATTGGATATGCGGTGGAGTGTCATATACTGAATGCTAAAAATTTTGGAGTTCCACAGAATAGAGAAAGACTTATATATATAGGCAATTGCCTCGAAATCGATAATGAGCAGATTTTCAATGAGATATTTAAACTCAGTGAGAATATACCAGATCATAATCTCGGAGATGCATTATTTGCACTTAGAAAGCTTGAAGCTTCAAGAGTGAAGAATTCTACGGAGAGCGGTTCAGTAGAATGCGGATTCAAAATAGAAAAAAACAATAATACAGAAGCCAATGAGTATATTTCATATATTAATCAGAATAGAAAGGTTACTGTGGTATCAAATCATAAGGCAAGATATAATAATGACAGGGATATAGAAATTTTTGGCCGTATGGAGCCGGGAGACCGTTCAGATGATCCTAAAATTGCAGATATTATGCCATATGCCAGAAGAAACGGTATTTTTAAAGATAAATATTTTAAATTGGAAAATGATAAGGTATGTAAAACAATAACTGCTCATATGAAGTTTGATTGTAATATGTATATTCATCCGACTCAGGCGAGAGGACTTACACCAAGAGAGGCAGCTAGAGTTCAGTCCTATCCAGACGATTACTTTTTCAGAGGAGCATATACGAAGACTTATATGCAGATAGGAAATTCGGTTCCTCCGCTTCTGGGAAGAGCGATAGCACACGTGATAAAAGGATATATGGAAAGAAGGTAAGTAGATGGCTAATTATGGAATTAAAGTCGAAAACGTTTTAAGTAAATTCTATTCCGTGAAACAAGATGAGGCTATTAAGGGGTTATATGAGGTAAGAGAAAAGGAAAAGCCGGATGGGGATATAATGTGGTATTTCTTTTCGAGTAATAATGCTACATTTCATAGTTCGGGAAATGATTGTGTGGTTCGAGACATAAACCAGAGCAATTCTGGATATTTGGGGAGATTAAAGGCTGCATTTGAAAAGGCGAAAGGTAAAGATAAAAAAATATTTTGGCTGGTGTTAGTATTTGGAGAAGGTATTGGACTTGCTCCCGATGGATATGATTGGATTGCATCAATAGAACTAAGAGTTAGTTTAAATGATATTACTGCTAGTTTAAGTATGCGAAAATATCCAGTAGGAAAAGGAAAAATGGGTATTTTGAACCTTGTTGTATCCG
>ERZ833782.2132-NODE-2132-length-14033-cov-3.887538_pt1 | contig 14033 bp, 5 predicted proteins | sample MGYA00519577_ERZ833782 | MGnify/ENA primary metagenome ERZ833782 (study PRJEB31850, sample SAMEA3708745) | human gut metagenome | biome: human gut; feature: human-associated habitat; material: faeces | place: China | collected 2014 ...
ATCTATTATAAGTTTTCTGAAAATTATCGTCAAGCCGTTTTCTGTTTTTTCATAGCAAAAACATCGTCCAAAACCCTTTGCACACCAAATACATCTGCTGGCAATTAATAAAGCCTGACTGTTGTCAGTCAGGCTTTATTGGGGAATATTTTCAAACAAAGCGGAGGGTTGCCGCACTTTGTCGAAAAATCAACTTACCAAAACTTTCAGTATCACAAATCAAAATTCAAACCTTACTCCTGCATTTACCTGCCACTGCTTCTGAAAGTCGCCGCCGAACGAGCGGGTCACATCAAAATACAAATTATTGTTTTTTGCAAGTTGCATATTGCCGCCTAAAGCCAGTTCACACCAGGTGCCGCTGTAATTTTTTTCTTCCCGCAAGCTTTCACCATTAGCCGCCAGCATCGTTACGCCGCCGCTGCCGCCAAACTCATGCAATGCCGAAGCCTTAAAATAAACATTTCCCCGGTCAAACTCCCTGCCTACAGCGACACCCAACCGTCCTACGGCACTGTCAAGCGCATCTGTATAAACGCCAGTGCCGTTTTTAGTTGTATAACTATCGCTGCCAATATGTCCCAAAGTCAGCTGCAACTGGGGTTCTACAAAAACTCCCCGTTTTTGAGCAAACCTTTTGCCATACTCCAGGCTCAGCGAAGTGGCCAGTGTTTTATAGTCAGCCTCATCCGAATTGATACCATGCGTCGTACTATCCCCTTTGATCTGTCCATGCTTCAACACGATATCAAAATTACTGCCGTCAGAGCTATGTCTGGTGGCATATAAAGCGCCAATCAACATATTATTTTCACCGCTGCCGGCCGAATAACCAGTATTTCCTGAAATATACTCTATAGCTGCGCCACCAAGCCATTTGTCGCTCAAGTCGCCATCGCCATCAGCGAATGCAGCATCATAACCTAACTGATAAGTTTGATAATTATTCTTAAAACCATTACCTTTTATTTTGCCGCCGTTCACCCTGGCCCATAAACCCTGCCCGGCGCCATCCTTTAACTCGCCCAGACGGCTGTGCAGATCATCATTATTCAAAATCCATCCTGCATAAACGGCATCAACAGTCTGCAGTAAAGCTACAGTATCAGCACTCTTCTCCTGTTGCAAACCCTCCAAATACCAGTTCACTGCGCCACCTTCCGCTTTGGAAGCAACGTCAGCTTTGTAATTATATAAACCGCCGTTGTAAGCATCCTGCGCCTCAAACTTCAACGTTCCTGCAGCATCGCTTACCAGTAGCACCGGGGTATTTTGTTTCGCGCCATTATACAAATCTTTGACCAGTATTTTCTGCGTACCACCAGTCGAACTATTATCTGTAATGATCAGCTTGTCGCTCTCACCACTGTCCAGATCCGTATCCATGATCAACACACCGCCATTACCGGAAAATGTACCTGTTGTAAGCTTCTGATAGCCAGTTGCAGCACTCATATCAATGACACTGCCTCCAGTATTCTGCACATCCGATACACTGCTGTTGCCCGCCATATCCCAGCGAGCCTGATTGGCAAGATGAAGATTTACGATACCATTATTACCACTGCTACCGCTTACAGCGGTAGCCACACCGGCAAAATAAGAACCTGCCGTATCCAGTCTCATATTAATAGCGGCATTGTTAGCGGCAATCACATCACCGGTAATAAATACATCGCTGCCACCGTTTTGATTGATATTGATCGCGCTTTGTTTACCACCAGCACTATTTGTAGTAGCATACAGACTATAGTCTTCAGAAACGATCCGTACACCCTTATTAAAATTGACTTCTCCTCCCAGCTGTGTCGTAACCGCCCTGTCAGCACCGCTGTCACCGGAAACAATAATCGTTGTATCACCATCAAAATCTACTGTACCTTCTTTGGTAGTATAAACTCCATAAGCATTAGCATTTTCCGATGCTGCTGCAATAAATGCCTGCTCGCTGACACTGACACTGCCAGTATTAGCACCATAAATACCGTATGCACCATACCCATTACTTTTAGTGTCAACAACCAACTGTCCACCAGCCTTGACACTGCCATCATTACTATAAATTCCGTAAGCTTTGCCACCTGCACTTTGGACAGTGACCTGCGTAACATTTTCCTCCCCAACTGCTCTGGTCAGAGGAGACTCGCCGAAAGTAATTGTACTGTCAGTCGCCGCATATACGCCATAACCTATACCACCAGCCTCAACGCCAATAGCTGTATCATCAGCAAAAACCGACTCACTGCTGCCGACAATATTCAATCCCCATGCATCATCATTAGCGGCTTTGGCTGTAACGATAGCTTTACCACCGATTTTTAAACTGCTCGTATCATCAAGATAGACGCCGGCACTCCACGAATTTGTACTTGCAGCAGTAATATTTGCAAAAGTTTCCACATCAGTATCAGCTAATGACGCCAAACCAAGCTCGACCGAGCCGCCTTGATTATAAGTTCTGACCCCTATAGCAGAACCATTAGTACTTGCTGCAGAAATCTCGGAACTGCCATTAACCTGGACAGCTGCACCAGTAGCAAGTAAAATTCCCTGGCTCGCACCCGTACCAGAAACAGCAGAAACCTTCAGATCCTGTTCTGCCACAAGTGAATCATTAGACACTTTTCCAACATTAGTACTGCTACCAAGCTTAATCCCCTCAGCCGTCGTAGCCCCATCGGCTGTAAGCTCGGCATTACCTTTAAAGGTAATATCAGTTTCATTATCTGCCATATTAAGCATTCCTACTGCACTGCTGCTGCCGTCAGCATTTTTAGCATTAATAACCGCGGTGCCTTCAAAAACAACACTTTTATCAGCACTGTCATTAAAAGAACTAACATATAAACCGTTGCGACCATTCAGCACTGTTTCAGCAGCGCCAAAAGTTACATTTTCTTTGATATCTGCACTGCTGCCACTTGAATTCTTATAAAATTCTACCGCTGCCTCACCGGCGTTGATAACTGTTCTGGTACCTTTAAAGACCACATCTCCGCCTTTCTCAAAACTAATGCCTGTTTCCGAAGCGTTGATCGTTACCTCGCCCGCCGCACCGTTAAAGGCAAAACTTCCGCCGACTTTGTCTTCAATAACAATACCATTTACCGCTGTAATCGTCAGTTTTTCAGCCTGTTCTGAAAAAACTATTTCAGTACCACCGCTAAGCAAAATGCCATTTTCACTTGCATTACCATCACATCCCAGCTCAGTTTCAGTGTTATTAAAAGTTATTTTTCCGTCTTTCAATTGTATTACTGAACCACCGGCATAACCCTCTCTTTCAACATATTTATTATCAATAGTGATCTTGCCGCCGTTAAAAGTCAGCTTACCGGCACCGTCAGCGCCAACCATAACCACGCCGTAACCCATGGTCGTTCCCGACATACTTAAACTGTCTCCGGCATCGATCACAACATCGCTGTCGGACGCTGTCCTGATCGCAGGCCGCAGATTTTCAAAATTGGAATGTGTTTGAGCCACCCACGAAGCGGTCGTATTGTTTACCGAATCGCCATCCGCAAAGCTATAGATAACCTTACCGTCGTCAGTTGTTTTGATACTGGAAAAAGTACTGTCATCCGAAGAGGCTCCTGTTATCATGCCGTCATAAACAGTACCTGACGCCCTTAAATCCCCATGATTCTGATCTGGACTATTATACTCCGTGGCCCCCCTAATCTACAAACATTCGTCAACAGTAAACTCAAAAGTATTGCCTTTTCCAAATGTTTTTTATTTATCATTAACATCACTCTCCTGATCTATTATTGTTTTTAGATAATTTCTCCGTCACGCTTATTTACTGTGCTGCACTGCCTAACTTAGAAACTCCAGCGCAGCCCTGCATTTACCTGCCACTGCTTCTGAAAATCGCCGCCGAACGAGCGGGTAACATCAAAATACAAATTATTGTTTTCTGCAAGCTGCACATTTCCGCCCAAAGCCAGTTCACACCAGGTACCGCCGTAATTTTGCTCTTCTACAAGACTCTCTTCAGCAATATGCAGACTTGTTTTTGTACTGCCGTCAAACTCATGCAGCGCAGATACTTTAAACCAAGCGCTGCCGCCATTGTACCTATTGCCAAGTTCAATGCCCAAACGTCCCACAGCGCTGTCGATGCCTGCCGTTGTTACACTTATATTCCTGTCTGTAACATAACTGCCACTATTGATATGCCCTAAAGTCAACTGTGCCTGCGGCTCAAGATAGCTGCCATTTTGCAGCACCAGTCGTTTGCCATATTCCACACTCAGCAAACTGGCCCTGTTTTTATAATTGCCGCTGTCGGCCGCCATACCAAAGGTATCAAAGTCGCCTTTCAGCTGACCGTGCTTCAGTACGATATCAACTTTGTCGCCAGCCTGACTGTGTTTGGTACAGTACAACAGCAGTGCCGCCGTCTTATTTTCGCCGCTGCCGATCCCATAACCAATACTGCCTTTGGCATACTCAAAAGCTACACCGCCGATCCAGTCATTTACGCTATTACCATCGACATCTTTAAAGGCCGCATCATAACCAATCTGATACGTCTGATAATTATTTTTAAACGCCGCGCCGCGCAGCTTGCTCCTTTTGACTCGGGCCCATAAACCTCGCTGGCTGCCGGTCTGTCTAAGCTCGCCCAATCTCCCCTGCAGGTTATCACTGCCCAGCATCCAGCTGGAATACAAACTGTCTGCCGTTTGCAGTAAAGATGCGGCATCCTCCGTCCGTTCCGTTTTGATACTTTCCAGATACCACTTGGTAGTACTTCCGTCTTCTTTAGATACCTCTGATTTGTAATTATAAATACCGCCATTATAAAGGTCCTGAACTGTAAAAATATGACCTGTATCGCTGGCGTCTGCCACCAGTTCAAGATGCAGCCCGTCGCCTGTCCGCCAGTTGACATCCTGCACTTTCAGGTTATAGGCGCCTTTAGTATTTTTAGCACCATTTCCTATTTGTATACGATCAGCCGTCCCCTTCTCCAGATCGACCCCCAAAACGAACGTACCATCATTGCCGCTCAAAGCCTCTGTCTTTAATATCTGCGATCCCGGCTGCTGCCTCATATCAATAACCGCATCACTGCCAAAATCAAGCCGTGTCAAACTGCTGTTACCCGTAACATCCCAACGGGCGCTTTTTTGCAGTTCAAGTTCAATTTTGCCGTTGCTTGCTTCTGTAGTCGCGCCTTTGTAATACGACGCAGCATTATTCAGCTGTATATTGACCAAACCGGCATTTTCAGCTCTGATACTGCCAGTAAGATATACATTACCCTCACCACTGCTGTTGACCCTGATGATGCTGCCATCATTATTGGCATAAAGACTGTGATCGCTGCCATCCTGATTATCCAGCACCAATCCTCGGGCAAAATCCACCGCAGCTGCACCATAGGCATACACGCCTTTAGTTAAAGTATTTTTTGCAGCGCCAGACAAATCAATAACCGTATCATCTGCAAAAGTAACTTTGCCGGTATTTGCAGCAATAACGCCGTAATTATAGACGGCAGCTCTGTTTTTAACATCAACGACACTATTATTTACTTTGATCAGACTTTTACCCCTAAAATCAATACTGCTGCCTGCGGTATCAACCCAGACTCCGGTAGCGCCGGCCTGCGAATCGACATCAATAACTGCCGAACCATTAACAGATAAGCTGCCGCCCTGCCACCCTAAAATACCTGTAGATTTTCCGCTGACACTGGCAGCAGTAATATTCAGTGCCTCCTCAAAGGTTGCTTTGGCATTATTGCGATTATAAATACCTTTAACATCGCCGTTCGTGCTGCTGGCGGTAATAATGGCGTCCCCTTTAAAGACGGCATCTTTGCTGGCCCAGTTCAAAATACCTGTTGCCGCGTCGCTTTCACTGCTGACTCTGGCCCTGAAAGTATCTGCAACATTACTGGTGCTGTCATAATTGTACAGACCAATGGCTTCACCGCTTTTACTGCTGACATCAGCAGCAAAAGCACCTTTAAGATCAAGCTCACCATCATTCCAGTTGCGTGCTCCCGTTGCTATACCGCTGTTTGTTTTAGCAGTGATAAGTGTCGCTCCTGTAACATCTATCTTGCTGCCTGCCCCTAGAGTTTTTAAACCTACGGCATCTGCAGGAGAACTATAAGCATCTGTTTTTCCTGTTGTACTGACAGCTACTGTCAATCCATCTTTAGCCGTCAACACCGAACCATACAAAATTTCAGCGCCATGCGCAGAACTTTCGTCCTCTGCCGTACTGGCCTTCAAAACGACCTGTTTATCAAAGTTGATTTTTGCCCCAACATCACTATAAACAGCATCACTGCCGTATTCTCCGCCAACAGCTGTAATTACTGTGTCACCGGCAAAATTTACCATCGTATCGCCTGTATAAGAATTCATATCACTGTCACCATCACTGAATCTGCCGCCGTCACTGATATAAAGGCCAGCAGTTTTACCATGCAGCAAAGTTTTCTCTGCACCAAAATCCAGCGTATTATTATCATTATTTTTTTCTATCGATACTGAAACAGCTGAATTTCCCTTAAGTCCATCATCTGACACTGCCTTGATAACGGTTTCACTGCCTTTGATACTGACACTGCCACCCTGCATATAGATACCTGTCCCCTGATTAGTGACATTAAGGCTGCCCTGCGTGTTATTAAAAGTAAAAGAACCGTTATCGGCAACATAAATACCCGTACCAGCGCCGATATTCAATATCCCGGTATTTTCAGTAAATGTTACCGCGCCGTTGCCGGCAAAGATACCCACATGATTTATTTCACTGTTGCCAACATCGATCTCAGTTACCACATTATCAAAAATGATACTGCCGCTATCTCTAGCCCCGGCCAGGAACGAAGTCTCACTCTTCCTGTCTGTACCGATGTCGGTGATCGTCACTTTCTCACCCGAAATCGTTAATACAGCGCCATTAACAGCACCGACATCGATATTCTTTTTACTCATGGCCGCAACAGGCGCTCCCTTACCTGTCAGAGTCAAATTACCTGTGCTGTTGATTTCAATTTTTTTATTAGCACCATCAGCAGTAACTGCACTGAACGCAGTCTTGGCATTGCTGGCAACATCTGCAGGTAAACCGATCGCATCGCCATCAGCAAATTCATATCTGGTTGTCTCTCCTACAATACTTTTGATACTGTTATATCCATTTTCACTGCCTGTTATACAAGTTTCGTACTCGGTAGCCCCCCCTAATCTACAAACATTCGTCAACAGCAAACTAAAAAGTATTGCCTTTTCTAAATGTTTTTTATTCAACATTCTCATCCCCATCCTGATATATTCTTCCGCCTCTGCCCTTAGCATCTTCTCTCACCGGCGGCATTGATCGTTGACAGGCAGAAACGTAAACTACTGCCTGTCAATACATATTCATTGCATTAGCGCTCGTAAGCAAGCAATGCAATCAAGCCAAACTTCACTGCCTCACTTAAAAACTCCAGCGCAGACCTGCATTTACCTGCCACTGCTTCTGAAAATCGCCGCCGAACGAGCGGGTAACATCAAAATACAAATTATTGTTTTCTGCAAGCTGCACATTTCCGCCCAAAGCCAGTTCACACCAAGTACCGCTGTAATTTATGCTCTCGCTGTAGCTTTCGCCCAAACTGGTCATTTGTACATTGCCGCTTCCGCCAAACTCGTGCAATGCAGATGCCTTAAAATAAACCTGTCCCCGACGATACTGCCTGCCAAACGCCAATCCCAGCCGTCCAATCGCACTGTCGATACCATCACTGCTGACTTTAATGTCCCGCCGGGTAGTAAACTCATTACCGTTAATATGTGTCAAAGTCAACTGCAGCTGCGGCTCAATAAAGGTATTGTTTTTTTGCGCCAGCCGTTTATTATATTCCACACTCAGCGATGTAGAATTTGTATCATAATCACTGTCATCAGCTCCGATACCGTAGGTTTCAATATCGCCCTTGACCCAGCCATGTTTCAAATTTATATCCACGTTATCGCCGCTTTTTGTATGTCTGGCAGCATATAGTGCCAGTGCCGACATCTTATTTTCACCACTGCCAACACCATACCCGATATTCCCCTTACTGTATTCCACTGCCGCTCCGCCAATCCAATCAGCGGTAGCGCCTTCTTCAGAACTAAAAGGCATATCATAACCAAGTTGATAAGTTTGATAATTTTCAGTAAAACTATCACCTTTCAGACGCCCGCCATACACACGTGCCCATACTCCTGCATCGACATCTTCACGCAGCTCACCCAAACGACTTCGCAGACTGTCGTTGCCGGTAACAACAAGCGAATAAATACCAGTCCCGACCTTCCCCAGTGCTTTAACATCCTGCGTAACATCACTTGCCTTCAGACTTTCCAGATACCATTTAATACCGCCGTTCACCTCATTCGAAAACTCGGCTTTATAATTATAAATACCGCCTCCATAAGCATCCTGTGCCGTAAATGTATAATTACCGCTGGCATCATCCACCAGCAGCAGATGCAGATTATCACCGATATTACGGCCTGCATCTTTGATCTGGATATTGTGATGAACAGTACCAGTTGGAGTACTACCTGTAATATACACTTTGTCACTTTGATCAGAATGAATATCTGTTCCCAAAACAAATGTAGCACCGCTACCCGTAAAACTATCAGTCCGCAGGTTCTGATAACCGGCTGCCTGTGCCATATCCAGCATAGCCCCGTCTTCAAATACCAGACTACTCAGCTTACTGTCAGCAGTCAGATCCCATAACGCGCCATGACGCAGCTTCATGTGCAGCTTACCATTAGTCTCTGTTGTCGCCGCTCCGGCAAAATACGACCTCTCACTAGCCAGATCCAGCTGCAGTGTACCTTCATTGATCGCCGTAATATCGCCCTTCAAATACACATCGCCGCTTCCGCCGCTGTTGACATTAATATTGCTGTCAGTCCCAGACACATACAGACTGTGTTTTTTACCCTGATTGTCTAAAACTAACCCCTTTTTAAAATCAATACTGCCGCCAGACTGGGCATAAGCGCCGTAAACATTACCGCCTGACACAGTTCCACTTGTGTCAATAACAGCATCGCCGTTAAAATCAACCGTACTACTGCTACGTGCCACAACGCCGAAACTTTCGCCATCTGCCCGTGCTTTCTCGAAAGCAGTGTCGTTATGGCCTATTTTGATATAAGCCGTATCGCCAAAGGCAACTGTACTGTGTTTACCTTGCGTATCTCCAGATCTGCCTGCAATAACTCCGACTATTTCCGTACTTTGGTCTCCGCATACGTCTATCAAAGCTGCACCATGTACAGTGACACTGCTGTTTAGCATTGCTTCGATGCCTTTCATCTCACTGCCCCTGTTGCCGCTTACTGTAATTACAGTAAGTTCGTCCGCAGCACTGCCAATCTCCGTAACGGCACCGTTGTAGTTATAAATACCCCAAACTCCACCATTGCCAGTGCTGGCGACATTAACATGCGCTGCACCATTGATCTCTGTTCGTCCGGCACTCCTTCCGTCCGCAGTATCATAATGATAATTACCCAAGCCAGTCGCATCGCCTTCAGTACTGATAACTGTAATAGCAGCATTACCGCCGATGCTTACATTACCGCCATTATCAGTCACTATCCCAAAAGCTTCACCTGCAGAAGCTCTTACCAATGCGCCATAATTTCCTGCTATCGCAACCTTAGCATCAGGTACGCTGGCATTACTTTTTTTATTTCTGAATGCTTCTATACCTCTGGCACTGATGCCACTGACGCTCACAAATGCATCTCCGCCGATCATCACCTTGCCGCCGCTTTCACCAGTAATGCCGCGGGCATAATTAGCTTCTGCCGTTACCTGGCCTGCAGCGTTTTTAGTACCGCCAACATTGATATAAGCACTTTCACCAACAGTTACACTGCCACCATTTTCATGGCTGTAAATACCCTTGATATTATTACTGCCTGCCTCAACGTTGATCTGCGCTGCCTTGCCGACTGTGATACTGCAATCAGCGTCAGCATTCAAGCCATGCGCTATGATACTGCCGGCAGCATTTTTTACTGTGACTACAGCGTTGCCGCCAATCTCGGCTTTGCTTCCATTCCAAAGGTACACACCTTTGGCGCTGCTGATATCGGCAGTAACATCGATCACCGTATCGCCGCTGATTTTAGTAGTTGTACCACTGTTCCAGTTTTTGATCCCATTGATATGCCATAGTTCCTTATTATTCTCGGCCTTACCGCCAAGGCTGCTGACTGTGACCTTAGCCGATCCCGTTATAGCAGCACCGCCATCAATACCAAAAGCCTCAGCACCGTCAGTGCTTTGTGCCGTTATCACAGCGTCTCTGCCAACAATAAAATTACTTGTAGAATCCGTCACAACTCCTGTTGCTACACCTGCACCGGTCGCCGTTATCACGGCATTACCACCTATAGCAGTTGTCATACTGCTTTCGCCCTTGATACCTGTCGCAGTACCCTGCTTACTGCTGACTATGATCTGGGCTGATTTACCGATAGCAGTAGTACTGTTCCAATAACCGGCCAATCCCAGCACGTTATTTTTATCAGCAGTCACTTCAAGCAGGGCATCACCGTCAACAGTAACAGTCGTATCCCAATAACTGTAGAGACCCAAGCTATTATCACTGGAAGTTGTTGACTCGCTGCCGACTTTTATATTGGCCGAACCCAGCTTAACCGTACTTTGCTGCGTATTGATACCATTGCCATAACTGCCGCTGCTGCTGGCAATAATATTGGCAATACCGGCTATCTTCACGCTGCCATTATTCACATCTATACCCTTGACTGTGTCGGAATACGCCTGCCCCTGCAGAAGACAGTCGCCGCCGATTGTAACACTGCTGTTCGCAGCTCCAATACCTTTAACACTGCCTGTTGTAGCTTTAGCAGAAGTAACAACATTACCGTCCACATTGACTGCGCTATTATCACTCAGATCAAGGCCGATCGTATCACTACCCTCAAGCTCGAATATAGCGTCACCGCCCACATTGACTGTACTGTTAGTCATGGCAGTGATAGCGCGTACATAGTAAGCCTCCTTATCACTGCCTTCTACGCCGCCGATCTTGATCGCAGCGTCGCCAGCAAAATTCACTAGACTGCCGTTCCAGCCATAAATACCTTTAGCATTATTGCCAGCGGCATCGATAATGATCTGGGCGTCATCGTTAAAGATTACCTTAGCCCCGCTCCAATTTTGAATACCTGTGCCTTCACCCGCTGCTTCTACAAAAATCCTGGCGCTGTCAAGCTCTACTGTGCCATCAATTCCTATAGCATCATTTGTCGCACTTTGCGCTGTCAGATTAGTTATGCCCTCTATCTTTACCGTACCGCCGCTGGTAGAATTAATTCCCGTCGCCTTATTATTACTGCTAGCAGCAACAAGATCGGCCCCGCCGTCGATAACAACAGCGCCATTATCGTAAGCAAAAATACCCATAGTTACGCCACTGCCAGATGCGCTAATTACAGCCTTACCATTAATCTGTGTCAGCGAAGCATCACCACTGCCACTACTGCCACTATCGTTGCTGTTGATACCTGTAGCAGCTCCTGAATCGGAAACAGCACCGATTACCGCATCACCACCGACATTAATCTGACTGTGATCCCAGCTCCATAAGCCTGTAGCATCGCCGCTGCCGCTTTTAGCAGTAACATTCAAGGCACCGTCCAGATCAACCCTGCTGCCAACCCATCCTTGAATACCTGTACCCTTCCCGCTGATACTTTCAGAGCTGATAACAGTATCTCCTGTTATGTCGATCAGGCTGCCAGTACCATATGCTCCCAATCCAACAGCTTTAGAATCATTAGCTTTAGCTGTAACCTCCATGCCAGCCAGCGCCTTCAGTATCGATCCTTTTTCGATCTGCGCTCCGAAAGCATATCGGTCACCGCCTGTTTTTGCAGTTTCCGCCCATAAACTTACATGTTCGGCAAAATTTATAGTAGATTTTATTTGATATGAAGCTAGAGTCTTAGCTCCCAAGCTATCGCCGGTACAATTGTTAATAGCCTTAATCACTGTTTCACCGGCAAAATTTACCGCTGTCTCACCAGTATACTGGCTAACACTAGGTCCTTTCTCTACAATTACTCCAAAAGCACTGGCCTGCAAAGTAGTCTTTGCAGCATTGAAATTCAAAATACTATTATCTGTATCGCTATATGCCCTTATCGAAACAGCATTACCCATCAAAGTGCCATCATCAGAACCAACTTTGATATTGGTTTCTTTGCCTGCCAAAGTGATATTACCACCACCGCCACCCGAGAATGTCCCCACGCGTATTCCGTCATGACCCTTTTTAGAACCTTCATCACGTCCAATATTGATAATGCCATCAACACTATTAAACTCCAGGCTACCACCCCCTTCAACCACAATTCCAGTAGCTGATTTTATAGTAAGCTGCTCAACATTTTTGCCGAAACTGATCTTACTGCCCTGGCCTGCACTTTGCAGACCAATACTGCTAGTAGTATTATTACCAGCACCGATATCGACCACTGTATTGTCAAAAATAATGCTGCCACCTTCAGTTGCTTTGACCAAATAAGCACCGTTCGTTCCGGCAGTAAGGTCTTTTATATTCAGCTCTCCGCCTGTAAAAGTAAGGTTGGCATATGACGAATACGCCATTATCCCACCTTCACTTGCATACATGACAGCGCCCTTTTCTTCACCTATAGTCGTCAGCTTATCGCCGATATCGATTGTCACATTTTTATCTGTTACGAGAATCGGTCTAAAAGGCAGTTCTGAAATATTGCCTTTAAGCGTGTTTTCACCCGCAAAAGTATAAGTCACATCCCCACTGACGCTATCGATGACTTTTATACTTTCATAACCGCTTTCATTGCCGGTGATTTGTGTATTATACTCAGTGGCCCCCCCTGTTCTACAAACATTCGCCAGCAGTAAACTTAACAGTACTGCTCTTTCTAAATGTCTTCTCTGCATCTCCATCACCAGTTCCTTTCAACAACAGTTATTTCTTTTTTCTCATCATCTGCAGTAATTTCATTATCAGAGCCATATCTTCTTCACTGAATGACGACTCATATTCCGGTTCACTCAAACATTCGGACATACCAAAAAAATCATCCAGCCTGCAGTTAAAAATGTTAGCCATTTTCACCAGCAAGCGCAGGCTGATCTGTACGCGCCCTTTTTCGATATTACTGAGATGCGTCTGACTGATACCAAGCAGTCTGGCCAGCTCCATTTGCGTAATATGCCTGGCAGCACGAAACATTTTGATATTGATGCCAACTTTTGTAAAGTTGATTTCTGAATACATGATCCGCCTCCTGCTTTAAAGTTTTTGATATTTTGTAAATATTAGTCATAATATCAGTTATATTTTTGATGTTTTTAGTTAATATTATTTGTTTTAGTTATATATTGTATTATTATAGCACTGTTGTACCCCCCCACAAGACGCGAAAGGGATACTTTTCACAATTTACTTCTGCGCCGCGATACAAATGGCGCCTCCTCACCGCTTTTAAAGCGGCTCGACGGCTTGGTTTCAAAGGTTAGACAAGCGCCAAAAATTTTTTCAGAAAATTTTTTAAGTTTCTGTTTTTTACCCTTTCCGAGGCTGGCAGTTTTTGCAAAACTCACAGGCAAATCCCGGCAAAAACAGCACTAAAAAAGGTCCGCAAAAGCGAACCGCTATTTTAGTGCTGTTTTGCCTTTAGTTTGCATTGACCGCTCCAACATTCGCCCAACCTAAAAACGTTTGGAAAAGACATAAAAATACTAGATGCTGTAATTAAGTTATACTAAATAGGTTTACTTTTATTTTTTCTTATCCTTCTGCTGACCAGACATGATTATGGCTGTCGCTACATAACCTGCGATCAGTTCACAGTAAGTTCTTTTTCTGTTCTTTGACAATGGCACTGCTGGTAAGGATCTTGTTGGCTGCCGTTTTGGCGGTGTCAGCTTACATCCGGTACAGCTTTTAAGCTTCTTCAGGTGTTTTTATTAAT
>ERZ833782.2144-NODE-2144-length-13962-cov-24.202632_pt1 | contig 13962 bp, 8 predicted proteins | sample MGYA00519577_ERZ833782 | MGnify/ENA primary metagenome ERZ833782 (study PRJEB31850, sample SAMEA3708745) | human gut metagenome | biome: human gut; feature: human-associated habitat; material: faeces | place: China | collected 2014 ...
GCAGCCAGATCGGCAAAAAGGAGTCCATCGCCGACACCGCCCGGGTGCTGGGCCGGATGTTCGACGGCATCGAGTACCGCGGCTACGGCCAGAGCATCGTGGAAGAGCTGGCCCGCTACGCCGGTGTGCCGGTGTGGAACGGCCTGACCAACGAGTTCCACCCCACCCAGATCCTCGCCGACTTCCTCACCATCCGGGAGCACTTCGGCCGCCTCAAGGGCATCAACTTCGTTTACTTCGGCGACGCCCGCTACAACATGGGCAACAGCCTGATGGTGGGCTGCGCCAAGATGGGCCTCAACTTCACCGCCTGCGCCCCCAAAAAGTACCAGCCGGACGCCGCGCTGGTGGAGCAGTGCAGGGCCATCGCCGCCGAGACGGGTGCGGCCATCTCCTTCGAGGAAGACCCTGCCAAGGCCGCAAAGGGCGCAGACGTCCTCTATACCGACGTCTGGGTGTCCATGGGCGAGCCGGCCGAGGTCTGGGCCGAGCGCATCAACGACCTGGCCGCATATCAAATCAACCAGCAGCTGATGAATATCGCCGGCCCCAAGGCCGTGTTCATGCACTGCCTGCCCGCCTACCACGACCACAAGACCACCGTGGGCAGGGAGATGGGCGAGCGCTTTGGCCGCGACGCGATGGAGGTCACCGACGAAGTCTTCGAAGGCCCCCAGAGCATCGTCTTCGACGAGGCCGAGAACCGGATGCACACCATCAAGGCCGTCATGGCGGCCACGCTGGGCTATAACGGCTGATGGGCGGAGGACACGTTTCGCGCCCCGATTTCGGGATGCCGCAGCCCGACCCGGCCCACCCGCTGACGGAGTTTTACTGCCTGCTGCAGCGGGCCTTAGACCGGGAGGGCGTGTTTGCCCTGCCCGCGCTGTACGCGCAGTTCCGCGCTCCGGCCCGGCGCATCTACGCCGACGAGGCGGCGGATTTTCTCACCCTTCTGCCCGATGAGGAAGAGGGCGCGTCCCGTCTGCTGGCCCCGGCGCAGCTGCAGCTGCTCTATTCCTCCCTGCACGTCATGCCGGATGGTGCGCCCGCCGCGCTGCTGCTCACCGAGGAATGCACCCGGACGGTGTACGCTGTCCAGCTGCTGCCGCCCTTCGTCTGGGAAGACCCGCTCCCGCCCCTGCCGGACGCTCCGGCGGCGCTGAGCCTCACCCTCACCATGCGGGATGTGGAAGAGATAGACGCCTGCCCCGCCGCGCTGGGCCGCCGTCTCGCCTGCGGCAAGGCGGGCAAGCGCTGGCTCCGCCACCCCCGGGCCGAGACCTATCTCTCCGAGCGGATAGCCCTCTTCCAGCGGCTCTACCGATAACCGAACAGAAGCTCTCAGGGTCATTTGCCAAAATATGGCGGCAAATGGCCCTTTTGTTTTTGGCGTATTCATGTTATACTTTGAGTACCTTGTGCGGTGCCGGGCGGAAGATTTTTCCGCTCTGCACCATAAACTGCAATAATCGGGGCCGCTCATCCGTATACAGGGTGAATGTCCCCAATCAAAGATGATTTTTCCACCGGGTCCTGTTGTACACAGGACATCAAAGGAGCATAGAACTATGGGACAGCTGACCAGAAACGAGATTTTTGCGCTGGCCGTGCAGCGATACAGTGACACGGTGTTCCGAGCCGCCATGCACAACTGCAGCTGCACCGCCGATGCGGAAGATGTGGTGCAGGATGTTTTCGAAAAGCTGCTGTGCTACAATGGCCGCTTCGAGAGCGAGGAACACCTGAAAGCCTGGCTGCTGCGTGTGACCATCAACCGCTGCCACGACCTGACCCGCGCCGCCCGCCAGAAGGACACCGAGCTGGACGAGAATCTTCCCGCTCCGGACCAGATGGAAGACGGCAGTGTGCTGGACGCCGTGCGCGCCCTGCCCGAGAACTACCGCAACGCGGTCTACCTCCACTACTACGAGGGGTACACCGCCGCCGAGGTGGGCCGGATGCTGGGCGCACCCACCAACACGGTGCTCAGCTGGCTTCGCCGCGCCCGCGCACAGTTACATACGATGCTGAAGGAGGAGATCGAAGATGAGGTGGTATGAGTACAAGATGGAGGTGGACGACCTTCGCGCTTCGGACGACCTGAAAGCAAAGCTCCTCGCCATGCAGCCGGCAGAAGAGGCTCCGAGACCCGCCAAAAAGCCCAAAAAAGCCATCCACTTTCCCCGCAAGGCTCTGAGCATCGCCGCCTGCGGCCTGCTCTGCGGCGTTGGTCTGTATGCAGCAGTCCACTCCCCTATCAGCCTGCTGCCTGCGGGCGGCGCGGCCCTCAGCTCTGCCCCTGAGACGGCCTCCTACGCCGCCTACTCGATGGACGACGTGAACAGCGCCCTTGCCGCACCCAAGATGGCCGTCCCGGCCGGTGGAAGCGCCGATGCCATGAGCGCCCGCGATGCAGGCGGCACCGGCACCCTCAGCGCCGAGGCCGCGCAGACGAGCACAAAGCTCATCTACACCGCCAACCTCACCATCGAGAGCAAGGACTTTGACGCCGCCCGCACTGCCCTCACCGACGCCGTGAGCGCCGCGGGGGGCTATCTGGAATCCAGCAATGAATCCTCTTACACCGGCTCGAGCCGCACCCTCTCCCTCACCATCCGCGTCCCGCAGGACAACTACGCGAGCTTCCTCGAAGCCGCCGCGCAGGCGGGCAACCTCGTGGACAAGAGCGAGCAGGTGCAGGACGTCACCACCCAGTATATGGACATCGAGGCCCGGCTCTCCAACCTGACAGCCCAGCGCACACGTTTGCAGGAGCTTCAGGCCAGCGCCGAAAACCTCGCCGACCTGCTGGAGATCGAATCTTCCCTCAGCGACGTCCAGTACCAGATCGAGAGCTGGCAGTCGCAGCTGGACTGGTACAGCCAGCAGGTGTCCTGCTCCACGGTCTACCTCTCGCTGGACGAGGTGAAGGAATACACCCCCACCGAGGAAACCTACCTCTCCCAGTTGTCCAGCGCCCTCCGCAATGGCTGGACGGGCTTTGTCTCCGGCGTCCAGCAGCTGACGGTCTGGGTCGTGGGCGTCTGGCCCGTGCTGGTCATTCTGGCCGCAGCCGCCCTCGTCGTCCGCTTCGTGCGCCGCCGCACCCGCAAGTGATATTCGCTCTGTCGAAGCGCCCCGGAATGGGGCGCTTTTTGTTTCCGGCAGCGGCCTTTTCAAAAAAGTCATATTCTTTTTGAAAAAACGCTTGACAAGTTCCCCGCCTTGTGGTATTATACTTGAGCAGTCAGCGAGAGGCCGACAGCAAAAAGTAAATATCGCGGGGTGGAGCAGTCTGGTAGCTCGTCGGGCTCATAACCCGAAGGTCGTTGGTTCAAATCCGGCCCCCGCAACCACCAAGCATCTTGATCTTATCAAGATGCTTTTTCTTTTTTGCATACAAAACGAGGGGCCGCACAGCTGTGCGGCCCCTCGTTTGCGTTTATATCTTTTACAGCATCCCGTGCCGACGCTGTTCGGCTTCCAGCTCCTGATTCAGGGCCGCCTTGCGGTGGTCGAGCAGGAGGTCTTTGTTGTACTGGAAATACCGCTCACAGCCGTTTTCGGCGATGAAGGCATGGGCGGCGGGCGAGAGGGTCAGCTCGGTGACGAAGACCACCATCTCCTGACTCTCGGCGAATGCCTGCTCCATGAAGTCGAAGGCCGCTTCCAGCGCGGCGCTGGCCGTCTGCTGGGCGGTGTCCCGGGCATCCGACAGGGTGCCGAACTGGGTGCGCAGCACCTTGAAAGCGGCGTCCGCGTCCAGCGCGGCGGCGCGCAGAAGTTCTTTCTCCCAGCCGCGCAGGGTCTTGGCGGTCTGCAAGCGGGCTTCCAGCGTGGGCTTATCCAGCAGACCGGCGGTGCGCTTTTTCTGAGTCTCGGCCTCGTAGTCGGCAGTCATCTGGTCAAAGAGCTGCGCCCAGCAGTTCGGCTCCTGTGCCAGCTCTGCGGGCATCTCGGCAAAGGCTTTCTTCGTCTCCCGCAGGAAGGCATAGCAGCTGTCGGCCGCAGCGTCTGCCCGCCGGGAGGCAGAGAAGCGCGTCTCGAGGCCGGACAGGATCAGGCTCACGAGGCTCAGCTTCTCGTCGAAGGGGGCCTGCAGCAGCCGCGCAAAAGCGGCAGGCTTGGCCTGACCGGCCAGAATGTCCTCCACGCCGTAGTCGTCACGGTACTTATAGTAGAGGTCGAGGTAGGCCGAGAAGTCCTCGGCGATCTTCTGGTGCTGGATATACTGGCGGATGAGCTCTTCATCGGCCTGCAGGCCCAGCGACTCATAGGTATTGAGCAGGTTGGAGAGGTCTTCCCAGCCGCGGGCGGTGACGAACTGGGTGCCGTCCACGTCGGCGTTTATCTGATAGAAGTTCTGGGGGTGCAGTTCGAGGTAGCTCAGGATCGCGCTGTGGATATGGGCTGCACGGGCGTAGTCCTTCCAGACCGGCAGATCCGGCTCAATGTCCATCCGGCGGACGCGGTCGAGGGTGACAATATCGAAATCGCGGACGGATTTATTGTACTCCGGCGGGTTGCCTGCCGCCACGATGACCCAGCCCGCAGGCACGGCCTGATTGCCGAAGGTCTTGCACTGCAAAAACTGCAGCATGGTGGGGGCCAGCGTCTCGGAGACACAGTTGATCTCGTCGATAAAGAGGATGCCCTCTTTCAGACCGGTGGCCTCCATCTTGGCGTAGATACTGGCGATGATCTCACTCATGGTGTACTCCGTCACAGAGACGTCCCGGCCGCCGTAGTTGCGCTGACGGATGAAGGGCAGGCCCACAGCGCTCTGGCGGGTGTGATGGGTGATGGTATAGGCCACCAGCGCCACGCCGCACTCCCGCGCCGCCTGCTCCATGACCTGGGTCTTGCCGATGCCCGGAGGCCCCATCAGCAGGATAGGGCGCTGGCGGATGGCCGGGATGGCGTATTCGCCCAGAGCATCTTTGGCGAGGTACGCTTTGACGGTGTGCTCGATCTCTTCTTTGGCTCGTTTGATGTTCATATTCTTTCCCTCGTTATCACGAATTGTTGAGGTCACGGTAGAGGTCATCTTCCTCCGCCAGCGCTTCGGACAGGGCCGAGGCGCTGCGGGCGGCCTCGCCGGTAAATTCTTCTTCGTCCAGCACCACTTTCATGGCCCAGGGCGGCACATTGGCGTCGTCGAAGCGGTCGCCCAGAAATAGAAATGCCGTGTCGTAAGCCGGGCGGCGGGCCGGGTAAGTTCCCATACCGTCGGTAAAATAGAGCAGGCCCCGGAGGTTTGAGAACTTCTTCTCGGCGCAGAGCTGGCTGACGTACTCGAAAGCGGGCCGGAAATCAGTGCCGCCGCCGCCCCGCAGCTCGAAATGGTTCATGGCACGGATGAGGTCGTCTTCGTTTTTGACGGGAATATCCTGCCGCACCGCGTTGTCGGCCTGGATGAGGTGGAGATTCATCCGATGGAAGAAATTCTCCCTGCCCTTCAGCAGAGTGTACGTCTCAGCCAGAAAGGCCCGCACCAGCTCACCCGAGGTGGAGTAGCTGGTGTCGATGACGAGGGCCAGCTCTTCTATCTTCTTGCTCTCCCGGGTCTCCAGCGGCTCGATGAGGGGCAGGTTGCCGTAGACCGACAGGCCATAGGTGTAAAAGTTCAGATCGAACTCGTCCGGGTCGAGGTGGACTTCCTCCCGGGTGACGCAGAACCGGCGCAGGAAGTCGCCGTAGCCGCGGCGGCTGCGGTTTGCGGCTTTGATCTGCTCCCGCATGGCATCCGCGCCCTCACCGGCCTCTTTGTCCCGGAGTTCCAGCTCTGTCTGCATCCGCTCGCCGATTTTTTGCCACGTCTTCTGGGGCAGCGGCGCAGGCATCTGCTGGGGCTGTTCGGGGGCATCTTTGGGCCAGAGGCGGTGGTCGTCGGTGTAGAATTCTTTTTCCAGCTGGCGGAGCACGCCGGGCGTCTGCCGCACCAGCCAGCGATAGATGGGAGCTGCAGCAGCCACTTTTTCCTGCGCGATGATCTCCTCATAGGCGTGTTGGCGCACCCACGTCAGGGGGCGCTGGACGCTCTTGCGGCCAAGACCGTCGATGACGTTCTCCACCGCAATGTCACACGCAAGGTCCCACAGGCGTTTGTCCCGCTTTCCGCGCAGCCAGAGATGGCGGAAGATGCAGTGGAACACCGTGTGGAGATAGAGCCGGTTGAGATATTTGGGGTTCTTCTGGTAGAGCCGCAGCAGGGCGCTGGGCTGGTAGCAGAGGATGGTCCCATCCGTCGCCAGCACCCCACACCGCTCGTCGGCGGTGGGCGTCAGGGCCGAGAGGGCCTGGTCTAAAAAGCGGAAGTCCAGATACAGCCCGCTGCGCACCACGGCCAGCACCTCGCCGCCCATCCGGGCCTGCCACTCTTCGTGAGTCTCGGGCCGGGCCGACTGGAAGGGCTTGCGGGGGTCAAAAAACGTTTCCTTCTCAGAAATCAAAATCATACCTCTTCTTTTGGGGCGCAGCGGCACGCTTTTTGTGCTCTGCGTCGGCCAGCAGGGCGGCAGCTTCGGCATTGTCGGCCTTGGCCGCGAGGGCAGCACCCTCGGCAAAGGCGTCAGCGTCCATCACATCCAGCGCCAGCAGGGCTTTGACACCCTCGGTGTCCTGCGCCTTGAGCAGACGGGTCAGCACCCGCCCGGTGTTGGTCTTGAGGAAGTCCCGGTAGGCATCCCGGGCGGCATCGCTCAGCTGCCACGGCCAGCGCAGGCGGTCGAAGCAGAGCATCGCCATCACCGAAGCGTCGTCGGCGTCGTGGCCCTGCGGGAAGATGGCGTCGTACTCCGCCGGGAGAAGCTTATTTTCGAGAAAGCACTGCCGGTAGTGGTAGCCCTGCCCCGAAAAGGTGTGGAGCAGGATGTGGGCGGGCGTCTCCTCGATGTCCTCCCAGTAGGCGGGATACCACAGCCCCGCCCGGGGTGCGGCCTCCCCCACCGGCCAGAACAGCGCCCGCACGGCCTCGGTGATGCTGCCCACGAGGGCAAACAGGCCGGTGGCCTGCTCGGGCGCAGCGCGGATGATGAGGTCTTCCAGCGCAAAGCAGTTGAGGAAGACATCGCTGCCCATGGTCAGCTCTCCTGTCCCGGCAGTCAGGCGGCGCAGCCTGCGGCAGTTGTAGAATGTGCAGCTGCCGATGACCCGCAGACTATCCGGCAGGGTGACTTCTTCGAGGAAGTTCCCGCAGGTGGGGTGGAGCTCGTCGTCCTGCGCCGGGGCGGCGGGGGCGTCGAAGTCAAAGCTGTACCGTTCTTTGCCGCCCACATCCCGGCCAAAAGCACGGGTCAGACAGAGCTTGCCGTCCTCGGCCCGCTCATAGCGGCAGGTCTTTTCCGGCCCGGGCAGGCCCCGGGGCTTTTCGGAAAAACAGTAATCTCCCAGTTCGGTGATGGGCCACCGGCCCTCCCCTTCCGGCGCAGGAACCGCCCCGGGCAGCTTCACGCAGGGCTCGCCGCCGTACACCCGCACAAGGCGGGCCGTGCCGCCCGCCAGCGGCAGAATATCCAGTATCATAAGAACCTCGCTCACAAAAAAGCTGCCGCACAGACACGCCGTGCAGCAGCTCCGTTCAAAACTTCATCACTGTGCGGCCTGTGCAAGGCAATCGTTCATTGCCGCAAATACCGCGTCGCTGGTCATGGTGCTGCCGGAGACAGCATCCACCCCGACGGTCGAACCAGCCGCCAGCAGGGAGGCCGACAGCGTCTCTGCCGCCTTGCCGCCCAGCTCCGGCGTCTCGCCGGAAGCGTCGATCACAACATTGGTCACCTTGCCGCCGGTGATGGTCACGGTGACGCCCACCTCGCTCAGACAGCCCTGCGCGCTGGCGGTGTAGGTGCCGTCGGTGTAGGTGTCGGCGTTGTCGGCAGCAGGCACGGTGCCGGTGTTGGCGATATAGAGGGCCAGCACGATGCCGAGGATGACGTCCAGCACCAGCATGAGGATCATGTTGCGGGTCATGTGTTTTTTCATGGTCTGTGAAGTGCTCCTTTTGCGATGTTTGGGGTCCGCTCGTTACTTTGCGGGCTTGAAGCTGTCGCGCAGGGTCACGACACGATTGTACACGCCGGGGTTCTTCGAGTCGGGCGTGAAGAAACCGGTGCGCACGAACTGGAACTTATCGCCGGGCTTTGCGTCGGCCAGAGCCTCTTCCAGCTTGCAGCCCTTGCGGACGACAACGCTGTCGGGATTCAGATAATCCTTGTAGTCGCTGCCCTCGGGGATGGCATTCATGTTCGCCTCGGTGAAGAGCTTGTCGTACAGGCGTACCTCGGCATCCACGGCGTGGGCGGCGCTCACCCAGTGGATGGTACCCTTGACCTTGCGGCCATCAGCAGGGTTGCCGTTGCCGGTCTCGAGGTCGGCAGTGCAGTGGATGACAGCGATGCTGCCGTCGGGGTTCTTCTCGACGCTCTCGCACTTGACGAGATAGCCGCCCATCAGACGGACTTCGCCGCCGACGGTCAGGCGCTTGAACTTCGGAGGCGGCACCTCGGCGAAGTCCTCGTTCTCGATCCACAGCTCCTTGGTGAAGGCGACCTTGCGGGTGGTGGTGTCGTTGGCTTCACGGTTGGGGTTGTTGGCGATGTCGAAATACTCGGTCTTGTCGGCGGGGTAGTTGTCCACCACCAGCTTGACGGGGTCCAGCACGGCGATGCGGCGCTGTGCGGTCAGGTCCAGCTCGCTGCGGATGCAGGCTTCCAGCTGGCGCATATCAATGAGGTTGTCGGACTTGGAGATGCCGGCCTCCCGCACGAAGGTGAAGATCGAAGAAGCGGTGTAGCCGCGGCGGCGCAGACCGCAGAGGGTGGGCATCCGGGGGTCATCCCAGCCGTCCACGATGCCCATCTCCACCAGCTCACGCAGATAGCGCTTGCTCATGACGGTGTTGGTCATGTTCAGGCGGGCGAACTCCCGCTGCTTGGGGAACTCGGTGCCAAAGATGTTCTCGATGACCCAGTTGTACAGCGGGCGGTGGTTCTCGAACTCGAGGCTGCACATGCTGTGGGTGATGCCCTCGATGGCGTCCTGGATGGGGTGGGCGAAGTCGTACATCGGGTAGATGCACCACTTATTGCCCTGACGGTGATGCTCGGCGTACTTGATGCGGTAGATGGCCGGGTCACGCAGATTCATGTTGGGGCTGGCGAGGTCGATTTTAGCGCGGAGGGTCTTTTCGCCCTCCTTGAACTCGCCTGCACGCATCCGGCGGAAGAGGTCGAGGTTCTCTTCCGGGGTGCGGTCGCGCCACGGAGAGGGACGGGAGGGCTTGCCTGCGTCGCTGCCGCGGTACTCGCGCATCTCGTCGCGGGTCAGGTCATCGACGTATGCCTTGCCCTCGAGGATGAGCTTCTCGGCATACTCATAGCACTTGTCGAAGTAGTCGCTGCCGTAGAAGATGCCGCCGTTGGGGTCGGCACCCAGCCAGTGCAGGTCCTCGATGATGCTGTTGACATACTCCTCCCCTTCGCGGGCGGGGTTGGTGTCGTCGAGGCGGAGGTTGAACTTGCCGCCGTACTGGTTTGCGATGGACCAGTTGATATAGATGGCCTTGGCGCTGCCGATGTGCAGGTAGCCGTTGGGCTCCGGCGGGAAGCGGGTGTGGATCTCGCGGATCTGTCCTTCGGCGAGGTCGGCGTCAATGATCTCGGTCAAAAAGTTTTTATCTGCCATAGTGGCGTTCCCCCTGTCAGGGCATAGCAAGCCCGGAATTACACGTTTGATACCCCTTATAATACACTATTTCCCGCTTTCCTTCAAGGTGGAAAGCCGAAGTTCCACCTGTTTTCGGCGTCGTTTTGCGAAAAAGCTTTCCCTGTCTCCCGCTTTTTGCAAAAAAAGCGAAATTCATGCTTGACATTCCGCACAAAATCTTATATAATAATCAAGCATTCAGCGAATGCGACAGATAGATAGGGGTATAGCTCAGTTGGTAGAGCAGCGGTCTCCAAAACCGCGTGCCGTGAGTTCGAGACTTACTACCCCTGCCACAAGCGCACAGAGAGTACTCTGTGCGTTTTGTTTTTGTATTTTTCCCGGAATGTCGGACTTTCCAAAACTTTTTTGACATTTTCTGAAATTCGTGCTTGACAACAGCGCGTTTCTCAGGTATAATAACACACGTTCCGGCGGTCAACCGCCAGAAACGATGCACTTGAGCGATCATGGCCCGGTAGCTCAGTTGGTTAGAGCACCAGCCTGTCACGCTGGGGGTCGTCGGTTCGAGCCCGATCCGGGTCGCCATTTGCTGCTATAGCTCAGTTGGTAGAGCGCATCCTTGGTAAGGATGAGGTCTCCAGTTCGAATCTGGATAGCAGCTCCATCGAGAGAAACCACTTGAATCCTTGCGGTTCAGGTGGTTTTTTGTATTTCCGGTCATTTTTACCATCCGGTTTTCTTTTTGCTGCGCAAAAAGGCCCCCGGCACCATGCGGACGTGCCGGGGGGCTTTGCAATATGGAGGAAGCAGGGCGATGCGGTACGCCCCGCCGGGGTAAGTCAGTGGATCAGCTCGTTATGAGCTGCGCCGTTGATGGTGAGCTGAGCCTCGCCGCCGTTGTGGGCAAGCACAAAGGGGGTAGCATCGGGGCCCATGGCCAGCATCTCGTCGATGACAAGGCTGGACTCCCGGCTCCGGGTGCGGAACACCACCACATCGGCACCCTGTGCCTTGATGGCCCGCAGGTCGCCCAGCACAGCGTTGAGAGCGGCATCCTCAGAGGGTACCGCAATGATGTACCGACCATCCACCACAGAGGTCTCGTAGGTCTCTGCGCCGGTCACGGTGTAGTTGGGGGCGCCGTTGGTGCTCTCCCGCTCCAGCATGGGCACCCAGTCCCGCTGCTCGGTGGCATCGCAGTTCTGGCACTTGTACACCGTGTAACCCATCTCAGTATAGGTGGGGGCAACAGTCTTCACCGGCTCCGTGTAGGTGTGTACGCCGGTGGGCTCGGTCTCGTCGTCCTGCTTGGTCTCGTGGCACACCGAGCACTCATACACAGTGTAGCCCTTCTGGGTGCAGGTGGGGGCAACGGTCTCGCCCTTTACCCACGTGTGGGCGATGACATCAGTATAATCCTTGTTTTCGGTCTGGCCGCAGACGCTGCACTTGTACACGGTGTAGCCCTGCCGGGTGCAGGTGGGGGGAACCACCTGACCTGTGCTGACCAGATTATGAGGCAGGCAGGCCACAGGCTCTGTTCCTGCATCTTTGCCGCAGTAGAGGCACTTGTAAATCTTCTTGCCCGGCGTGCTGCATGTAGGGGGTACGGTCTCCAAGAGGTAGGTCTTTTCGTGGGCGCATTTGCCATTAAGCTTGTCCGTTACTTTCTTCCATTCGTTGTCCTCGTGGACCAGTCTGTCATGACTCGGAGTATTGTTATCCTCAGACTTTATCTTAGCTTCCAACACAGCTCCATCCTTGGCTTCGGTGCCGTCATAGGTTCCAACAGTACCCTGTATCTCAACCTTTGCCTGATCTTTGAGCACCAGTTTGCCATTTATACCAGAGCTAACGCCCTTCAACTGCGCATTGCCCGATACGGTGGTCTGGCCCTGTTCATTGGAGTTTGCACTGCCAATTCGATTTTCTACCGTTACATTGGCGTTCTCAGAAATGTTGACCTTGCTATTTTTTCCACCAATAGCATCGTCTGCCTTCACAACGGCATTGCCGGAGATGTCGACCGTGGTGTTATTGCTGCGATCTCCGATGCATCCTTCAGTATTTACCTTAGCGTTACCAGTAATGGTGATTTTATCATTGCTCGCTCCACCATAAGAGTATCCAATATCGCCGCCCCAGGTATAACCGTTATTATCAACCTTTTTGACATTTACCTGTGCATTTCCGGAGATCTCAATTTCCATGGTACAGTCGCTGCTGCTTGAACCACTATTCTTGGGTCCACCAAGAATCTGGCCCGTAACATCCACCACCGCATCGCCGGTGATCTTGATGCCGGCAGCATTGCCTTCCTTGCTGCCGAAATCGCCATCCACTACGACAGTACCGTTGTTGATCTCAATATCTTTGGTGCCAGCCGCATCCTCATAGCGGGCAAAACAATGGTTCCGTCCTCCGATGGCGGCTCCGTTACCATAGCCCTTCAGGGTGAGCTTCTGGTCGGTATCCTGCGCCGTGATGGTGAGCTTGCCGGTGCTGGTGTTGTCGTTCTTCTGAATGGCAGCGTTATTGTAGTTGCTGGTAAGCAGGTTATCGCCCTTTACTGTGATCCGCACATCGCCCTCGCCCTGAATATCAATGGCTGCCGTGCCACGGGCCTCTGTACCTGCCGTTTTTGGCCGGTCGATGGTGGCATTGTTCAGCGTCAGCTTGACCAGCTTATCCAACGTATTGTTGAAGATCTGGATGATGCCGGTGCGCTCACTTTTCTCGCCGCTGCGCTCTCCCTCGCCGCCGCTGCGGGCCGGAGCCTTGCGGGAGCCATTGGAGGCGTCATTAGAGGTGTCGTCAGAGGCGCTGGCAGAGGCGCTGGTGGAAGCCACGGCAGAGGCCTTGGCCTCTTCTGGCTTGGGCTGTCCCTCGTCCTCTGCTTTGGGCTCCTGCCGCTCGCCAGCGGAAGCATTCAGCTCCCCGTTTGCAGGGGTGATGGTGCTCTTCTTCTGCTGCTGGGGGTCAGAGAGATTTTCTTCCGCATCCAGCGCCCGGTATGTATCGCTGGAACTACCAGAGCCGCTGGAGCTGCCAGAGCCGCTGGAGCTGCCAGAGCCGCTGGAACTGCCAGAGCCGCTGGAACTGCCAGAGCCGCTGCCGCTGCCAGACCCGCTGGAGCTCTCCGAGCTGCTGCATACATAGCTGCCGGTGATCTCGATCTCTTCATCATCTTTGATGCTGGTAACTCCGTCCTGACCATCCTGCTTCACGGTGATGCCGCTTTCATCTGCCGTGATCACAAGGCCGCCATTGGAAAGATCAAAGGTGGCCGCAAATGCCGGGGCGGAAAGGGATACCGCCATGCTCAGGGCCACGGCCGCCGCCGCGACTTGCCGGAGCAATTTTTTTCTTCGCATGATTTTTACCTCCTGTTTTGCATTTTGTGGCTTTTCTGCCAAATTTATTATACCCCCCCCCCCTACCGCCTGTGCAATATGACGGTTGAACAATCTTGCCCCACTTTTTTTAGCAAAAATGACAAAAAACGCCGTTGGCCCGCACCTTTTGTGCAGGCCAACAGCGTTATCATCCATGTATCCCGGATAAAATATCACGCTCGTGCGTTTGCCCCCGCTGCCCCAACCGGCCGGAGCAAACAAAAAACACCCCGAAGCCTTAATGGCTTCAGGGTGTTCTGAGCTGGAGCTGCTATCCAGATTCGAACTGGAGACCTCATCCTTACCAAGGATGCGCTCTACCAACTGAGCTATAGCAGCACACTCACAGCTCAATTATAATACCATAAACTCTGCCGCATTGCAAGCGTTTTTTGCAAAAAAATCTGGCATTTTGCGTTTTTCTGCCCGGATGCAGAAAAACGGCTGCCGTTTTTCCACGGCAGCCGTCTGCATTGTTGAAACTATTACTCGATGAGGCCGTTCAGCAGGGCCAGGCACTTGCGGCTGTGCAGCTTGCGGATGGCCTTTGCCTCGATCTGGCGGACGCGCTCACGGGTAACGCCGAAGTCGCGGCCCACCTCTTCCAGCGTGCGGGGACGGCCATCGTCCAGACCAAAGCGGAGACGGATGACCTTCTCTTCACGGGGGGTCAGGCTCTTGAGGGCCTGATTGATCTGCTGGGCCACCATGGCGCGGTCAGCAGCCTTGCCGGGAGCCTCGGCGTTCTCGTCGGCGACGAAATCGCCCAGAGAGGAATCCTCTTCCTCGCCCACGGGGCTTTCCAGACTGGCGGGCTCCTGTGCCATCCGCTGGATCTCACGCACACGCTCCACGCTCATGTCCATGGCCTTTGCCAGCTCTTCCGGGGTGGGCT
>ERZ833782.2150-NODE-2150-length-13913-cov-3.651393_pt1 | contig 13913 bp, 12 predicted proteins | sample MGYA00519577_ERZ833782 | MGnify/ENA primary metagenome ERZ833782 (study PRJEB31850, sample SAMEA3708745) | human gut metagenome | biome: human gut; feature: human-associated habitat; material: faeces | place: China | collected 2014 ...
TATCGTTGGGGCCAGGCCCGATTTTGCCTCTTGACAATGTCCTGCTCATATTAAATGCCGGTACGCTTGCAGAATCGTACCTGTTCCGATTACAGAAAAGGGGCCGTCATGCGTAAGCCTGCCTCCTGCGTCCTTTCCATCGCGCTCTCGCTCGTAATGACGGTTGGTTTTATCCCGTCACCCGCGCTTGCCGAAATCGCCAGTGCGCCAGAACCCGCCGCGCAAAGCGCCGGCAAACCTAACGAGAGCCCAGCCGAAACCACGTCGGGCCAAGCCCGGGCAAACGATCAAATCAGCGCCGCCTCCGGCACCAATGTAACGGCCAACGCAACGCAGCCGATCGACGCCAGCATGTTCAGTATCGAGGACACCGACATTCGCTACACGGGCAATCCCGTGATGCCCACCGTCACGTCGTCGACCGTGCCGAGCGACCAGTACACTGTCGCCTACGAGAACAACGTAGCCATCGGTCAGGCGACCGCCGTTGTGACCGCCGACGACCAGAACTACAGCGGCACCTGCGCGATCCCATTTGAAATCAAACCGGCGAACGCGGCCGCGAACTACCAGCACAGCACCACCGCGCAAAGCGGCGACATCACGCTCACCGTCCAATGGAACGACCCGAGGCTCGGCCAGGAGACCACGTTCCATGTGACTGCGACGGGCGGAAGCGGTGCGTACCAATTCCGCATGGACGCACCGACGTATATGGATCCCGACGGTAGCAGCGAAAGCGTTGCCGACCCCAGCCGTAACCAGTGGCAGCAATACACCGGCGAATGCACATCGCACGACTACCAGTTCGAAATGACCGCTAGCGGCACCTATTACCTGCGCTTTTACCTGATGGATAAGGCGGCCGGCGTGTACTATCTGCGCTCAAACGTGTTTGCGAGCGCGAACGACGACGCCTATCCGGCGGTCAGCGCCATCGTGAAGTCCGCAGTCGACAAATGCAGCGCCGATACCGACGGGTCCGACTACGCCCGCGCCCTGTGGCTCCACGACTGGACGCTTGACCAGCTGGAGTACGACCACAGCCTCAACTGGTGCTCGGCCGAAAGCGGCCTCACGCGCCACCAGGGCACCTGCGAGAGCTATCAGCGCATCTACTCCAAGCTCCTTGACGCAGCGGGCATCGCCAACGGCCGCATCACCGGCAACGGCCACACCTGGAACGCCGTAAAGATCGACGGCAAATGGTGCCAGATGGACCTAACCTGGGACGACACCAGCGACAACTGGTACGGGGATCTGGACCAGCGCCACCTGTACTTTGGCCTGACCGACGAGCTCATGGCAATCGCCCACTCCGACCACACGGCTAACTACCAGAAGGACGGTTACGCATACCGCTCGACCGACCTGTCCAACAATTACTTTGTGCGAAACGGCAAGGCCGATGAATGGGCCGAGAAGTATGCCGATCGCATTCAGCAGCACCTGGATGCCAAAGAAGAGAGCTTTTCCATCGATGCCGACAACCAGTCCTTCCCGCCGAGCATCTCGGGGATTCAGAATGGGATTGTTGCTTATGCGATGAATCTAAGAGAGTGGAAGACCGAAATTGAACAGGCAGAGCTAAAAGCGGCATCAATAGTCACCACACAAACCAGCACTACTTGGATTGCTACGTTCAAATTCACGGCAAAGTTCTTGCAAATCAAACCAGCCGCTACACCGGTTTTGCCCAACGGAATGTATTCCATATACTCATGCCTCGACCAATCAAAAGCCCTAGACGTTCGCATGGAGTCGAAGAACGATAGGGCGAATGTACAGCTCTGGCAAGATCACGGCGGCAGACAACAAAAGGTCAACCTCCAATTCAAAAATGACGGCACTTATCTAATTACGTTCGTTCATTCAGGAAAAGCGCTGTCTGCTGAATCAAATCGTGATGGATCAAATGTTAGCCAGTCGAATATAGATGGTTCCGATTTACAGAGATGGGTTATCGAACGCATGGGGGCAGGATATACGATTAAAAATAAAGCAGCGAACCAGTGGTTAAATGTTAGAAGAGGTGACACAAGAAACGGCACAAATATTCAAACTTGGTCAAATGGTGGTGTGGCAGAAACAATCTTTAATCTTGTTCCAACTGAGCTCGATGCACTTCCAAACGGTAGGTACGCCATAAAAACCAAACTTGACACGACAAAAACAATCGACATTCGTTTGGCATCCCAACATGATTTTGCAAATGCTCAAATTTGGACTGACTACAACTCCCCAAATCAATCAGTTGATCTCAGAAGACAGAAGGACGGATCATACGCATTTATTTTTGCGCATTCAAAGAAGGCACTAACAGCAGAAGCTGTCAAAGACGGCGCAAATGTTTCGCAGGCAACATACACCGGTTCGAATCTTCAGCATTGGAAGCTATCAAAACATAATAACGGATTCACCGTACAACTAGCTGGAGCAAATGAATACTTAAACGTAAGACTTGCAATGGCGAGAGATGGAGCAAATGTTCAAACTTGGTCAAACGGCGGAACAATAGAGACGCTATTTATATTTGAAATGAGATAGTTGTTTCATTATTACAAAACGCATTTTTAGAGTGATTCACACATGATATGACCCGCCGCGACGCAATCGTGGCGGGTCATATTTCACCGATTCAGTAAAAACAAATTTAATCAATGTCAATATGTTTTTATCGTGCAAATTGCATCATGGGACGCTCGCCCCATACATGCGGAATTAGCATCGAAAAGCTAATTATAGAATATCCATTTTCTAACAATTATCCCTTGTTGGTCCTTTGATTGCCCAAAGGCCCAACAAGGGATTACGATTGAGCAATGAGACAAACTCGAATAAGAATGCAACTATTTACTAAGAGCTTTCTTGAGTACGTTGATCGCTGACGCAGGCAAAACGGCCCGCAAGGCTTTCTTGGCATAAAATACAACGCCGCGTTCACGTTTCTTGTAGAGTCGCACCACAGTACTCCAGCCGCCATTGGCATATGCGTCAACATACAGCCGCCTATCCTTGGGAAGAACGCTCGGATGACGAAGCTGATCGTTGCCCTTAGCGATGTCGTCAAATTCAACGTGGTACAAGTCCAGAGCGTTGCTTGATTCGATGAACTCCCTACCGCGGTCGTTATTCACCAGCAAGCAGGAAACACCCTTCATCTGATTAAACTTCTCAGCGTCCTTCAGAACGTCAGGCCTGTTTACACCAACACCCCAAAAGTCGCCGATGGTAAGATCGCCGGCACGAAACCTACCTGCATAGGGGCACTCATAGCAGCTATTACGAAGCGTCTTGAGGTTCAAGAACATGTCATAGTAGAGAGATTTCGACGCAGGAATGGTGGCCTCTCTTCCGTCCTCAAGAAGAAGAAGAAGAAGAGAGTGCCCCCAGCCCTCGCGCTTACACCTAAACCGGAAATCGACCACGGGAGACCCAAGCTGTTCGCCATAGTCCTCAACACAGTCCGCGAACATGCGACCGGAGGGGACACCGTGGCAGACAAGGTCAATAGTCGTCAGGCCCTCATAATCGCGCCCGAGGAAACCCCTGAGGCCAGCGACCTGGCAAGGCGTTCCGCAAAATAGGACACGCGTCCCCTCGCGTAGGTCCGTCCTGATGTCGGCGAAACAAGATCCGGCGTCACTCTGGACATATTTAGAGTTAAGAAGCGGGCGAAGCTCATCGACGCTCGACGCACGACGATGCCGCACCCGAAGCGAACCCCCCTCGCGCTCATAGGCGGCGCCATATGCAACGCCGCCAGCAGAAATAAACTCACGCGCGACGGCGCCAAAAACGCCACCGGAAGCGGACTCCGAAACATCGTCCCTACCGGCGGCGGCATAGAACGGCCCAACGGAATTAGAGCCTATCCCCCGGTTGAGACCGCAAGCCCTAGTGCACGCGCCGCAACCGATGCAGAGATCGCTGTCAATCGTAGGAAGAACAAACCCGTCCTTACCCTCGGACATGGCAATGGCGCCTTTCGGGCAAACGGCAGCACACGCCCCGCATCCGCAGCAATGCGTTGGCGACTCAAATAGTGTGGGAACCTCGCCCCTTTTCACAGCAGACATGCAGATATCTCCCTATTTGCAAGCCGAAAGTAGCTTACGCAGAATATCGGCGTTCATATAGACGGAAAAAGCCAGCGCAATTGCAAGGCATGCAATGGTGCTCAGAATGCCCGCGCCGTAGGCCGACAGATAATAGAAAACGAACACGCCCAGAACTGATGCCAAGATCAAAGCCTGCTCGCCTCGATCTTCGGCAAGCTTTGTAAACTTGGCGACTTTAATCCTACGGTATTCATTGACCACAACCATCGCCAAAAGCGTAGCAACCGATGCGCCATAAAGGCCAAAGTGCGGAATCATCACGATGCACAGCACCGCGCAGAGGATAGCGGATACGGCTGTGGTGGTTCCCATAATCCCGGTCTCCTTGTGTGCAGTGAAAATACCGCCGTAGAAGCCGGAAATATTGCTAAAGTACGTTGCCAGAAGCAAGATTGGGACATAGAGCAGGCCCTCTCCGAAAGACCCCTTAATCAGCACGCCGTAGACAACAGGCATGAGTGCCGACATGAGCAGCACGACGCTCATCATGAAACGTCGCAAAGCTCGGTACACAGAATTATAGAAAGCCGACTCGTCCTCATCGGAGATAAGGGCTCGAGCCGAGCTCTCCTTCCACGATTGATAGAAAAAGCCATATACCTGGTCCATGACACCGGGGAACTTGTACGACACGGCATACACACCGGCGGCGGAGGCCCCGAGCGTGTTCATGATAATGAGCCTGTCCAGCAGGTTATTGATAGTCCAGGAAACCTTGTTGGGGATGAGCGGAAATGAATACCGTAGAAGGTCGCGAGCGTAGGAAATGGAGAAGGTCGACGGATCGATATAGCGCCAGAGCTTCCGCATGACCATGAACACGAGGGCAACACCGCCCTGAGCAATGACCGTAGCAGAGAGCATGCCCACCACCCCCCAACGAAGAATGGCGATGAAGAGAACGTTGAGCAAGATGGTAAGGGCACTCGCGGTGAAGTTCATAACGGAGTAACCCACGGTATCCCCGAAACCACGTAAGACAGCAGAAGCCATCTGCAGAAGCGCACCGGCAACAACAAGCCCCACAACCCAGACAGCATTTTCAGGCTTAAAGAGCAGCCATACCAGAATCGCCAAGACCGTAAAGGATACACATCCGGCAAGAAGAACAACGCATGACGCCGTCACGGCTTTAGCCCGACCCTCGTCTGTACGACAGTCGATGAGAAATCGAAACAGCGCTTCGTCCATAAGCAGGGAAACGGCAGGGACGCAAAATAGGGCAATCGTGTTGATGTAGTCAACGGTGCCGTAATCTGCCGTGGAGAGGACGGAGGTATATAGAGGCAGAAGAAGAAACTGCACAAGCTTCGTCGCCATGCCGCCGACGGCAATAATTCCCGTATTTTTAATAAGTCGGCGTGTCTCCCCCATTACGAAAGTGCCTTTCTCAGATATTGCCAAGAATGCTCCCGAAGGCCGCCAAGGGCCAAATCTACCTTGCCCCAGTCAACCGGAGCAATGCCATCGGCGCAAACCAAGGAGACGCAGCGCTCGCTGATCCCCAGGTTATACAGCAAATCCTTCATGCGCGCACCGCTTTTGTCGGTAGCGAAGACTCTGAAGGGCTTATGGAAAAGCACCGAAAACACAGTCGCATGAAAAGAGTTGGTCAGTACGAGTGAGGCATGAGCAATAAGTGAGATGAATTCGCGCGGCCCGATCCCGAATAGGTTGATCGAGTTAGGAATGGGTAGGTCCCTATCCGAAACATACGCGAATCGCACTCCCGAATCGAGCGCCATTCGACAGGCACTTTCGATAAGCTCAGAACAGTCACGCAGTAGATAAAGAAAAGCGTACTCTCCGTCAACGACTGCTTTAACGCTCATGTCCGCATAATCCGAAACACCAAGCAACAGCGTGGGGTCTAAAACCACATCTATGGGTTTATCCACTAGCGGCTGAAATAAAGGAAGCGTTTCCTCCTCACGAACGGAAAGATAATCGAATTTGGACAGAAGAGACGCAACTTTTTCTTGATCGAAATTCTCGGGCTTGAAAGACGTGTGGGCAAGGCTAGGAGCATAGGAGATACGCCGTTTATCTCCCGCAAAAGAGAGAAAGAAGGGCTCGACCACACCGCGAGTGCAATCGAGATTCCAAATCTGATCACTACCGCAAATAAAGCAATCGAACTCAGCGGCTAATTCGGCCAAAGCACCTTCTTCATTAGATGAATAAGCCTTATCAGTTAGGGAGAAATAGTCATTTGCGAAAGAGTTAAACGCAGACCACCTAGAGTGAAAAGATTTCCAGTGAGTTAGCGTTCTCAATAGCGTTCTCGGATGACGAACCTGAATTAAGCTGTATTGTTCGTAGTCTAATGCTCTGTAATTGATTATTCTGACTTCATGGCCTTCATTTACAAGGGCAGTCCTCAAAGCATAAGCCTGAAGCGCTGATCCGAAATTCAACGCGCCATGGAAAGTAATAATACCGATATTCATCTTCCAACCGTTCTTTAATTGCTTCCTCGCTCTTGGTTAACGAGGTTTAATTATTTTTCATTAAAACAGAGGAGCCTAGACTGACTTTCTTGAACTTGCCAGTAAGACAGGCAAGCAAATTAAAAATCACAGGGAAATAAACTGCTAGATAATACTTAACTTTAATGCCTGCCTTGAGTAACTTGGCATAATGTCTATAACTAACTAGACGTTTTCTCACGACGCGATAGCCATCATCGTCATAAACCCCATGACGAGCAAGCAGCGAGAGAACACCCAGGGAATGACTGGCAAATAGTTCAAACGCCGGCATAACACGCCCCATAGATTCTTCGTTGTCTAGTATGGCGGCATTAACTGCCGTCGCTTCTACGTATTTTGACACAGCTGCAGAGTTGACAGCTGAATCCGAGCGAGTAATCAAATACCGATATAAAGGCTTATCGATAACAGCAATATCTCCAGCCGCGATCCACCAGAGTCTATATAAGAAATCCCTATCTTCAAGCAAAGATAACGACGTATCAAACCTCGTCGAACCAATCACGTCTCTCCTAATTACATGAGCATAGGGATAAAGAAGGTCGCCACATTGCAATGGACCAAGAGACTTATCTTTGCTTACGACGGGTGCTGGAATTTGACCAAGAACGTTACCGCTCTCGTCAACTTGATCAACAGGGAAAACAAGCATACTGGCACGCGTTGAAGCAATGCAGTTTACTAACAATCGTACTGAATCGGATAAAACCGTATCATCGCTGTCGCAGAACCAAATATATTCGCCGTGAGATAATTCAATGCCGGCATTTCGCGCAGCCGAAACACCGGAGTTCTTCTGATGAAGGGCTATAACTCTCTCATCTGCTGATGCATAGTCATCGCAAACGGCAGCAGAGCCGTCAGTCGATCCATCATCGATTAAAATCAACTCAAAAATGGTGCTATTCTGCTCAAGGATAGAGTCTATGCATTTCGGCAAATACTCTTTTGTATTGTAAACGGGGACAATAATAGAAATTAGAGGCTTCATTACTTTAAAACCTCCACCAAATGAACGACAAAGCTAGCCAAACTTCTCCAGTTATGCTCCAGAGCGATGGCTAACAAACGATTATCAAATCTCAGTCTCTCCCCACGAGCGCGTGAAAAAACATATTCTTGCGACATGGCCGCAGATATTGATGAGAAATTGGCCTCTTTTTCACGATCATCCGAGTCAGAAAGCTCACTAAGCTTCAGAACATAGAAATACTGATTCGTTTCACCCAAAATAGCCATGGAACGACAAGCATCGCCCCATCTAGCGGCATACTCAGCAAGCCTACGATTGACCTGTACAATATCCTCTAGCTGAGAAGACTTGTAACATGCTGTACTTGCGGTTTCATTAGGACGATAGTAGTAGAGAACGTCGTCGAGCTGAGCAAGAGAGGCGCAGGAATCGACAATCGGGAGCAGCTGAAGTAAATCCTCGCCGTGCATAAGGCCTTTATACGCCCCGTATGTTGCATCAAGATCTATGCAGCTAAGTCGAATGGCTTTGCCACACAGATTATTAAAGCGACCCTTGCAGACAAATTCCTTTACCAGCTCAAACTGAGCCCCATTGTATAAACCCTCAGGCAATTTATCACGGTTAAACCCATTGCCACTAAAATCCTTCTCACGGCTAAACAAAAAGGAAACAATGTCAGCATCGGTTTTTTTGATGGCTTTATCTAAAATTTCAAGTGCATCGTAACGAAGGCAGTCGTCCGCATCAAGAAAAACAACGTATTCACCTTTAGCATGTAGAAGCCCTCTTCGTCTTGCAAGAAGAAGACCCTGATTTTCTCCGGTCAGAACAGTGGCGTTATTTGCTCTCAAAGCGAAGTCTTCAACAAGCGATAGCGTCGAATCAGTCGACCCATCATCTATAAGGATAACCTCATAATTATCAAAAGACTGAAGTGACACAGAAGAAAGGCATTCGCTAAGGTAACGCTCGGCATTATATGCAGGAATGATAATAGAAAAACGCATTAGTTAATTCCCAATAAGATTGAAGTGTATGGATATACTTCGTTACCGCCGTTGATCACAATCGTTTGAATAAAGTAAGCAATAAGTAAACAAATCAGAAGTAATGCACTGAAAGGAATATTCCCTTCGTCTTCTTTTGCAAGCTCTGATCCAAAAAGCGGAAAGAACGAAATTAGATAATAAGAGAAACGCATAAGGCTATCAGCAATAATATTCAGCTGCATCGCCAAGACGCCAACAATCGAAATAATTGCAAATATAGAATCAAAACCGACCGACTTCGCTTTATTCAAGCGTGATCTCCGATTAAATAAATATATCAAAATAGTTCCACAAAGTAACACCAATGAGGAGTAGTTAAGCCTCGTGCCAGAAGCATTGACCTGATAAGAGTAAGAGTCTTTGAGACTCGAGAAAAGCATAATCAAGCGATTTCCAAAGACAAACGCGGAACCAAAAATTAATGCCACAGCTAAAAAAACAGCGAACCCCTGAGCTTTTCCAAAGAAGGCAGCCTTACCACCAATCGAACGAACTGATTGAACAGCTGGCCAATAAAATAGTGCAACAACTGCAGTTTGATGAAACAGAATTGCAGATGCCATCACAACCGAAAGAAATACAAAAGGCTTCCTTTTTTCAATAAATATAAATGCCGGAACGCAAAGCGCCACGGCAATCATTTGCTTCATAGCGTTAAGTGAAATTGGAAACAGCAGAAGCATATATACGGCAACAGCAGCCCAAGAGGAATCCGGATACATTTTTTTTGCAAAGCAACATATCGGAAAAACGGTAAACGCTTGGATTAATCCTAAATAAATCTCAAATGTTCCCAACTTGGCAATAATCCAACTGAGCAAATTAAAGCCAAATGCCGAAAGCGACGAATATTCAGCCAAGAATGATCCCAGACTAGCATTCTTGGCGCTATAAAATGTCCAATAGGCATAGGTCATTACATCGGTTCCAACGGATGTATCTCGAACTGCCGCAAATAAGCAGGGAACGAGCAATGCGGCGACAAATAAACCAATTGAAAGGCAACCGCGTGAACGATCTGATAGAAAGGCTAGTATTACCGGTAATCCTAAAATAGCGAAGTAAATCATTGCATCAGTCCCACGAAACGGCAAATCGAGCAAAAGAACGTAAAGGGAATTCGTCCCAAGCATGAAATGGCTGCGGCAAAACGCTCGCGCTTACGAGCAAAGGGATCTAAAAGAACTGTGGTTCGATGTCTTTTGATTACATTCCACAGCTTTTCGGAGTCAACGGAATTTGTGTCAGCTTCACTTGTGGAAAAATGGTTATTAGCCTGCGCGAACACCATCCTGCAAACAGAGAAACAACGAGAGGCCGCGGCTGCTTTTAAATCGGGATACCAATTGCTTATGTCTCGATACAACTGATCAACGATACTAAGTGCAGAATGTCCCTTAATATGCTTATATTCCTGTCGAATAATGCTATCGCCCCTCATGCGATATGCATATAACTCACGGCAATCAACAACTGCTACAGAATCGACCTTATGAATAATTTTATAAATGCTGGCAAGATCCTCGTAATAAAGCCCTTTAGGGAAAGGATCTATGCCCAGTGGCGCCTTTGCGTAAAGACGCCACTGGGCACCGGTGTCCAGCGCCTGATATAACATCAGACGCTGGACATCGGGCGAAGACAGAGCCTTCGCAGGCGCCGCGGGATCAAGAGAATCCACCAAAGGGCAAGCATCACCATCATTGAACGGCTTACCAAATGGAATGGCCGATATCTGACATCCCGTTTCGCGGCAGGCATTTAAAAGAGCTTCAATAAAAACAGGAGAAATGTAGTCGTCGCTATCAACAAAAGAAATCCAATCGCCCCGAGCAATACGCAGTCCTGCATTGCGGGCATCAGAAAGCCCGCCGTTTTCCTTATGCAAAACGGTGGTGCGGTCATCTTTCGTAGCAAGAACGTCACAAAGCTCGCCAGATCCATCGGTCGATCCGTCATCGACAAGAATAATCTCAATGTTACGATAGCTTTGACGGCAAATGCTATCAAAACACTCTTGCAGATAAGACTTAACGTTATATACCGGTACAATCACCGATACCAAGTTGCTGTTAGCCATCTAATTCCTTGAGTAGAGATCTAGGTATTTACGAGTCAGCCGCTCGCCTTGCAAGTCAATGTTGTAATCGGCGAATTGCCCGCTTGAGATAGACAATCGACCCTCATGCGAGTACGGCAAGAGCGAATCGATTTCATCGGCCCAAACGACGGGGCTGTCAATCGGCAAGAACTTGCATTCCCCCGTTACGTCCACTTCACGCGTAATTGCATCGCTCAGCAAACACGGTAAGCCAGACACCTGTGCCTCGACGCCGACGAGGCACAGGCCTTCGTAAAGGCTTGGCAGAACGAACGCATCAAACGCCTGATACAAACGATTGACATCGCTTCTCTGTCCCAGAAACTTAACGCGATCCGTGAGACCGCGTTCGTCCACCAAGGCCTTTACGGAGGCACCGGCTTCGCCGGTACCGACAAGCAACAGGACGGCATCGTCGCGGCGCTTTGCGACCTCAGTAAAAACGTCAATCAAAAACGCATGGTTCTTCTGAGCAGTAAAGCGCCCCACATGTCCAATGACAAACTGGTTGCCAACGAGGCCCAGGTCGGCTCGCGCCTGCGCGCGAGCCTCCGCATTGAAACGGAAGCGATCCAAATCGATTGCGTTGTACACGACCTCGAAGTGTGCAGCTTTACCGAATAACCATTCACCAGCAAATTTGCTACACGCAAAACGGTGAGTCGGGTACAGATTTGATTGAGTTTTCAGCACAGCCTTAAGGGCGTTCTTGGCATACTCACCCTTACCGCTCGTAGAATGGCTATGGGCGATACGCACGGGGACGCCCGCCTTCTTCGCGGCACGAAGCGGAAAGACCGAAAGCGCGTTGATGTGACTGTGGACAATCTTCCAGCCCTCTTGTTTGAAGAGGCGCTGGAGCTCACGCTGGTACTCGAAGACGTGCTGGTAGGGCGGAATCTCGAACACTCTGCCGCCAAGCGATTCGATTTCTTCCCGAGGAACAAGGGTCGAATCGGAATCAACGAGGAAGTCAAACTGAACGCGAGAGCGATCGATATGGCGGTAATAATTCATCACAACGGCCTCAACACCGCCGCCGAGCATCTTACCCATGACCTGGGCAACGCGAATGGGTTTATTCTGGCTCATCGCCCGGTCCTCCTCTTTCCAAACATGGCACCGAACGTGCCGGTAAAACACTTAAGATCCATGCGAAAGCACCTGTTCCGCACGTAATGAAGCTCGATCTTCTGGCGCAGGCCGCTCTCGAAGGTCGCGTCGTTGCGCTCCGTTGCTTGCCAGAGGCCCGTGATGCCCGGGGTGACACTCAGCAGCTCATCCTTCTCCTCGTCGGTGAAGTGCTGCTCGAGCTCGTCACGCGTAATAGGGCGCGGGCCGATCACGGACAGATCACCCTTGAGCACGTTGAGGAACTGCGGAACCTCGTCGATGGAGCACTTGCGGATGAACTGCCCCACCTTGGTGATGCGCGGGTCTTTGTCGACTTTGCGCTCCACCTCCCACTGGCGCAGCTGCTCAGGGCTCAGGTACTTATGCACGTCGCCCGCGTCGGCGACCATGCTACGGAGCTTAAGCACGCGGATCATCCGGCCTCCCCTGCCCACGCGTTCCTGCGTGTAGACCGGACAGCCGGGAGACTCCGCGCAGATCGCGGCGCAGACAGCGGCTATGGGAATCGCCAGCACCGCGGTGCATCCAGCGCTGAAGGCTATATCGAACGTTCTCTTGCATATGCGGTAGAAGAGGGTCCCCGTCGGTTTCCTAGGCATGGGCTAACACCTCGCCAAAGGAAAAGTCTCGGGAAATGCCTCTAGCAGGCACCCCCCCCCGTAATCATTTCGACAACCGTGAGCGCCACGATCTTCAGGTCGGTGGCAACCCCGCGCTTCGCGATATACTCCAAATCGCGGCGGACCATTCCGTCAAAGTCGGTGTCGTTGCGGTCCGTAACTTGCCACCAGCCGGTGATACCGGGCTTGACGACAAGGCGCTGCAGGTCGAACTCCGTGTACTCGGCCACCTCGTTGGGCAGCGGCGGGCGCGGGCCCACCACGGACATCTGGCCCAGGAACACGTTCAGGAACTGCGGGAACTCGTCGATGGAGTGCTTGCGGATGAACTTGCCGATCTTGGTGACGCGCGGGTCGTCTTTCATCTTGAACATGGCCCCGGCGATCTCGTTCTGCTCCCTGAGGTCGGCGAGGCGCTCATCGGCATCCCTGTACATGGAGCGGAACTTCCACATGCGGAAGGTTGACAGGCTGCCGTCGGGGCGGGTCTGGCCCACGCGAATCTGGCTGTAAAAGGGATTACCCTCGCTCTCCAGGCGAATGGCCGCGGCGAGCACAAGGCTGGGTACGGCGATGACGGCCAACACACAGCCGCTGAACGCGATGTCGAAGACGCGCTTGACGGTGCGGTAGGCCAGTCGCGAGTTATCCCAGTCAATGATGGATTGCATGGCCCTGTAGCGGCCGGCGCCCTCACGCCGGTCCATGGCCTGAGCGATGAGCGCCGCCCCCGCGGGCGCATTCGTTGCATATTGAGGTTTATCCGACACGTTCTCTTCCAACACTTCGTCCCCGGTTCGGGGACCCTCCCTGTTCTGTGTAGCGACCGCCCGCAGCTAGGCGATCGCCTTTTTAAGGTTGCGCATGACGCGCTGCTCGGCCGAAAGCACGGCAAGGCCAACGCGCGTAGTTACGCGTCGGCCGCACAGGTCTAGCTCCAAATAAGCAGTGCTCTTGCGTCTGTTAATGGTTTTGATAAGGCCTTCGTGGCCCAGCAGCGGGCCTGCCGTCACTACGACCTGTTCGCCGTCTTTTAAGGCCTCGCTCATGGGCACTACGCGGTCTCCCCTATGCGTAAAGCCGCCAATAAGCTGAACCTCTTCTTTTGCCAGCGGCACAAACTGACCGCCCTGGGAAAGCACCCGGGCAAAGTCGTCCATGCGCAGCAGATACTGTTGCACGGTGCGGGGATCTGCCGTATCGCAGATGAGATAACCGGGAAAGAGTGGCTTGGTCGTATTGACCCATTCGCCGTGTACTTTAATCTCAGTTTGAAATTGGGGATAAAAGAGCTCCTGCATGGCACTCGCCGGCACCATACGCTCAATGCGCTCGCGCATTATGTCTTCGCGACCGTTAATGACCTGGATCACATACCACACGAGCACCACCCCCTTGCTGTCTTACGTATGGCTCACGG
>ERZ833782.2153-NODE-2153-length-13905-cov-2.178989_pt1 | contig 13905 bp, 11 predicted proteins | sample MGYA00519577_ERZ833782 | MGnify/ENA primary metagenome ERZ833782 (study PRJEB31850, sample SAMEA3708745) | human gut metagenome | biome: human gut; feature: human-associated habitat; material: faeces | place: China | collected 2014 ...
GAACCCACGTATCCAGCTTGGAAGGCTGGTGTTCTACCATTGAACTACACCCGCGCATCGTCGCTTCGGTGATTACCGACTGCTTGACCGCTGCAACGATGATTAGTATATAGCATGCTGTTTTATTTGTCAACAGTTTTTTGCAATTTTTTTAAACTTTTTTATTTTTTAGCCAAAATACTTTGCAGATATTTGGAGTAATCCCACAAATTTGTTTTATCCTTTTCTTCTCATACATCTGTTTGTATCTCATATCTGGATATCTTAAATCATTTTAATAATGTCCAAATTGCATTGACGGGCCATGCTCTGTCTGTTATCCTTTTAAGAGGCAATGTTTCACCCATGCGCTTCAAGGAGGGACACCCTATGGCCAAACAAACTCTTGGTGTTTTTACGGAAAACGAGCTGGACCGTAACTATATGTGTAAAATTCTCTCACAGGTTTTTTCCTCGTCTCTGGATATTGTCCCTGTTACCCTTGCCACCGTACACACGCTTGCGGCAGAACCCGCCGCTATTTTGGTCAATATTACCTCCCTTGCGTACGCCGACAAATATTTTCCAAACAGCCAAATCATATTTGCCCGGCGTTTTTTGGACAGCAATCACTTACATCGGCTTTTGGAACTGCCCGAAGGTACGCCAGTGCTGGTTGCAAACAAGCCCAGACGGATTGCGGAGGATTTGGTAGAAAACCTGCAACAGCTCGGGATCAATCATCTGAACTATATCCCTTATTGGCCCGGCTGTGACATAGACACTACTCCCTATGACACCGTTGTTTATGCCGGTTTTCGCAGCTATTGTCCAGAAAACAAAAAGGTCTACATCAACCTGGGATACCGAAATATCACTCCCTCTACTCTTGCTGAAATTGTCAAAATATATAATCTGCCGCCTGACTTTTTGAACCAGTTCCATATACCGGTGATGCAGCAACTGGTATCTGAGCTGTACCACCGACAAGATATCCACACCCAGAACCAACTACTCAAAAGCCAGTTATCCCAGACACTCGCTCTTACAGGCACTGCTCTGTTCCACCTGGATGAGAACCAACAGATCGTGGAGCTGAACGAGGCCGCCGCCCGTCTCCTGCCCGCCGGACAGAAGGGATTGCCTGGCCACCCGCTTCTCCCGTGTTTTCCAGAGTTGGCCCACCTCGCCGCCTCCCTGTCCGAAGGTCGTGAGGAAAAGGAAGTCGTATATTTAGGGAAAAAGCCCTATACACTGCACCTCCACTTCGAGTCCCCCCTCCAGCACCGCCACTGTTTCATCCTGCTTACCCCAATCGCCGCGTCCTCCTCCGAAAAACGGTGCTCTCATGGTGTAAAAAAGAACTCCTTGCCAGCCAAGTACCACTTTTCAGACATTTTAGGACACTCCCCCGCTGTTCAAAAGGCAATTCGCCTGGCACAGTACTATTCTGGTACAGATGAGACCATCCTCATCTTTGGGGAGAGCGGCACAGGCAAGGAGTTGTTTGCCCAGTCCATCCACAATGCCTCGCGTCGCCGTCAAAGCCCCTTTGTGGCCGTAAACTGTGCCGCCATTCCAGATACCCTAATTGAAAGCGAACTTTTTGGTTATGAAGAGGGGGTTTTTACTGGGGCACGCAAAGGGGGAAAGCAGGGCCTCTTTCAAACCGCCGATAACGGCACCATTTTTCTTGATGAAATTGGCGACATTCCCCTCTCTCTTCAAAGTCGCCTTCTACGGGTTCTGGAAGAGCGGGAAGTGATGCCGGTTGGCTCCACCAGTGTGATCCCTATTGACGTACGGGTTATCTGCGCAACCAACCGGAATTTGAACGATATGGTCCGGCAGGGTACCTTCCGTGAGGATCTCTATTATCGACTCAAGATCCTGCCCCTAGTTATCCCTCCGCTCCGCAAACGCGTGGAGGATATCCCGGAACTTCTCCATTCCATGGCCGAGGGTGCGCGACTTCCAGCACAATTAGAGCACAGACTTTTACATTATACATGGCCCGGGAACGTCCGCGAGCTGCGGGCTTTTTCTAGTAACCTGACTATTTTTTATCAGCAGGATATTGCCCCTGATCAGCAGCAATCGCTTTTAAATGATTTAATTCGCAACTTTTTTGGCCACCGAATTTCTGCGTTCACCGACTGTTCTGAACCACTGTCCCAGGAAGACCGCCTCCTTTTGAACTCCATTCAGGAGCTTACCGCCGCCGGGCGCCCTGCAGGCCGCGGTTCCCTGCTTCGCCTTTCGCCTTTGTTGGCGGCGGGTTTTACCGAGGCCAAGCTGAAATTAAGAATTCGCCGACTGGCGGAGTCCGGCTACATATCAGTAGGGAAAACCCGGCAGGGACTCCGCCTTACCCTATTGGGCACCGAAGCACTCGCACAGGGTGAAGTATAGCAGGCCTCTCCGGTCCACTGTAAAAACCGTCTGTCTCAACGGCAGGAAAAAGCCTGTAGTCGTTTGACTACAGGCTTTTTCCTTTTATTCTTTTTTTTCCCCTTGGGTCAGTTTATCTCCGGTACTGTCCACGCCGGACTCCAGCGCTGCAATAGCCTTGGACAGCCATGCAGGCAAAGGGGCTCCCAGCCGCCCGGCATTTTCCACGATACTCCCCAGCTCGGTCAGGATATACCAGACCAGCACCAGCACCGTGAGAAATACCGTATAATCGAAGGGCAGGGTCAGGGCGGGAATATGATCCAGGATCAAGCCCAGCACCCCGTCCAAGATGGCGGCCACCAGGACGGCGGCCATGGCTCCCACCTTGTGCCAGAGGCCCTCCCGGGCCGCCTTGCAGGACCACTTCCCCGCCTTGAGGGCGGCGGCGGTGCCGGTGGCGTAGTCCAGCAGCATACAGGCCACCCACGCCACCACCAGCCAGCCGAACCATCCCCACAGGGCGGTCAGGCAGCCCAGGACAGCGGCCACGGCGGCCTTGAAGCCGTTGATGTGGTCCATCAGGCCCCGCCCCCGTCCAGCAGGCCCAGGTTGCGGAGCATCTGAAGGTTAACCAGGTTGTCGTCGGTCAGGCGGAGTCCGCCGCCCTGGTCTCCCCGCAGCACTCCCTCGTCAACGGCCTTCTGCACCGTCTCCCTGGCCCACGCGGGGCAGTTCTCCACACTGGTGTAGACCGGCGGCCGGGCGGCCGTCACGGTCGCGTCGATCATGGCCTGAATTTCCTCTTTCGTCATGTCGGTGTCCTCCTCTCGATATGGGGGCATGGCGGGCGGGTAGTCCCCCGCCCGGATCATACTGCTGGTGTATTTTCCGCCGTCGCTCCACTGGAGATGGGGCCGGTCAGGGAAGCTCTTCCACCGGCCGCCCCACTCAAAGCCCACCTGCTCCCCCAGCTCTCCGGCCCGCTGAAAGAATGTGGAATCCGAATACTCCTGTCCCTTGATGTTCTGGCAGAAGTCGAAGGCCAGCCCCGCCTGCTCCCCGTGAAAGCTGGGTACAGGCGTGGCGGCCGTGCCGTTTTCAAAACAGTATTGCTGGTACTCCTCATCCCGCACGGTTCCGGTGACCAGCACCAGAAGCCCCGCCGCGCGGCACAGCTCCAGCCAGGCGCGGCAGTTGGCCGCCACATCGGGGCGCAGCCGGTCAATGTCCCGGCTATTCAGCATTGCTGTTCCCTCCGTTCGCTCGCTCCATGGCTCTCATCCTTTCTCCTGTGGTTCAAAAGGGGGCGGCAAATCCGCCCCCTTCATCTTATGCCTGCACTTCCTCCCACTGCCACATGCCGGGGGTGTCGGGGGGCCAGGTGCAGGGGATCATGTCCCCGCCCTCGGCCACCCGGTAGACCTTGTCGTTGTAGCGGTAGCACTTGCCCGCATGGCAATCCATGCCGTACACCCAGGGGATGGGGTCGTCCGCCGTGCCGGCTCCCGGTCGATGGCCCGGTAGACGGCCAGCATCCCCTCGTCGTGGGGGGCCTGGTGGGCCTGGGGTGTCACCGCCTGCACCACCCGGTAGAGCTGGCCGCCGTCGTTGAGGACCCGCCCCTCAGGCAGCTCCTCGCCGTCTGCCAGTACCGCCGCCCAGGTGGGAAACAGATCGGACATGTCCAGGGCATAGCTGTCCGGGATGGCTGTGCTGGTGGCCGCATAGGACAGCATGGCTGTGCGGAACTGGGGCGTCAGGTCCGGCTCCGGCTCCGGCTTGGGCGGCTGCTCCCGGGGCGTCAGGCCCACCAGCTTGCCGTCCTGTATGTCCAGGTCGCAGTAGCCCGCACAGTCCCAGGCCGTCTGCTCCAGCTCCGGCGGTACGGCAAGCCACCCCTCCAGCCAGCACTCCGTCCGGTGGCTCTGGCTCTGCAGGCCATGGCCGCCGTCCTCCCTGGCCTTAATCTCGATGATTGTCAGCATGCAATTCCCTCCTGATCCATTCAAACAGTTTGAGCAGCAGGCGGCCCAGCCTCTGCCGCCTTCCCTCCTTTTCCCTGCCCCGGCTGGGCAGGCGTTCCACCCATGCCTCCAGAGCGGCCAGCAGCCTGCCGCTCCCCCAGCGCCCGCCCTCCGTCCGGCGCAGGCCCTCTCCCAGCTCCGCCGTGCGGGCCTCCCCGCCCCGCACCAGCCGCACCACCAGCCCCTGCAGGGTGAGCTTTCGCGCCGGTTCCCGCCGGGGATTGGGCGCCCTGGCCGGGGCCTTGTGCCGGGGGCGCAGCGCCTCCTCCGGGGGCTCCAGCTGGTTGAAGTGGGCCATCAGCCGCTCCTCCAGCTCCTCCAGCCCACGCACCTCCGCCCGGGTTCCCACCGCCAGCGCCCCCAGACGTTCCAGCCCGCACCGGATAGAGCGCAGCACCGAGGCGTGGTCCACCCGCAGCAGCCTCCCGATCTCCCGCAGGCTCAGCCACTCCCCATAGTACAGGTAGAGATAAAGCTGCTGCCGCGGCGTCAGCAGGGAGAGCACCGCCTCCAGCACCCGGCCGTCCGCCAGATCCACCACCAGCGGCCCCGGCCCCTGCTGGGCCTGGAGCACCTCATACAGCGCCTTTGCCTCCTTGGCAATCTTTGTACGGCCCCGGCCCACGGTGCGGCTCACCGTCCCCCGGTGCCGCCCCACCTCCCGGGCCACCTGAGCGGCCTTCTTTCCGCCCTCCACCTGAGACAGGTACTCCCCCTGCTTGTCCGTCACCGCCCGCTCCCGGGCCAGCCGGACGGCCAGGCGCATGTGGTCCAGCTCCGTGGGGCCGTCCGGTTCCTCAGAGCTCTCCAGCTCGGCCCAGGTCTGGTACTGAAGGTCATCCCACCTCCAGCCGTCTACCCCCGCCCAGGTGGTGCGGCAGCGCACCTTGTGGCTGGGCATCAGCTCCTTCAGCCGCCGGGCGCAGTCCACCAGCTCCTCATTCACCCGGGCCAGCTCCAGCCGCAGGGGGCGCGCACCCGGCCCCGCAGCCCCCGCCAGGGCCTTCTCCAGCTCCTCCCGGCGCTCCCGCAGCGCCTTGGCCCGGGCACGCACCTCCTGGGCCTCAGTCATCCTCCACACCCCCTCACTGCTTCGTGCTGTCCACCCGGGGCGCGTAGATCTGGGACATGCTGTAGGTCCCGTCCCGGGGCCTGGTATAATACCCCTCGGCCAGTTGGCGCAAATCCCGCATCTCCTTCAGCATCTGCCGGAGCAGCTTGGCCCTCCCCTCCAGCGCCCGCCGTCGACCGTCCTCGGCGGTCTCCAACTCCGCCCTGACCTCCTCCAACCCCATCCGCAGCCGCACCGCCGCGTCCATGTAGCCGTCTGCCAAGTCTGCCAATCTGGCCACACTCTATCACCCCCCTTACGCAGAAAAACAAATCTGTCCGTCATAGGCGTCCTCGCACGTCAGCAGGATATTTCCGGACGCCTCATCATAGGTTACGGAGGTGCACAGCACCGCCCAAGTCCCACCCTTGAGCTGTCCGCTTACCTTATGCCGCAGCGTATACGCAAAGCGGCCGGTCTGACGGCCGTGTTTGGTGCGGGGAATGGTCAGTGTCTTGCTCCCATCTCCTGTCCACTCCGCCGCCGTAAAATCCACCGCCGACGACCGCTGGGCACCCAGACTGGCATTGAATATGGCCATCAGGCTCGGATTACCCTCCACCATCTGGCGCTGCTCCTCGTCCATCGGGAAGCCCAGGGTATACAGCCACAGCACATAGGGCAGGCTGTCGGAGTCCGGCGGGTAGTAGGCCGGTTGGCCCATGTAGGACAGGAACGTCCGGGTGTCGGTCAGGACTACCTTGTGCCCGCCGGAGATTGCCTCCAGGTGGGCAGTGGCCAACTGCAAGTCGCAGACATCCTCCGTATCCTGCAGCTCACCGGTGATGGCCAGGAGCTGGAAGGCCCGGACGTCCGCGCCCTTGTTCATCCGGCATACAATCTTGCAGTCCTGCGAGACGGCAACCGTCTCTGTACCGTCGAAAATGGCGGCACGGCCCCGGATATACACCGCGCCGGCGGCCACCTGCAGCGTGGTGCCCTCGCCGCCCTGGACGCTTACCTTGCAGGCATCGGCGTACTGGCCGGCCATGACCCCCTTTTCCGAAAAAAAGGGGCGGAAAAAGGCTGCATGGTCGTCTGCATCATATTCCCGGTCATACCCGGTCGGATGGCTGCTCAGATCCTCCGTGGGTTCAGCATTGAAAAAATAGCTTTTCGTTTGACTCACCTCTGCTCTCGTATTTGCCGGCGCAGCCTGCCGAATATCGTCAGCGGAGCAGTCCCAAAGGTGGCGGTCCGCTGGATACCGGCGCTGCTCCACACGGTCTGCATCTCCGTCAGTCTGGTGTGCATCTCCACACCCCAGTCCTGGCTGCAGCAGGTCACCAGATCGCCCAACCGGTAGTCCCGGCCGTAGACATACCGGTCATCCCTCAGTTCACAGGTGAAGGACTCCGCAGCCTTGTACTGCTCTGCCGCGATCATGGCCTGGCGTTTTAGTTCGTCGTACTCCGTGCCGGCCTCTGGCGTATCCACAGAGACGGACAGGTGCGTCTCCCGGCGCCGGATGCCCACTGCCTCCTGCTCGCCGTCCCGGATGTAGGAAACGGTAAGTGTCTCGTCCGCAAACTCCGATCCGGACATGGTCGTGTAGAATACATTACGGGCATCGCTGCCGGAGCAGGAATAGGTCTGGGCTTGGGCTGTCCTGCGCCGGATGTCAAAGATCACCCGGGTGCGGTCGCTCTGCTGCGCAGTGTGGTCCTCTCCCGGCACTACATCAAAGACCAGGGCATGGCGCTTCAGGTCCGGTAAGATGTCGTACCCCAGCCCCGCAGCTTCCCCCAGGGCCGCCAGCACATCGGACACCACATCGTGCCGGCTCATGTATTTGTCCTCCGCCAGCCCCCGCCCCTGGTCTGCCGCCACCTCCAGTCCAAACACCTTCCGGGCGGCCAGCACTGGGGCGGCCATATTCGCGGTCACGAAGTGCTTCATAATTGTTTCCGTGCTGCCCGTCACCGCGTCATAGCCCTGGGCCCCGGTCACCTCCGTGCTCTCCGGCGGGATCGTGATGCGGTCCAGGGTAAGCCCCTTGAGCTGGCGGCCGGAAACCGTGCGCACATAGCCGCTGGAGCTGGCCTCCAGGGTAAAACCGTCGATGATCCCCCAAAAGGTGCCGTCCACCAAAAGCAGCCGCCCGCCGGTGAGCCGGTCCTCATGGCGGGCCCCCAGCGGCACGGACAGGGTGAAGCTGCCCGGCGACCAATGCCGCTCAATCAGCGTTACGTCGGTGGCCGCCAGAACCAACCCCAACGGACGGAAGGTGGGGGCCTCTACATTGGGCGGGTCATAAATGCGTATCTCAGGCATGCTCACACCCCCAGGCTGGGAATCCGGTACCGCAGGTACGCCACCGGCGTATCCTCCGGCTGGTCGTTGGTGATGGCCACCTGGTTCCGGCCCGGCCGAAGGGCCCAGGGCACGCTGTCCAGACTCATCCAGTGGGAGACATCCTCCTGCATCTGGTAGTCTCCGGAGCCGTCACGCTGGTACAGGAAGGCCGATACGTCCTTCAGGTCCACCACCAGCTTCTGGTTTTCCGCGATGCTGTGCTCGATCGTGACCTGCTCGCCGGCGGTGCGGTTGGCCAGGCACACCTCCTGTCCCGTGGTATAGACCTCGATGGATGGATAGATATTTTCTTCGGCTGGGTTGTCCACCATGCCGAACCGGGTATACGCCCCCATGGGGTAACGGTATGGAGCCCATGGGAAGTGCCAGAACCGCTGTATGACGCCCATGGCCAGGATGTACTCCTTCGCGCTCTCCCAATAGGGGGAATCCGCGGTAAAGCTGATGTCGATGGTGGAGAAGGTGCCCACCGGCGTGCCGATGGTGGGGGTGGCCAGTGGGCGGCACCGCACCTGGACCGCTTCGTCCTCTTTGTAGTACGTCAGCGTCCCCCAGCGGTTGGGCGCAAATGCCTGGGCCAGCCAGGCCCGCTGCGTGTCATAGGCGGCCCGGGCGGAGAGCGTCCTGCTTCCGTACACCAGCATGGAGCCCACCAGGTTGATGGTGCGTGCATCCAAAGCGGTATGGTAGGTAGTCACGCCGTCCTGCCTGGGAGCCTTGGAGGTCTCCGCTGTGGCAGACAGATCCGAGGTCAGCTCCCGGAAATAGTAGGGCCCGGGCCGCTCATAGGGGCCGCCACCCTCAAAGGTGCAGGTACGGCCGTTATCCGATGTCCATGCAACTGATCTCATAGCTCCCTCCTTCAGCGGTCCAGCTCGTCCAGCACCTTACGCACCGTCCGGGCCACCTGGCCCTCGGTCATGCCGCCGCCGGCGTTGTAGGTAATGCTGGCGCTGTTGCTGCGTGTCACCTGGTTGACCACCTTGGTCACCGTCCGGGCAGCCGTTTCCACAGCGCCGGCCAGCATGGAGGCGGCCCTGGCCGCAGCGTTGGAGGAGCTCCCGGCGCTCTTTTTGGAGGATTTGCCGCTGCCGTAGGGGACATAGCCCTCCACGTCCTTGTACTTCTGGTTAGCCTCCCACATGTCCTTGGCGATGTTGTATTCCACGTTCTCCTTCTTGGCGATGTCCAGGATCTCCGGGTCCAGCTCCTCCTTCTCCTTCTCTGCCTTGTCCTTGGCCGACTCTGCCCTGTCCTTGGCAGACTCGTAGTCACGACCGGCCTGGGAGATGGCCGCCTCGTAATACTTCACCAGGTATTCCAGTTCCCTTTTGTACTCCTCCTCCAGGCGCTTAATTTCGGCCTCGTAGTCCTCTTTGGCCTCCTTCTTGGCCTGGTCAGCGGCCTCCGCCGCCGCGTCGATCTCGGCCTCAATCTTCTCCTTTTCTTCCTCCTTCTCCCGGTAGAACTGGGTATCCTCCTTGTCCTGGATGGCTTTATCCAGGGCCTCCTGCAGCCGGGCAACCTCCTTCTCCCACTCCCGGCGTTCTTCCTCATTCCGGGCGAAGTCCCTCTGTGCTTCCGCGGCCTCCAGCCGCTTACGGGCCTCCGCGATGGCGTCGTCCTGCTCCTCATCCTCCCGGAGCTCCCGCCGGGCCTGGATCTCCTCGTTGATCCCGTCGATGATTGCATTCAGGCGTTCCTTCTCGGCCTTCAGCTCGGCTTCAATCTGGTCCTTACGGGCCTCATAGGCATCCTTGGCCGCATCCTTTTCCGCGTCATAACGGTCCTTTAGGGCCGCTTTCTCCTCCTCCAGGGACTCCTTCAGTGCGGATACCTGCGCCTCATAGGCGGCTTTCAGAGATTCGAGCTGGGCGTCATAGGCTTGCTGCGCCGCGTCCAGCTCCTCCTGCCGGCACTGCTCCAGATAATTGTGGAGCTGGACGTTGGCCTGCCGCCAGGCGTCCGAGTTCTCCTCCAGGTACTGGTCCCGCAGGCGGGCCAGCTCCTCGTAATACTGCTGCTCGGAGATAATGTCCATATCCAGAAAATACTGCAGGTCAGCCAGTTCAGCCTCATACGCCTCCTGCTTGGCCGCCGCCGCTTTTTCACTGGACTCCGTCTGGATCTTCTCCCGCTCCTCCGCATATCCCCACCAGAGGGTTTGCAGCTCCTGGATTTCATCGGAGTTTTCCTCGTAGCCCTGGGCCCGGAATTCCTCGGCCAGCTCGTGGACCCGGTCCATCATCGTCTGGTACAGGTCAACAATCGCCTGGGTCTTGGCCTCATCCTTCGACCACAGGAAGATCTGATGATCTACATCGTCCAGCCACTCCTGCAGCTCCTCCATGGCGGACGTGCCCTCGTCCTTCGCCGCCTCCGTCTTTTTGGAGGAGGTACTTCCGGAGGCCCGTCGGCTGCTCCTGGTCCCGGCGCTCTCGCGGAACATGCTGGCCGTGATGCGGTCATAGTCCTCCAGGGATTTTCCGGCATCCGCCAGCGCCTGGGCCGCCTCCCGGTACTCGTTGGCCTTAGCATAGTAGCTGACGCCCTCGGCCAGGTTGTCCGCGTTGGCCCCCATGGATTGGTACAGCTCCGCCAATGCGGTAAGCTGGTCCTTTGTGGCCAGGGTGGTGGCGTTGATGGCGTTAATTTTGTCCGCCTCCGCCGTCACAATGGCGTCGGCGGCACTCTGCGCCTCATTCAGCGCCAGGGCATACTCGGCCCGCTGGGTGGAGATGTAATCCTGGAGGGCTCCGCCGGCCAGCAGGTACCCGTTGGACGCCTCCACCAGATATCCGGAGAGCTGTGGATACTCCTCCAGCAGCTTGACCACGGTATCCAGCTCCAGGTAGCCGGTTTCATTCTGCTGCTCCTGCGCCTCGGCCAGCAGCTCATAGGCCCCCTGGGTCTGGCCAAGCACACCGGTCAGGGCCGCCAGACGGTCCGCCGCCGTATCGGCGGCCGTCCCGGTATCCTCCAGGGCCTGGGCCGTCTGCGCCGCCGTCGCATTGTACTTGCCATATTCCTGCTCCAGCCGGGCAATCTCCGCCGCATTCTGCTCCTGGGCGGCCGTCAGGCGGTCATACTGGCCCTGGGCGGCAATCAGCGCGCCCTGAGCTGCGGTGAAAGACGTTTCCTCCCGCGAGTTGCGCGTTTCTACACCGTCAAACTCCGCATAGCGTTCTTTGGCCTCCTGCAGTGCCTCCTCTGCGGCCTCCAGCTCATTGGCAATACTGATCTGCTCCTGGTAGGCTTCGCTCAGCCGCCCCACCGCGGCCTCCTGCTCCTGCCGGGCATACTCCGCCTCCGCCAGGCTGCGGATGGCCTCGGCTGTCAGGTTCAGGCTGTCGGTCTGTGCGTCGTAGGCCAGGGAGAGGGAGGGCACCGCCTCGTTGAGCTGTTCCACCAGCTCCAGCATGGCCGCCTTCTCGGCGGAGGTCTTGTGCTCCTCCTCGGCCAGCCGGGCCAGGGCGTCCACCATGGAGAGGGTGCTGGCCTGGCTCTCCTGCAGCTCTGCCCGTGTATCCTCATAAGCCTGCCGGGCCTCATTGATGCTGGAGGCCAATGTATCGGTGCTCTCCGCCGTCAGTGCAGCGGAGACGGCAAAGGAGCCCAGGACGGCCAACAGCGTCCCAATCGCGGTTACCAGCAGTCCTACGGGGTTCGCGGCCATGGCGGCGTTGAGGCCCGTCTGTGCGGCAGTAGCGGCGGTTGTGGCCGCCGTGTTGGCGGCCATGACGGTACGCAGCGTCTGATATACCGTGATACCTGCCTTCACCGCTGTTGTGATGCCACCCGTCACCTTCAGCATGGGGCCCAGGGCGGCCAGGAAGAGCCCGGTCTGCACCACGGCCTTCTGCGTTCCCTCGTCCAGATCTCCGAAGGTCTGGATCAGCTCATTGAGCTTTCCGATGATAGGGGTGATTACAGGGAGCAGTTCATCGCCTGCCGTGGCGGCCGCTTCCTTCAGACTCTCACGGAAGATCCGGAGCTGGTTGGCCGTGCTGTCTGAGGTGCGGGCGAAGTCCCCCTGGGCGTTCTGGGTGTTGGCCAGCACGTACTGGTAGCGCACCGCCACCTGCTGGGCCTGGTCCATGGCGGTATAGGCGGTGGTATAGCCTTCCGCCAGAGCATACGCCTCCAGGTTGGCTTGGGTCATGACTACGCCCAGCTCTTTCAGGCTTTCCGTTTCGCCGGTGAAAATGGACTTGAGAGCGGTGGATGCCTGGTCAATGCCGATATTTTTGAAAGAGGCCAGATCGGCGGCCAGGTTGACCAGGGCCATGGACATCTGGGCCGCCGCGTCCTGGCTGTAGCCCATGGAGGTGGCCATATCGCCAAACAGGGCCGCCATGTCTAGGGCCGTCCCCTGGGCAAGGCCGATGGAGTTCAGCGTGGTGGAGGACCAGCTTTTTACACTGTCCGCCGCGTTCCCAAACGCCACCTCCACCTTGTTGACGGCCTCCTGCATATCACTGGAGAAATTGACGGACGCCACGCCGGCGGCGGCCAGCGGCACCGTCAAGCCGGCTGTCAGCGCATTACCTGCTGTACTCAGTCGCCGCGCGGCCTCGTCCAGCCCTTTGTTCAAATGGTCCAGCCGGATCTGGTTGATGCTCTGGAGCTGCTTGTGGGCCTGCTCCGCTGCGGCCTCCGTCTCCACAAGCTGCTTCTCCAGCCGCTGGTACTCGGCAGACGTTTTTTCTGTCCCCAGCTCCTCCAGGGCGGCCAACTTCTGGCGGAGCAGTTCCGCCTTAGCCTCAGTCTGGGTAATGGCCTGCTGAGCCAGTTCCTGGGCCTGGTCAAACTGCTTGGCGTCCCAGTTCCGTTCCAGCTTACTCCGCACGGAGTCCAGCTTGGCGCCGGTGGTATCCAGAGCCGCATCCGCATCCTCCAGCTGGCTGGTGAGCTGGTCCACCTTCGCCTGCTCCGCGGATTTACTGACCTCCTCCAGTTGAGCCTTGGCCCGTTGTGCCGACACCTCCACATAGCTCAGTTCCCGGCGCAGGGCCTCATACTGCTCTTTCTGAGTGGCGCTGAAGGAGGCAGGGTCACCCATGGCAGCCAGAGCCTTCCGCAAAAGCTCTGCCTTCGCCTCGGTTTCACTTAGGGCTTTTTGGGCCAGCGCCTGGGCGCGCTGAAACTTGGTGGCGTCCCACTCCAGCTTTAAGCTGTTTTTGAGCGTATCCAGCTCGGATTGGGTCGTGCGGATGGAGCGGTTGGCCGAGTCCAGCGCCGTCTTCAGCTTTGTGGCATTGCCGCCAATCTGGATCTCGATGCCACGTGTGTACCGCGAGCTGATTGCCATATCCTACTCCCTCCTCACAGCCGCGCCAGCAGCTCATCCATGATCTGGTCTATTTCCTCGTTCAGCGCCGTGCGGATATGCTGTCTGGCTTCCATCCGCACACTGCCGTCCCTGTTGTGGGTGCCATACTCCAACATAAAGGTCAGATCCGGCCGCAGCGCATTGTAAATGATTTTGACTTTTTCGTGGTTGACGGTGGCCGTCCGCACCCTCCATCCCCTGGCGTATTCCCCGGTATCCTTCGGGCTGCGCTCAGTCAGCTTACCCTTGAGCTCCAAGGCGCGGGCAGACAGGACTTCGTCCAGTGTCTGCTCCGCGTTCATAGCCTCCTTTTCGCACAAGTCGGTCAGGTATAGCTCAAAGTCATCAATTGAGATTGTCTCCATATGCCCCTCCTTATCCGGCCATGCAAAGAGAGGGCCGCCACGCTGTACTTCATCCGCCTGCGCCTCCCCTGGGAGCGGCTTTTTTCTTGGGCCGCGGGTACAGGTTGGACATCTCCTTATCCGTCAGCGGCCGGTAGTGCTTGCGCTCTGTATCCTGGAGCATGTTGAGCCGGCGCAGCACCCCTATCACATGCAGTATGGGGAGCTCATGGAGCAGGGACAAATCCATACCCACCAGGGTTAGGGCCGCCAGAAGGCGGTACTCGTCAAACGGTTCTTCGGAGCTCTCCTCGTCCGGCGGCCCATCCAGCTCTATGTCCGGTTCCAACAGTGCATCCCGTGCTTTGAGACCCTTTACCAGGAAAGCCCCGTCCCGCCGGGCCT
>ERZ833782.2158-NODE-2158-length-13859-cov-7.997102_pt1 | contig 13859 bp, 16 predicted proteins | sample MGYA00519577_ERZ833782 | MGnify/ENA primary metagenome ERZ833782 (study PRJEB31850, sample SAMEA3708745) | human gut metagenome | biome: human gut; feature: human-associated habitat; material: faeces | place: China | collected 2014 ...
GTTCATCGATGCGTCCGGTATCCCAGCCATGCAACGGGGTACCATACAGACATTGATGCAATTACAGCTGAAAGGCCTTCTTATGCGAACCATCATCCTTTATGCCTCACGCCACCACGGCAATACGAAAAAGCTCGTGGACGCCATCGTCGAGGCGCACCCCGAAATCGATACCCTCGACGTCAAGGCGCTCGGTAAAAACGAGTACCCCGACCTGCACGAATATCATCTGATCGGCGTCGCCACGGGCATCTATTACTCCGAGATCGACAAGGACATGGCACGCGTGCTCACGAACGTGCTGCAGCCGCAGGACAAGGTATTTGGCCTTATGACCTACGGTGGCAAAAACAAGTGGTACGGCAAGGATATCGATGGCATCTGCCGCATGAGGCAGGCCATCTTTATGGGCGTCTACGGCTGCCCCGGCTTTGATACGTGGGGGCCGTTCAAACTCACCGGCGGTGTCCAAAAGGGGCACCCGAACGCTGAGGAAATTAAGGGCGCCGTCGATTTCTTCGACAAAATCGAAGACGAGTACGGCGATATCATCGTCGAAGAGTATGCCAAGCGCGAGAAGCGTCTAGCCTACGAAAAGGAGCATCCTGCAGGAGGCCTGGTGGCCGGCGTTAAGCGCACGGCAAAGAAGATCGCTAACAAGCTGTAACTGTAAAGGTGCTTTTGAGCGTTTAACCCATACGGCGGGTCCGAGCAGATTCGGGCCCGCCGTCTTTTTCTATCGTTACTCGGTAAAGGCGTTGCCGACGCTCTGGCCGCCAACATACGTCTCGACGAGGGTGAGCTCGTGGTCGAATACGACAAAGTCAGCATCGCGACCCGGCATAATGCTGCCGCACTTATCCTCGATGTGCGCGGAGCGAGCCGGCACCTCGGTTGCCATGCGAATGGCGATATCGGCGCTGGCGATGCCCCAGTCGACGATGTTCTTGACACCCTGGGCAAGCGTGAGCACCGAGCCGGCAATGCTCTTGCCGTCGGCGAGCCAGCACAGGTTGTCCTTCATGATAACGTCCATACCGCCACTGGTGTAGCTGCCCTCGGGCATGCCGCCGCAGCCCAAGCAGTCGGTGATGAGCACCGTATGCTGCCAGCCCTTAGCCTGCAGCAGTGCCTTGATAGCGGCGGGGTTCACATGCTTGCCGTCGCAGATAATCTCGGCGTAGGTCTCGGGGGTGGTCATAGCAGCGCCCACAACACCGGGCTCGCGGTGATGCAGACCGCGCTGGCCGTTATAGGTGTGCGTAAAGCAGCTAGCACCGGCATTGATGGCGGCGACGCACTCGTCATACGTGGCATCAGAGTGACCGATGCTGGTCACGACACCCTTAGCGTTCAGGGCGGCAGCATAGGCAGCAGCACCATCGCGCTCGGCGGCCATGGCGCTCTTAACGATACGTCCGCCGGCAGCCTCCTGCCACTGGTCGAAGACCTCCTCGGAGGGGTCGATCAGGTAAGCGGGGTTCTGTGCGCCCACGTGCTTCATGGTAAAGAAGGGGCCCTCCAGGTAGATGCCCTGAATGCGAGCACCGCAGAAGTCGGGGCCGCGGCCCTCGTCAGCCTGGGCAATAGCGGCACAGGCGTCCTTGATCTGCTCGACGCCATCGGTGAACGTCGTGGGCAGCCAGCTGGTGGTACCGCGACGGGCGAGCTCGGTCGAGCTGATATCGATGCCTTCGGGATCGTTATCGGTAGTTGAGTGGTTATAGAAGCCATGAATGTGGGTGTCGACCATGCCCGGTGCGATCCACGATCCAGTGTAGTCCTTAATCTCGCAAGAGGGCTCGTCGGCCTGCCAGGCGCCAAAGACGCCATCCTCGACCATAAGATAGCCGCCCAGCTGCGGACCTGCCGGCAAGAAGAACTTGTCAGCCTTAATTGCGTACGTGCTCATATGCACTCCTTGCTTCTAAAGCAGTTGACTGTGGTGATGCTTATACCCGGTCCTAGTAAAAACAGAAAGCGCCCGCCCGCCGTTATGAGCGGACGGGCGCCCTTACAGGGGGGACGCGATTAAGCGGTGAAGGGGTGAATCGTCACGCCCTTAACCACGCGGTTGACCGTACCGGTGGGGCTCGGCGTATCGGGCGTGTTGCCCACGCGCACGGAGTTGAGCAGGCTGATGGCCTGGGCAAACATCACGAACGGCAGGGCAAGGTAGCCCTCGGGGAGTGCCTCATAGCCCTTAAAGGTGAAGGACTCGCCCTCGTAGACGGTAGCGCCATCCTGCTGAACGGCAACGGTGTGCTGAGCGATCTCGTCGCCACCGATCTCGTTGAGGATGTCGATGTCGTACTGACGGGTGTAGGCGTCGTTGTTGACGAACACGAAGACGAGCGTCTTATCGTCGACGAAGGACTTAGGTCCGTGACGATAGCCCATGGAGGTGTCGTAGGAAGTAGCGACCAGACCGTGAGCGAGCTCGAGGATCTTGAGCTGGCTCTCCTGGGCAAGGCCCCCGAAGGAGCCGGAACCCAAGTAGGTCACGCGGTTGAAGTCGCCAGCCAGGTAATCGGCGATCTCGGGCTCACGGGAGATGACCTCCTCGCCCATCTTGGCGATGGTCTCAACCCACTCGGCCTTCTGCTCGTCAGAGGCAGTGTCGAAAATAAGGGTGGAGAGCAGGGTCATGCAGGAATAAGAACCGGTCATGGCGAAGCCCTTGTCGTTGGCGCGCGGAATGAGCAGCGTCAGCGCGTTGGGATCATCGGCAGACTCGACGGCGAGCTTGCCCTCGGGAGCGCAGGTGATGTTGAGGAACTTGACGTTGTGGACGAGCTCCTTGGCAACGGCAACGGCAGCAAGGCTCTCGGGGCTGTTGCCAGAGCGGGCAAAGGAAACCACGAGCGTGGGATCCTCGGCGCGCAGGAAGTCGCGCGGAGCGCTCACGATGTCGGTCGTGGCGATGGGCTTAAAGTCGTAGAGATCAGTGTTGCCAGCGTGACGCAGGTACGGGGCGCAGGTATCGCCAACGTAGTCGGACGTACCGGCACCGGTGAAGACAACGGACAGACGGCCCTCGCCCATAGCGCGAGCCTCGGCCAGGAAGGCCTCGATGGCCTCCTTGTTCTCGCGATAGATGTTGAGCGTATCACGCCAGAGCTCGGGCTGCTGAGCAATCTCGGCCGTGGTGATCTGGGCGCCGAGCTCGGTGAGCTCCTCGACACTCTTCTCGAACATTTCTAATACCTCTCTCTAGAAGTAATCCTCTGACGTGCAATTATACACTTCAGTTGGTTATCTGGTAGTAACCAGTTAAATGCAAAGAATCATCACATGGAAACGATGTGAACACTAGTCGCCACGCTGGTGGTAAACCTTGTATTTAAACTGATCGGCACGAGCAACCGAGAGCGTATACTCCACAACCTCGTTTGACTCGTTATACGTAGTCCTGACCAAATCGAGCACAGGCGAACCCTCGACAATTCCCAAAAGATGGGCATCGGTGGGACGGGCTATGCTCGCATAAAACTCCTCTTCGGCCACGCGTATCTTTTGCTGAAAGTCCTGCTCAATCACATCGTAAAGCGGCTTACGCTCCAGCAGCGGTCGCTTTAGGGACAGAAATTGACGAACCGGTAGATAGCTGCGTTCGACCATCATGGGCATGTTGTCGGCAGAACGAAGGCGCTTGAGCTTAAAAATGCGATCACCGATACGTAATCCCATATGCTCGGCCAGATTCTTATCGGCCTCCATCTCGCAAAACTCGAGAATCGTGGTCTCGGGGTCGCGACCCATCGCGCGCATCTGCTCGGTAAAACTGTAGGACTGCATAAGATTGGTTGCCTTTGCCGAACGGTCGGTCACAAAGGTACCGCGACCGTGCTGCCGAACCACCAGTCCCAAACGCTCCAGTTCCTGCAGAGCCAGGCGTACCGTAGTGCGCGAGAGACCATAGCGCTCCGAAAGTTCGCGCTCGGAAGGAATCATGTCACCGGCGCGATATTCATGGTCAATCTTTTCGGTCAGAATATCGACCAGCTGATCGTACAGCGGTTGCTTACGCGCTCCGATCGCCATCCTATCCTCCCATTTTCTCAAACTCGGCTAACTACCTAGGGTGTTTAGCATTATCTGTCTGCCACACCCGAATCATCAAGAAAACAAAAGCCGCGCGCTCTTTCGAGCACGCGGCTTTTAACATACACATGGCTTAAGGGGTCGGGGTGTGAGCCGCGTAGGGACACACCCCTCAAGCTAGAGCCTTACCAGATGCTCGGCCAGAGACCAAGCGGGCCAGCGCCCAGGATGCCCAGGACGAAGAGCAGCAGAATGCCCTTGGTCGGGGTCCAGCTGTGCTTAGCGAACATGTAGTAAAGCAGCAGCGTAAGCATAAGCGGGACGAGCTTCGGGACGATGGTGTTGAGGGTGTCGGCAACGGAGAAGTTGACCGGATCCTCGGTGACGGTGCCGTAGGTAACGGACTCCATGCCGTTGCCCAGATCGGTGACGCCGCACTCGACAGCGTTGCCGTCGGCATCGGAAGCGGTAAGGGCGTTGCCGTCCTTATCGGTCATGGCGATGGTACCGGCCTCAGCGGTCTCGGTATCGATGCCCTCCATACCGGTGAAGTTCTCGGCCTCCTTCTCGGAGACGATCACGGTAGTAGCGGAGAGGCCACGGGTGGTGCCGTTGGGGATCTGGAGGTTGATCTGGGTGCCACCCATGGTGACGACCAGGCAACCGACGACGAAGACGCCCATGATGGAAGCGGCACGCGTGAAGGCCTGCATGTTGGCAGTCAGAGCGTCAATAGCGCTGGTGCCAAGCTTGTAGGACCAGTTCATGAGCCAGAAGCGCAGAGCGAACTGGACGACGTTGAAGATCACCAGGAAGATGATCGGCGCAGCGGCGTTGCCGTTGATGGCCATGTTGGAGGTGATGCCGGCCGTGATAGGCACGAGCGTCAGCCAGAACAGGGCGTCACCGATACCACCGAGCGGGCCCATTGCGGCGACGCGGACGGCGCGGATCGTGGGGATGTCAACCTTGTTCTGCTCGAGCGAAAGCACGATACCCATAACAAAGGTGACGAGGAACGGGTGGGTGTTGAAGAACTCCAGGTTGTGGCTCATGGAAGCCGCGAGGTCGTTCTTGTTGGTGTGGATCTTCTCCAGACCGGGGATGATGGAGTAGAGCCAGCCAGCGGCCTGCATACGCTCGTAGTTGAACGAGGCCTGCAGGAAGCAGGAGCGCCAAGCCATCTTGTTGAGGGTCTTCTGGTCGAGCTGCGGAGCAGGAGTGAGATCCTCGTAGTGCTCCGGGATCACATACTCATTAGATGCCATCTTCGAAGTCACCTCCGTCAGAAACAGCTGCACCCTTCAGCTCGGTCTGCTGCTGGAAGTCCCAGAAAGCGATGCCGAAGCCGATGAGAGCGAGGATGAGCAGAGCAGGGGTTGCCAGCGAATCGTTGGCAACGGTGATGAGCGCGAGGCCAAAGCCCATGAGGAAGAAGCCCCACATATCGCGGTTCATCATAACCTTGAGCAGGACGGCGAAGCCGACGAAGCGCATCATGCCGCCTGCAGCGGACAGACCGGTCTGCAGCCAAGTCGGGATGGCGGAAGCGATGGTCTGACCAATGGTAGCGCCAGCGATGAAGAACAGGGTGACGACGACAGCGAAGATCAGGCCGAGCAGAGCCATGGCGAAGTAGTTCAGGCGCTCGATGCCCTTGGTGTCCGCGTTATGAGCCATGTTATCGGCCGTGGACATAAGCGGGGACATAAGCGTGAAGACCAGGGTAACGCCGAGCTGACCAAGCAGAGCGAACGGAATGGCGAGGCCGACTGCCGCGTTGGGCTCAAGGCCCGTAGCGATAGCGAGAATGGCTGCCATGATGCCGCCGATAACAGCGTTAGGCGGCTGAGCACCTCCGATCGGCATGTTGCCGATCGTCATGAGCTGATAAGTACCACCCACGAGAAGACCGGTGTTGAGGTCGCCAAGGATAAGACCGATGACGGCGCCGGTGACGATGGGCTGATAGAGAGACTCGAGGAAGTTAAACTGGTCGATTGCCGCGACGAACGTGACGATGAAGACCAGAGCGACCTGGAAGATCGTGTATTCCATCTTGCTCCTCCTTTCAAAATGTATGTACGCACTTTGGATTTCACGTACAGAATGTCAGGGTTTCACTCCTGACAACGTGGATCACGAGGATTACGAGAAGAGCTTGCTCGTGTCCTCAACAGGCGTGCTCGGAACGCGCCTGATCTCCAACTCCACCCCCAATTCCTGCAGCTCTTTAAACGCAGCGACATCCTCGTCGTTAACTGCGACGGAGGTGGCGACTTGGCGCTTTCCTTCCGACATGTGCATGTTGCCGATGTTTACCTTCTTTATAGGCACACCGCCCTTGACGAGCGTAAGCACGTCTTCCGGTGTTTCGGCCACGATGAAGATCTTCTGGCGCGGGCTCGCCTTGCCGATGACGTCGATGGTCTTCTGCAGGGAGAAGAAACGCGTAGCGACGCCGGTGGGAGCGGCCATCTTCATGAGGTTCTGACGCATGGTGTTGGTCGACACGTCGTCGTTGGCGACGAGGATGAGGTTGGAGCCCAGGGTGGAGTTCCACTGGGTAGCGACCTGACCATGGACCAGTCGGTTATCGATGCGGGTAAGAAGAATGTTGGGTTCTGCCATGTTGATCAGCTTCCTTTCGTTATTTGCTGACGACAGTTACTTGATCTCCTGAATCGCGTAACGCGAAACATCTACGACGGCACCGGATCGGACTTTGATCTGGACCTTTTCGCCTTCGATGCCCTTGACGGTTCCGTAGATACCGCCGGCGAAAAGAACCTCCTGACCCGGCTTGAGCTCGGTGTGCAGCTCCTTGAAGTACTTCTGCTTCTTCTTCATGTTGATTTGCGACCAGATGGTGTAAATCACACCCATGATGGCAAGCAGGCCCAAAAGAGCTACCGAGGAACTCAGAACACTGGCTCCGAAATCGGCCATTAGATGCCGTCCTCGTCGCCGAAGATATCCTCTTCATCGGAGCCGGCAACGGATGCGACCGTCTGGGCGGTGATGCCCGTCTGGCCAACGGTCACGGCCTGCTCGCCAAGCTCGGCGAGCGTGGCGTTACCGCGGAGGAACAGAAGCTCAATAACCATGGGAAGGTTGGCGCCAGTCAGAACCTCGACGTTGTCGACATCCTGGGCAATCATCATCGACTGATTGAACGGAGTACCACCGAGCAGGTCGGTAAAGACGAGCACGCCATCGCACTCCTCGCGCATGGCGGTAATAGCGGCGCGGAGATCCTCACCGTAGGAAGCAGCCTGGTCGCCCTCAAAAGGAACGACGGTAAAAGCGGGCTGGTCGCCGGCAACCATAGCGATAGCACTTGCAAGGCCGGGTGCGAACTGTCCATGACCGGTAAGAATAAAGCCAACCATTCAAATTTCCCTTCCGAAGGTGTGTACGATCTGAGTCCGATGATGTTCGGAAGCCAGCGGGCGCTCGCCCTTAAAGCTTCTTAGAAAGCGTTCTTTGAAGACCAGTGGTCTCTCAACTGGTAGTAACCACGTGACGTGTTGTTGTCACTATATCACCACAGAAGAGGTCGCTTTCGTTGATTCATACAGTAAAACGTTTTTGCACCGTTCACGGTGATAAATCGACCGTTTACCGCTCGTTAACACTTCTACCTGCGGTTTTGAAACCGTTTCGAAATGCGTTGGCAAAAGATCGGATCTTTTTCTGTGTCTAAACAACGTAGGGCGGCTAAATATAGCGTGTAGGAAAAATGCAGGTCATTGTGAAGATTTGTGAATTGGTCTTTTTGACTTAATACCAGTTAGAACCAGGTTAGAAATTATCGGTGAACGGTAGTTTTCGACCGTTCACCGGTTACTTGCAATCGTTTGCAGCCTTCTTCCTAGATGAATTGGGGAGACTCGATGAAGCACTTGCGCGGTTGCAGGATATTTCAATACTCGTCCATCCCCCGCGCGCCAAACTGCCACTCCCTGAATGTGCCATAGCTCTCGCTATTCGTCTCACAAACATTACTTACTCTAATCTGTAATTGTTTATCGTTTATCATTAAGTATGATATAAGATACAAGTATCATCCATGACATCGGTTGGAGGAGCTATGATCCGCTGGAATGTATCCAAATCGAATGAACCCATCAACCGCGAACAGGCAATAGCCGATCTGAGGAAGCTCGCTCACATCTGCAAATGGGCCACAATCTGCACCGCCGTAGCGCTCGCTCTGGGACTCCTCGCAGTCATTGCAATCGACCTTCTACTCATATTGCCTAGCCTCTCCCAAGGGTTCTGCCTCCAATCCGTAGAGCTTAATGCCGGCGAAGGGCCATGTCTCGCTCTCGTCGGCGCCAATGAACAGACCCCTCTTATGCTTGTCGCGCACGACGGTCATACTGTCATAGGGAGCGCCATGATGACATGCCTTGCGCTTGCCATTGTGCTAAGCGCATACAGGTTTTTCTCCGCCATTGAAAAGGCGGGCAGGCCCTTTGACCTCGAATGCATCCGCATACTACGTCAAATAGGACATTTGTTCCTTATCGGCGGCGCCGCCGTGAAACTTTTTGGTGCCATAGTCACAGGGCTGATTCTCTCAGGATTTGGCGGTAGCTTTACGGATGCGCTTGGCGGCCAGCATCTCGACCTCTCCATGCTCTTTACAGGCCTGATTATTAGCCTGATTGCCAGCGTCTTCCAGTACGGGTGCATCCTGCAAAAACAAGATGACGAGTTGCTCTAGGGGGAATCCATGATTATTCTGCGGCTCGACCGCATGCTCGCCGAACGCAAGATCTCATCCAAGGAGCTTGCGGAACGCGTGGGTATCTCCCAGGTCAATATGTCGCGTATCAAGACGGGCAAGGTTTCTGCCGTGCGCTTTTCAACTCTTGACGCGATATGCCGGGCACTCGACTGCCAACCGGGCGATGTGCTGGAATATATGCCTGACGATGAAGCCGATAACCTCTTTGGACTTAAAGATGAATAGCCATAATTAAGCCGCCAATCACGCCCTCAACGCAAATTGCCCGCCAGAACGACTTCCGTACTGGCGGGCAATTTGTTTTCTATCAGCTAGATGCTCGATGAGCCGTGCAACTCTTTACGCAAACAGGCCGTAGATGCTGATGTTGGCCTTGGCGTAGAGGCCGTTAGCATACTCGGTCCACTTGGAGCTGGCGCTCGAAGCCTGCGAGGAGTACTGCTGGTAGGCGGTGTAATAGGCGGTCATGGCCTGTTTATAGGTAGCGCTATCGGCAGTAAAGGCATCGTCGGCGAATGCCTTAGCGTAGGTGCCATCGGCGTCCTTCCAAGTGCCCTTTGAGCTATCCCACTCGTCGCCGGCAAGGTTGATGATGTAGTCGGCGTAGTCCTTGCTCGCGGTCTCCTCGTTGCCGTCAGCAGGCTCGGTCGGGGCGGTCGGCATGCTTGCGGAGCTATCGCCCACCTTCTTCTTGTAGAGCTTCTGCAGCGTCGCGGACTGGCGGACGATCTGCTTGGCCTGGTCTTTGGAGACGCCATACTGCTTGGCCATGGTGTCGTAGTCAGAAGTGCCGATAGAATCCTCGGCGTACTTCTTCATCTCCTTAGAAGAGACGGTAATACCCTCGTCCTCGGCAGCATCGAGCAGAATCTTGTTGCGCACGTAGGACAGGATGACGTCGGCAGAAGGAGCCGTGTAGTTGCCGTCGCCGTCCTTGACGGTGTCGAGGCTGTACTGGCTCTCGATGGCCTCGCGCGCGGTGATGTCGCTCTTCTTGCCGTTGTAGCTATAGCTCGCCACGGTCGAATCGAGCTGATCCTCGGTCAGGGTCGACGAGCCGACACCCTTGCCGCCAAAACCACCGTTGCCAATAAAGAAGCCGACCACGGCAGCGATCACGATGGCGACCACAAAGGCGGCAATCATCGTCTTCTTGTGCTTGGATGCATGGTCGTCCGCGTCGGCGTCAGTTTCGTCCTCATCCTGGGCCTCGGGCATCAGATTCTCGTCAGCGGCATCCGCGGCAATCTGAGCCTCCAGTCGGGCGTCCTCCTCCTCGGCGGTCGTGCCGGCGGCAATGTGCTCGGCAGACGTACCGGCGACCAGGTCGATCTTCTCGTCCTCGTCACCGTCGGGGCCTTCGCCGCGCTCGATGATCTGGATGCCGTCGATCTCGTCCTTCTCGTCCTTCTTTTGAATCAAACCCATATCGGTTACTCCTTGTTAGGAAACATAGTCCCCAATAGAATACGCCCGACGGAGCGCCGGGCGTATTGATTCTTAGGTTATACGCAAACACTTAAGTACTATTTAGGCGTTTGCAGTCTGCATGCCTTAGGCCAGGTGCGCGATAACGGCATCGGCAAAGGCCTGCGTACCCACGGCACCCTCAACGGAACCGGTCTGGGCACGACGCACGTCACCGGTAACCTGCTCGCCCTCGTCGAGCGTGGCAGAAACGGCGGCGCGAATGCGATTGGCCGCATCGTTCTCGCCCAGATGATCGAGCATCATGGCAGCAGAGAGAATTTCTGCCGTGGGGTTAGCGATATCCTGGCCGGCGATATCGGGCGCGGAGCCGTGCGTTGCCTCAAAGATGGCGCAGTCGGCACCGATGTTGGAGCCGGGGGCCATACCCAGGCCGCCCACCAGGCCGGCGCACAGGTCGCTCACGATGTCGCCGTACAGGTTGGGCAGCACCAGGACATCGAAGTCGTTGGGGTTCTGGACCAGGCCCATGCAGGTGGCGTCGACGATCTTGTCGTTGAACTCGATATCGGGATAGCTGGCGGCCACCTCGCGCGCCACGCGCAGGAACAGGCCGTCGGTCGCCTTCATGATGTTGGCCTTGTGCACGGCCGTCACCTTTTTGCGGCCGCAGCGGCGGGCATACTCAAAGGCATACTCCACAATGCGGCGGCTCTTGGCGATGGAGATGGGCTTGATCGAGATGGCGGAATCAGCGGCGAAGGTCTTCTGACCCGAGCGCTCGACGAGCTGCGAGAGCTCCTCGACCTCGGCAGCGCCCTCATCGAACTCGATGCCGGCGTAGAGGTCCTCGGTGTTCTCGCGCACGATAACCAGGTCGACGTCGCGGAAACGAGAGCCATCACCCGGCTGCGACAGGCAGGGGCGCACGCAGGCATACAGGTCAAAATGCTTGCGCAGGGCCACGTTGACGCTGCGGAAGCCCGTGCCGACCGGTGTGGTGATGGGGCCCTTGATGGCAACCTTGGTCTCGGCGACCGCATCGAGCACGTGCTGGGGCAGCGGCGTGCCAAACTCGTCCATGACACCGGCACCGGCCTCCTGGACGTTCCAATTGATCTGGACACCGGCAGCCTCGACCACGCGGCGCATGGCCTGCGTAATCTCGGGACCGATACCGTCACCGGGAATCAGGACTACATCGTGCGCCATAATCTGTTACTCCTCGTCTTCGGCGTCGTCAGATTTCTTAACGCTAGCACGCTTCTTCTTTTTGGAGAGTTCCAGGCCAAAACGTTTAACAAGCATTTCGCAAATCTCGCTCGAACGGGCCTTGAGATAGCTGCCCTTGCCGTTCTCGGCATCGAACTTAAGGCGCAGTGCGAGCTTCTCGGCGACCTCGGCGTCGATCTCGCCCTGGCTAAACTCGTACAGGCAGCCGAGCATGTCGCGATACTCGAGGTCGCCGTGGTAGCACTGGATGGCCTCGTCCAGGATGGGCCAAGCCTCGCGCGAACGCTCGACGCTCGTGGCGCCCCATAGGCACAGCAGGCGGAAGGCGGCATAGCGCAGCGTGGAGGAAATCTCGTCGAACAGCGCGGTCTCGGCACCCTCAAAGGCATCGCCCAGCTGCTCGGGGCAGGTGGTGGCGAGCGCCGCCAGGGCATCGAGGGCCTCCCAGCGGGTCTGAGCCTCGGGGCGGTCGAGCGCCTCGATCAGCGCAGGCACGCAGGGCACGACGCGCTGCGGATCGCGCTCGGCAAGCAGGTGCAGCACGCGAGCGGCAAACTGGCGGATGCGGCGCGTGGGGCAGCTGAGCTCCTTGACCAGGCGGTCGACGGCGTTCTCGTTCTCCTCTGCCAGCTGAAACTGTGCCAGCTCCTCGTCGGTAAGCTGTTCGTCTTTGTTTTCTGCCATAGTTACCTCTTCTTATTTCTTAGCGTGCTTGCCAGCACCCTTGCTGTCATCGGTGACCGAGATGAGCTGTCGATCGGCCGCGCCGTTGCGACGCGCACGGCGGCGTTCCTCAGCGTCGCCCGCGTCGGCGGCGGCGCGATGAGCCTTGTTGACGTTAAAGACCTCGTCGTGCTTGCGCCACGGACCGACGGACTCGCCAAAGCTCATCTTAAGACCGGCGATAAAACCGCCGAGCCAGCCGATCGGCGCAAACTGCACCAGTGGGAACAGTGAGAACACCCAGGTCAGCAGGACGACTGCCGCCGCGCCTGCAAAGTTGGCAATCCAGTAGTCGCGCTTGGTGATCACGCGCTTTTCGCAGGCCCACTGGCCGCACAAAAAGCCAATGTAGATCGCAAAGAGAAAGAGCACCAGCGCGAGCACCACGAACGTCCAGCTCATGGGCGCTACTCCTCGTGATGGTGGCCGCAGCAGCACTCGTGGCCGTCGTCATGGCCGTGGCCGCCGCAGCACTCGTGGTCCTCGCCGTGATGGTGACCGCAACCGCACTCATGGTCGTCGCCGTGCTCGCCGCAACCGCAGCCTTCCTCGTGAGCACCGTGTTCCTCGGGACGATACTGCGACCAGTCCAGTCCGGCGGCGATGGCGTCGGCCTCCTCCTTGTAGAGTACCGTGATGGCCTGGGTGCCCAGCTTGGCGCCGCCGATGGCGTCGAGCATGTCGTAGAGCGTAAAGGCCACGTCGGCGCCGGGCAGCGCAAGCTCGCGGTCATCGGCATAGGCGAGCGCCAAGCGCAGGTCCTTAATGAAGTGCTCGACCATAAAGCCGGGCTTGTAGTCGCCGTCGAGCGCCTTGGGCGCCAGGCTCTCCATGGCGCCGGACTTGCCGGTGCCACCCAGGATCATCTGACGGGTCTTCTCCAGGTCAAGGCCGCTCAGCTCGGCAAATGCCATGGCGTCTGCCATGCCGACCATGCAGGCGCCCAGCGACACCTGGTTGGCGAGCTTGGCAGCCTGACCCTTGCCGGCGCCATCGAAGCAGCAGATGTTGGTCGCAAAGGTGGAAAGGATGTCGCGGACCGGGGCAATGTCGTTCTCGGTGGCGCCCACGATAGCCGTGAGCGTACCGGCGATCGCGCCCGACTCGCCACCGGTGACGGGGCAGTCAAACGCCATGCGACCGGAGACCTGGGCGGCCTCGGCAATGTCACGGGCGAGCTCGGGCGAGCTCGTGGTGAGGTCGATCAAGACCGCACCCGGCTTAGTGCAAGCCAGCAGGCCGTCGCCAGCCAGGTAGAGCTCCTCGACCTCGGAGGGATAACCCACCATGGTAAAGACGACGTCGGCGTTAGCCACGGCATCGGCCGGCGTATCGGCCCAGGCGGCACCGCGCTCGATAAGCGCGGCGGCCTTGGACTTGGTGCGGTTGTTGACCGAGACGGGATAGCCGGCATCCAGGATGTGGCCGGCGATGGGGGCACCCATGATTCCGGTGCCGATGAATGCGACGGAGAGCTTGTTTGCCATGAAACCTTTCCTTTTGGGTTGGGTGTTGTTACCAGGTTGAATACTCGGTGCCAGCGTTTGGGCTGTGAGTTGGGATCGATTACGGTCGCGTTACTTGCCTACTGACCGCGCACGCGGCGGGCGATGCGGTCGGAAAGCGACGCCTTGTCGGCGCGGTTCTTGCCCCAAAACGCGCAGGCCACCATGCC
>ERZ833782.2159-NODE-2159-length-13859-cov-3.085845_pt1 | contig 13859 bp, 13 predicted proteins | sample MGYA00519577_ERZ833782 | MGnify/ENA primary metagenome ERZ833782 (study PRJEB31850, sample SAMEA3708745) | human gut metagenome | biome: human gut; feature: human-associated habitat; material: faeces | place: China | collected 2014 ...
CACCGGAAACTTTTCCGTTTTCATTAATGCGGGCACCAACGATTCGTCCATTTCCAATATACATAACAGTATGATGCATGGTATTGATAATTACATCTCCACGTTTCATTCCATTTCCTGTGAGGAGGTCAATTCGGGATGTAACATCTGTAAAACCACATGCCAGAAATACAGACTTCATATTTCCGGTATAAGATGCTCCATTTGTTCTGACTGGAACTCCTGCCTGCTGCCAGGCAGAAATCCCGGATGCAAAGAAGCGTTTTAATGCTGTAGAACATCTGGTACATACTACGAAGAAAAACCATGCCTGTTTTGATTTTGATATCCGGTTCCCAAAGATGCCTTCCTCTCTGCGCAGACACAGGGAAGATGGGCATATACGAAACGTTTGAACACAGAACTTGGAAAAAAGACTGCAGGTGCGATTGTAAGATATGCGGAAGAAAACCATGCAGATGTGATCGTGTTCGAGTATCTGGAGATGCAGGGGAAGATACCGGGAAAGAAAAAGCAGAAACTGCACCTGTGGAGAAAGCGGGATATCCAAAGACGCTGTGAACATCAGGCACACAGGAAAGAGATGCGGATATCCCGGATCTGTGCATGGAATACCAGCAGACTGGCTTATGATGGTTCCGGGGCGGTAACACGTGACTGGGAAAATCACAGCCTCTGTACTTTCCAGATAGGAAAACGATATAATTGTGACCTGTCAGCATCCTATAATATAGGAGCCAGATATTTTATAAGAGAACTTTTAAAACCCCTTCCGGTAACGGAAAGGTCTTTGCTGGAGGCAAAAGTCCCTCCTGTAAAGCGTAGAACCTCATGCGTCTATGCAGATCTGAGGAAACTCCATTCAGAAATGGAACTCTTAAAAGCAGCATAGATACAGGCAGATATACAGCGGACTACCTGTAATGTGGGAACCAGCCATATCTGGCATGGGAAATGCGCATAACTGCGCACCTAAGTTACAGGCGTATCCGCCGATATTCAGTCTGACGCCTAAAGCGTCTGGAAGCACGTGACTTTAGCCATGTGAGGTTCACGATGTTAGATAGAATACGGATATAAGGAGATTACTAGTATGGATATACAGAAATTTCAGCAGAGGCTCACAGAGGCCTGCGAGCTTGGCGAGAAAAATGGGAAAGTGCTGAAACCGGCACAGATAAAAGAATGTTTTGGGGAACTGGATCTGGATAAATCACAGCTGATCAAAATTTTACAGTATCTGAAATTAAAAGGCATTACGATTGAAGGCGCAGAGGTACTTGCGGCGGCGCCACAGGAAGAACATGAAGAGGAATCCGCACAGAGCGAAGAGAAAGTACCTTTAACACCGGAAGAGGAAGTTTATCTGAAAGAATATCTGGAAGGGTTAGAGGAACAGGAGCAGGGAACAAGAAGTGCTGAAGAGCTTTTTGCACTGCTTTCTCAGGGAGATGCTATGGCACAGGCAGAACTGTCACAGAAATATCTGCGCGCAGCAGCCGAAATGGCGGTTGAAATGAACTGTGAGGAGATTTTCATCGCTGATCTGATTCAGGAGGCAAATATCAGCCTTCTGATGGCTCTTGGAGAGGAAGGAGCGGCCCGGAAGGATGAAAACTGGCTGCTTGGACGTATCCGTGCGGGAATACGCAATGCGATCGAAGAACAGACACAGAGAAAGTTTGAAGACGATTATCTGGTGGCAAAGGTTGAAAAACTGGAATCAGCGGTACGTGAGCTCACAGAGGGTGACGATGATGAAAGTGCTAAGTTCAGCATAGAGGAACTGGCAATCATCCTTGATATGGATGTGGAAGAAATTCGTGATGTTTTACGCCTTACGGGAGATGATAAATAATATGATACCAGGGTCAAAAGGTCAAAAAGCTGTTCGTGCTTGCACGATAAAGCTTTTGAACTTGGGACCCGCCAAATATGAGGAAGTAGCGATTTACGCAGTAAATCAGCGGATTCCGAATATTTGAAGGATTGCGGGAGCAGCACAGCTGCGGAGCAATCCGTGATATCAAGTTAGGGTCAAAAAACCTTTTGACCCTAACATCATATCATGATGTTATATGAAAATGTTGGTATGCAAAAAAAAATTAGCACACCAACATTTTTTTGCGTTTCCGCGTATTTCATAGTTGTAAAAGAATCTGAAAACCTGTATAATTGTATGTAAAATAATAAGACTTAAAAACAAATATGAAAAAACAGGAGGAAATGTTTTGAAAAAAACAATTCTTGTGATCGATGCGTGTGTCCGCAGGGAAGAATCCAGAACTAAAAAGCTTCTGGAAGCAGCACTGGATACAGTGAGAAAAGAACATCCAGACTGGAATCTGGAAATTCTGAATCTGATGGATCTTGACTTGATGTACTGGAAAACAGAGACATTAAAAGAGCGTGATGAGCTTCTGGCTAAAAAAGAATACGATGCACCTGTATTTAAATACGGAAACCAGTTCCGGGAAGCGGACGGGGTAATCGTGGCGGCACCTTTCTGGGATCTGAGCATTCCGGCGGTCCTGAAGGTTTATATTGAGAATATTTCCGCAGAAGGCATTACATTTGGATGTAACGAGAGTGGATTGTATGGCCTCTGCAAAGCGAAATGGCTACTTTTCCTTACTACCAGAGGAGGAATCTGGGCTGACAGCGACATGGAGCAGGGAAGCACTTATATGGAGGCACTGTGTAAGTTCTTTGGAATTGATGAATATGCGTGCGTCTATGCGGATGGAATTGATGTGCAGGAACTTGATGGAGAAGAGATTCTTCGTGAAGCGATAGAAGAGACAAAGGGAATATGTACGCGTCTTTCCTGCGAATGAATCAGTTATTTGTCAAAACATATCGTGGGTGGCGTGTGAACAGGAATGATATTACCGGGAACAACAACGGCATATAGGATAAGCGTATTAAATATAGGAATATAGAAAGTTGGTAAAATTAATAAAAGTAATAACAGAAATAAAAAGGAAAGAGAGGACAGGATATGGTTTATTCAGACAACGGAAGAGCATTTCACATTGATGTAGCACCGGGAGAGGTAGGCAAATATGTTCTTATGCCGGGAGATCCGAAGAGATGTGCAGCGATTGCCAAATACTTTGATGATCCGGTACAGATTGCAGATAAGAGGGAATTTGTAACTTATACCGGCTATCTGGACGGAGAGAAAGTCAGCGTGACTTCTACCGGAATCGGCGGACCGTCCACTGCTATCGCTCTGGAAGAACTGGTACAGTGTGGGGCAGATACTTTTATCAGAGTCGGAACCTGCGGTGGAATGGATCTGAGCGTAAAAGGCGGTGATATTGTCGTTGCAACAGGATCTATCCGTATGGAAGGCACAAGCAAGGAATATGCACCGATTGAATTTCCGGCAGTGCCGAATCTGGAAATAGTGAATGCGTTGGTAGATTCTGCAAAAGAGATGGGATGTAATTACCATACAGGAGTGGTGCAGAGTAAAGACTCTTTCTATGGACAGCATTCCCCACAGACAAAACCGGTAAGCTATGAACTTGAGAATAAATGGGAAGCATGGATAAGACTTGGATGTCTTGCGTCAGAAATGGAATCAGCGGCGCTTTTTACAGTTGGTAATTATCTGAGAGTACGCTGTGGAGCAGCTTTTCTGGCGGTTGGCAATCAGGAGAGGGCAAAGAAAGGAATGGACAACCCGCAGTGCCACGACACAGACATGGCTGTGCGCGTGGGTGTGGGAGCGTTGAGACTTCTTATTGCTCAGGACCGTGCGAAATCCGATTGTCCCAGATAATTCCGGCAGCAACAAGAACGATACCGAGAAGCTTTTTAAGACTGATATTCTGGAACATCAGTGCATCAAAGAGAATGCCTGCGGTTAACTGACCGACCAGCAGGAGAATGGTGGATTCCATAACCTTGAGGTGAGAGAGTGTGATCATGGAAATAATAAATGCTACGATTCCGAATGCACCTCCAAGGTAAGCCCACCAGGGTGCCTGACTAAAAGAGTACAGATTTACGGAAAATCTGGAGGATACCAGCAGGAGTATAAAAGATAACACGCTGGCAACGATATAGTTAACAAGAGAACCATTATTTGTTCCCAGGTATTTGGTACAGCGGTAGTTGATCATTTTAGAAATGACGGTTGCACATCCGTTTACGAATGCCAGAGTAAGTACAAATGCCATGATAAAACTCCTTTCATGAAAGATTGATGATGATCAGACCGACTAAGATCAGAGCAAAGCAGGGAAGACGCTTCAGATTGAACGGAATCTTTGGAACGCCGAACCAGCCGAAGTGGTCGATCACTGCAGAGATCACAAGCTGTCCGGTGACGGAGAGACATGTCATTACGGAAACTCCGAGTGCTCCGATGCAGTAACTGGAAGTAACAACCAGAAAGATGCCAAAGAATCCGGCAGAATACAGGTACCATGGCATTCCGGAGATTTTTAATTTCTCATGGCAGTACAGTTTCATGTATAAGATCAGAAGAATACCGCCAACTGCATGAACGACAAGGCTCATGCCAAACATTCCCACATAATCTGTGAGCATACGGTTCAGACTGCCCATAGCAGACTGGCAGGCACCTGCAAACAGAGTAAAAAGTGCGTACATAAATAATTTCCTCCTCCTAAATAGTGGATGTTGTGAGAGTTTTGCTCATCAAAAGTTACCGGACACAAAGAGAACAGTTACCATCAAAACATCATATCACGCTATTATACAAGAAAAAAATAGCGCTTACCAGTTCTTTCGGACAAAATTTATTGATAATTATCGGTTGTTGTTATCGGAGGTCCATATTTTCTGCATCGCGAAGCGTGTTACTGAGAACGCAGTGAATAGTAACCTATATTATGGAAAAGCGCACCTTTTGTCTAAAAAAAGGTGGAAATTCTGATAAAAGTACGTTACAATGGATATATTAAACCAAAATGTGGGTAAAACTCTCACTTTTCTGTTCAATAGTACTAGTGTAGTACAGATTGCAGAATGAAATTTTCAAGTACTTTTTAAAAGGAGAATTTAATTATATGAAAGCATGGGAGATGGCGCAGAATATTTTCTGGAACGCACAGCCTGTGATTCGAAGCGAAGAAGAGCAGACATGGACAGATAATGTAGATGTATCTGGTTTCTATGATGATAACCTGTCTCTTGACTGGGGCAGTAATGTACCGGGTTCAGGAGCACCGGAGAAAATCATGGTAGCTGCGGTTCAGGCTTTGGAGAACAGAGGATATCAGGTCAGTGAGAAAGGGTATCAGCTTTTGCAGGATGGACTTTTGGCACATGCAAAGAAAGATTTTGTGAAGCTTCATCAGATTTCAGCTTTACTTCGCAGAGAGCTGACAAATGCGGTAAAAGATGATACATCACCATACTGGAATTACAGATATTATCACTCTTTTGAGGAGTATGAAGAGCAGGTTATTTTTCCGAAGGCGGTTACGGTAGACTGCACAACTTCGGAATTTGAAGAGAAAATTCACGCAGGGTGGCTTGCACAGCTGATTGGCGGCGCCATGGGAACTATGGTAGAAGGCTATACCAGCGAGAATTTAAAGAAAACTTTTGGAGATGTAGAGGGATTTTTAAGAGAACCCAATACATATAATGATGATATAACCTTTGAACTTGCATTTCTGGATGCATTTTCAAAAAAAGGATATGAGGTCACATCAGAGGATATTGCACTTGCCTGGGTAGGACTGATCCCGTGTGGATGGTCTGCCGAGGAGCTTGCTATCCGTAATATTAAGAATGGTATTTTTCCACCGGAGAGCGGTACACACTGCAATCCGTTTAATGAATGGATCGGAGCTCAGATGAGGGCCGGTGTATGTGGTATGACAGCACCGGGAAGACCTTATATTGCAGCGATGCTTGCGTGGCGGGACGGAGAAGTTTCCCATGCAAATAACGGGATTCTGGGAGAAGTTTTTAACGCAGTAATGACTTCGCTGGCGTTTGTGGATGACGATATCCGCAGTGTGGTGAGAACTTCTATACAGATGATTCCGAAAGACAGTGAATATTATTCGGTGATCTCTTACGCGTATGACTGCTGTATACGTTATGAGAACTGGCAGGATGCATTATATGCATGTATGGACAGATACAAAAAATATAACTGGATCCATGCGTACCCTAATGCGTGCTGTGAGATCATCGCATTAATATATGGAAACGGCGATTTTCGCAAGACGCTCCATATCATTACCATGTGTGGCGTTGATGTGGACTGCAATGCGGGAATGATCATGCCGCTTCTGGCAATTCAACAGGGAATGAAAGCCATTCCCCCTGAACTGATCCATCCGGCATTTTCCAGGCTGGACACCTATATGAGAGGAGAATACAGAACCATTTCTCTGCAGGACTTAGTTCAGGAAACAGTAAAGAGCGTTAAAAAGGCTGAACAGGCAAAAGGAAAAGGAGGAACTAAATAATGAAGAAAAAATTAGTAGCAGCAACTCTCACCGCATCAATGATCCTGTCCATGGGAGTAGCAACCGTACCGGTTATGGCAAAAGACGATGGTGAGCCATACAAAGTAGCACTTCTGCTTAACGGAACTCTGGGTGACAAATCTTTCTTTGACTCTGCAAATGCCGGAATGGAAGCACTGCAGGAAGAACTTGGAGAAGACAAGTTTACTTACAAAGTAGAGCAGATGGGAGCTACATCAGCAGATGAAGCAAAATGGGAGCCTACAATGTATGATTACTGTGATGATGGTTCTTATGATATGATTATCTGCGGTACTTATCAGATGCTGGATGCTCTTACAAATGCAGCGAATGATTATCCGGATCAGAAATTCATCTTCTTTGATGAAGCTTTTGATTACAGTGCAGGCGGTGAGGACAATGTATACAACGTAATGTACAAACAGAACGAAGTATCCTATCTTCTGGGCGCTATGGCTGCAATGATGACTACAGATGATTCCCTTGATATGATCGATCCTTCCAATAAGATCATCGGATTCCTTGGTGGTATGGACAACTCTGTTATCGAGGACTTCCTTGTTGGATATATCCAGGGTGCAAAGGATATCGATGAAGAAACACAGGTTGCTCTTGCTTATGTAGGTAACTTCTATGATTCTGCAGCAGGTAAGGATATGGCTCTTACTCAGTACCAGAATGGCGCAGACGTAGGATTCAACGTAGCAGGAAGTGCAGGTCTCGGACAGATCGAAGCCGCTGTAGATGCTAAGAGATATGCGTTTGGCGTTGACTCTGACCAGGCAGCAGTTCTTCCGGATTACGCAGCAAACATTCCTACATCTGCTCTTAAGAACGTAGGAAACTCTCTGGTACGTGCAATCAAAGAAGATATAGATGGCGAGCTTCCATACGGTACTCTTGAATATCTCGGACTTGCAGATGGCGGTGTTGAGCTTGTGGAAGACGAGCATTATGAAGAAGTAGTTCCGGAAGACATCCGTACAAAAATAGAAGAACTGAAACAGGATATCATTGATGGTAAGATCACAGTTCCGACTACTCTTGGCGATAATGCAATGAGCCCGGATGATGTTCAGGCACTGATCGATTCTGCAAAATTAAGCTAAGGGCAAAAGTTTTTTTGACAATAACATCGTTGAACTGAATAATGAAAAAACGACCAGGCCTTGGGCCGGCAATATATTAGACTGTCTGATAATGGAGACACCAAATATATTAAGATGACAAGCAAAGGTGCGCGTCATGCTGTTTCGCATGATGCGCATTCTGTGTCTTGCAGTGAATGATTTGCTTATAGTTCGTAAAGATGCAGATTACAAAGCCCTTGTCTGATACAAGGTTTTGGTCAAAGATGAGCAATGATATCAGGTTCCAAAAGCGTATCGTTCAAAAGTAAAATTTTTGAGTTTTTTGAACCTGATATATGTGATAAATAAGAAACGAGGTGAACAGATTGGGTAATCAGACTGTATTACAGATGAACCACATTATGAAAATTTACGGTAATGGTGTGGTAGCCAATGAAGATGTATCCCTTGAGCTTCGTAAGGGGGAGATTCACGCGATGCTTGGAGAGAACGGTGCCGGTAAGAGTACGTTGATGAAGGTACTGTTCGGACTGGAAGCACCTGATCAGGGCGAGATTATTCTTAAGGGACAGCCGACAACGATCAAATCTCCACAGGACGCGATCAGCAAGGGGATCGGTATGGTCCATCAGCATTTCATGCTGGTACCTTCACTTACGGTTGCCGAGAACATTATCCTGGGAGTTGCGCCTAAGAAAGGCCTGTTCATTGATATGGACAAGGCAGTCAAGGCTGCAGAGGACATTGCGAAGGAATATAACTTTGACATTGATGTCCGTCAGAAGGTAGAGGAGATTCCGGTAGGTATCAAACAGAAGGTTGAGATTCTGAAAGCTCTTTACAGAGGTGCGGAGATTCTGATCCTGGATGAGCCGACAGCCGTACTGACTCCACAGGAAACAGATGAGCTTTTCATTCAGTTAATGAAGCTGAGAGAGAAAGGACATACGATCATCTTTATTTCCCATAAGCTGGATGAAATCAAGAAGATCTGCGACCGTGCGACAATCATGAGAAACGGACGCAGCATGGGAACATACGATGTAAAGGATATTTCCACACAGGAGATGTCACGTCTGATGGTGGGAAGAGAAGTATCTCTGAAATTTGATAAGAAAGAACAGCACCTTACCGATGATGTATTTATGAGAGTCCGTAACCTGACTGTACATAATGCACAGGGTGTCTTGAAGGTAGACAATCTTTCCTTTGACCTGAAGGGCGGAGAAATCCTTGGCATCGCCGGAGTTGAGGGTAACGGACAGAGTGAACTGATTGATACACTGACAGGTCTTAATAAGAACTACAGTGGTGAAGTTAAAATCAAGGGTGAGGATATCACGAAGGATTCTATTGAGGATATCCGAGAACTGAAACTTGCACATATCCCTGAGGACCGTATGACTTCCGGATGCGCAGGAAACCTGAGCATCATGGAAAATATATTTTCCAACCAGTATAAGGATAAAAAATTCTCCGGAAGATTTCTGCTGAAACGTAAGGCAATGGAGCAGAGAAGTGATGAGCTGATCAAGGAGTATATGGTTAAATGTAAATCCAGAAAGCAGAACGTTGGAATGCTTTCCGGTGGAAATATTCAGAAGGTTATCGTTGCCAGAGAATTTTCTACAGGTCCGGATATCATTATTGCGAACCAGCCGACACGTGGTATTGACGTAGGCGCCGCTGCATTTATCAGAAAGAGACTTCTGGAGTTTAGAGATGCCGGATGTGCAGTTATCCTGATCTCAGCAGACCTTACAGAGATTTTCTCCCTGAGTGACAGACTTGCTGTTATGTATAAGGGCAAATTTGCCGGATTCTTTACTGACGTGGAGAATGTAACAGAGGACGAGCTTGGTCAGCATATGCTGGGTATCAAGCATGATGATGTACTGGAGGGAGTTTTATATGAATAGTGCAAAAAGATTTGATATGGTGAGGACCGTTTTTTCCGTCCTGATCGCACTTGCCATTTCTTTTGTGATTATCTTCCTGGTAAGTGATCAGCCGCTGGAAGCAATTAAATATTTGCTGATCGGTCCTTTTACAAATAAGAGAAGTATGGGTAACGTAGTGGAATCCATGATTCCGCTGATCTTCACAGGTACTGGTGTCTGCATTATGTTTTCTGCAAACCAGATCAACCTGGCAGGTGAGGGTGCATTCCACATCGGTGGTCTGATCGCTTCCTGTGTGGCTATCAAACTGACTGCCACTTTTGTATCTCCGTTTATGGCACTTCTTTGTGCCGGACTGGTAGGTGCACTGTTTACAGCAATCCCTGCTATTATGAAGATTACAACGACAGCATCTGAGATGGTTTCATCCCTGATGATCAACTATCTGGCGTTATATTTTGGAAACTATATGTTAAATAATGTAATCGGTGACCCGAAAGCGAGTGCTGCTTCTTATAAACTGGCAGACGCTGCCGAGCTTCCGGTGCTGATTCAGGGAACTCGTGTACATTTAGGTTTTATCATTGCAATTGCAGTGGCTGTTCTTGGATATTTCTTCCTTTACAGAACAAAGACAGGATATGAACTCCGTCTTGCCGGTGAAAATGAAGAATTTGCAAGATACTCAGGAATCAGTATTGTGAAAGTTATCATGATCTCCCAGCTTCTGGGTGGTTTTGTTGCAGGTTTAGGCGGTGGCGTGGAAATGCTCAGCCCGATTTACGCAAGATTTACCTGGACTTCTCTGTTAGGATATGGATGGGATGCGATCATTATCTGTACACTTTCCAAAAAGAACCCATTGTATACACCTTTTGCAGCTTTGTTCCTTGCTTATCTGCGTACAGGAGCTTCTATCATGGCACGAAGAACAGACGTTACACTGGAGATCGTTCAGATCACACAGGGTATCATTATCCTGCTTGTAGTTGCTGAACAGTTCCTGAGCAAGTATAAACATAAGATCATTGCAAAAGAAGCAAAAGCAGCACTGAAAGATGAGGAGGCGGTATAGGTATGTGGAGTGCGATTTTATCCCCTGACTTTTTTTCAACGATTTTAAGATCGGCAACTCCGATCCTGTTTGCAACCCTGGCAGCCGCTGTTGCAGCGAAAGCTGGAATCTGTAACATGGCTCTTGAGGGAATCATGCTGTTTTCTGCTCTGTTCGGAGTTATTTTTTCATCACTGACTCATAGCGCATGGCTGGGACTTCTGATCACTATGGTGATTGGCGGACTGATTGGTCTGATCCTTGCATTCTTTATCCTGAATCTGAAGACGGATGAGATTCTGGCAGCTATCGCTATTAACCTGACGGCGACTGGTGGAACTGTATTACTTCTGGTTGCAGTATCCGGAGACAGAGGTGTTTCTTCTTCTATCCGAAGTGTGTCTGCACCGTCAGTAGTGATTCCGTTTATCGGAAGTGTTCTTTCCGGACAGAATATTCTGACATGGTTTTCTATCCTGGCAGTGATCCTGCTTCATCTGTTTCTGTATAAAACACCTCTGGGACTTGCAATTCGTGCAGTTGGCGAGAATAAGAATGCAGCAGAATCCGTAGGTATCAGCTCAAGAAAGATTCAGTACATCGCACTGATCATTAGTGGTGTGCTGGCAGCGATGGGCGGTTTCTATCTGTCCGGTGGATATATGAATATGTTCACAAAGGATATGGCGGGCGGCCGAGGCTTTATTGCTCTGGCAGCAGCAAGCATGGGTGGAAATACTCCGATTGGTGGTTTCCTCGTATCCCTGCTCTTTGGTATTGCACAGGCGGTTGCAAACGTTATGCAGCTTACCTCCGTTATGCCATATGAAATTATCCTGATGGTACCTTATCTGACAACTCTGGTCGGACTTGGTGTTTACTATTATGGACAGAAAAAGAAAAAAGAGCGTCTGAGTGGTAAGTAAAAAGAAGAGTAATAAAGTAACAGGTGAAAATGTGTCGCCTGAATGCTTTAAGCAAGAAAATCCCTGCTTATATTGCGGTATGGCAATAAGCAGGGATGCTTGTATACGGGATACTTCAAAAATTTAGTTTTGCAAATTCCTCATCCGGAAGAATAGCGGATGGAGTTGACACAACAGCAGAGGAAACACGGTTTGCCTTTGCGATAGCATCATGTAAGCTGTCTCCATTTTTCAGACAGGCGATGACAGAGCCGATGTGTGAATCTCCTGCCCCGATGGTGTCTGCCTGAGTGGTTGGTACCGGCGGGACGATTTCTTCGGTAGTTCCGTCGAAATAATAGCAGCCTTTTTCGCCGAGGGTGATGATCACGGTGTTATGCGTCTTGCTATAGAGGTATGCACCGGCTTCTGAAACAGATGATTTCTGGCTGACTTCCAGTGCTTCTGTCTCATTAAGGTGCAGAATCGGTGAGAGGTTGTAAATGCGATTTACAAGAGCAGGATCAATGACAGTGAGTCGTGGTCCAGGGGCGAAGAAAACAGTAAGTTCCGGATTCTTTTCCAGGAACTCTACGACATTACTTCCGGTAGTTTCTTCAATTTCAAGACCACAGATGTATACAGAATCAATTTCTCCTGTATCAATAAGGTTAAACCAGTCTTTCTGGAAGAGATATTCTGCGCCATGATAGGAGATGAAGGTGCGTTCCCCGCTTTTCTCTACGAAACAGTAACAGCAGCCATTGTCCATGTCAGGAGACGGGATAGGGCTGGAGATTCCTTTTTTCTTTAATTCTTCCCTTACGAAATATCCGTAGACTCCTGTGCCTACAGGAGAAAAAAGAATGTAAGGAACCTGAAAGTGACGGACGGAATCAGATACATTATAAGCGCATCCGCCCAGAGACATATGCTGGCTGCGGACGTGGACATCTTCTCCGGTTGTGGGGAGAGAATCAACAAGATTTACAATAACATCTACAACAGTAGAACCAATAATCAGTGCTTTTTTCATGATGGAAAACTCCTTTTGGTGTAATTATGAGAAATATGCTACCACACATGGATTTTACTGGCAATATAGAAAGGGTGAATTTATGCAGAAAACAATTTTACTTCAGAGTGCAGGGATTCTGGATGAAGAAGCGAAATGCACACTGAAACAGAATGTTTATATTAAAGATGGAAAAATCTTCAGGATCGTTGCAGAGAATGAAGATGACCACTCTGTTGTGGCAGATGAGACGATCGACTGCAGCAAATACTTTGTGAGCCCAGGTCTGGCAAATCTTCATACTCATACCGCTATGAATATTTTTAAGGGAATTGCAGAGGATGTAACTGCAGATGCCTGGTTTAATGAAATGATCTGGCCATATGAGAGCAAGATGACGGATGATGATGTTTATATTGGAACATTGATGGGAATCTCTGAGATGATCAATAATGGTGTGACTGTTTTTGCAGATCACTATTTCGGAGAGGAACAGGTTCTGAAAGCTGTAAAAGAGACAGGAATCCGCGGAGACCTGGCACCGACATTGTTTGGTATGACTCCTGGTTTTCACGAGCGTCTGGCGCAGGTAAAAGAATTTATTCTGGAGCATAGGAATGATTCAGATAAAATCGCATTTCATATGGGACCACATGCCAATTATACCTGCCCGTCACCGACTCTGAAAGAAATCATTGACGTGGCTAAGGAACTGGATCTGCCAATTCATCTTCATGTATCCGAAGAAGATGTACAGGTTGAGAAAGCCAGAAAAGAAACAGGGATGACACCGTTTGGAATTCTTCATGAGGCGGGCGGATTTGACTGTAAGGTGCTGGTTGGACATGGACTGTGGATTGAAGAGGATGACCTGAAATATTTAAGAGATGATACCTGGTTTGCATTTTGTCCTAAGACTTACATGAAGCTGGCTTCTGGTAAGGGTGGATTCTTTGATCATTATAAGAAGTTAAACTATGGTTTTGGAACAGATGGAGCGGCAAGCTCTAACACGCTGAATCCGATGGAGCAGGCGAGACTTTTTGGACTGCTTGGAAAGTATCAGGACAGAAACTCTGCAGCATATACAGCTGAGGAAATCTGGAAACATCTGATGGCAAGCCACCAGGCATTTCCGTTTGGAAGCGGAAGAATGAAAGAGGGAGCACCGGCTGATCTGGTTATCTGGGATCTTTACCAGCCGGATACATTCCCATTCTACAATCCGATTTCATCGATCCTTTACAGCAGCAACAGTCAGAGTGTAAAATATACTATGGTAGCAGGTGAATTCCTGAAATATGATGGTAAGCTGAAAATGGATACGGAATTGAATCTGATGAGTCATTTGGATGTGATTCTTTCCATGGACTCCGCTAATATGCATTTGGCATCTCTGGTGAATATA
>ERZ833782.2173-NODE-2173-length-13789-cov-9.500364_pt1 | contig 13789 bp, 18 predicted proteins | sample MGYA00519577_ERZ833782 | MGnify/ENA primary metagenome ERZ833782 (study PRJEB31850, sample SAMEA3708745) | human gut metagenome | biome: human gut; feature: human-associated habitat; material: faeces | place: China | collected 2014 ...
ATATTATTTTACCCTTCTTCCGACCAGCTGCGGTACTCGCGCGGCGAAACGCCGATATGCTTTTTAAACAGATAGCTGAAATAATGCGAATCCTGGTAGCCGACGTCAAACGCAATATCGCTCATGCGGCTGTTGCCGCAGGTCAGCAGCTGCTTGGCCGCCTCGATACGCACGGCGTTCAAATACTCGACAAAGGTCTGTCCGGTCTCCTGCGAGAACACGGTGGAGAAATGATTCGGGCTGAAGCCGACTTCCTCCGCGACCCGATGCAGTGAGATCGCACTGTCTGCATAGTTTTCACGAATAAACTCCTTGGCGCGGCTGATCTCCGCACTGTACCGCACGTTCTGATGCCGATAGCACAGCCGCCGCCCGCTCGGCCAGCCCGGCATAGTCAAAGCCGATGTGATAGAGCGGCACCCCCTCCACACCGCGCACCGAACGATCTACCGCGATCAGCGGCACGGAGGCCGACTTTGCCTCCCGCAGTACATTGTCCCAGCCGCTTTCCACCAGCGGCGTGAACACGATCGCATCCACCTGATAAATGATCAGCGCGCGCAGCGCCTCGATCTGTGCCTCCTGTGTGCGCTCGACCGGCATTTCCAGCACCTTTGAAGCCGCTGTCTGCCGCGGCGTGCACCAGCGCTGCGGACTGCGCCTCGCACCGGTCATCGGCCGCCGCCGTCGTGACAATGCCGAGCACCGGCACATAGGGACTCTCTCCGACTGGATGCGCCTGCACCTGCGTCAGCCGCAGGAGCAGCACCGTGCAGAGCGCAAGCACCGCCGCCGCTTTCCATCGTTTCATGGTTCTCTCTCTCCCGTTTCTCTCACGATACACTAATCATACCATACTTTGCAGAGGGACGACAGGTATTTCCGGGTTTGCATCCGGCCTTTTTTGTGCTATGATAATTCCGCAATATCTCACCGCAAGGAGCCTTGAACCATGAAAAAGCAGCTTGCCGTACTGTTCCCCGGCATCGGCTATCACGCCGACAAACCCTTACTATATTATAGTGCAAAGCTGGCCCGTGCACACGGCTGCGAAGTGACCACCGTGCAGTATCCCGCCCTGCCCTCCGGTCTGCGGGGCAATCCCGAACAGATTGAAGCAGCCGTGCAGACCGCCCTCTCCGCCGTCGAACCGCAGCTGGAAGCCGTTCTCCGCACCGATTACGACCGAATCTTCTTCTTTTCCAAAAGTATCGGCACCGCAATCGCAGCACGGTATGCCGTGCTGCACGTCCTGCACCCCGGACAGGTGTACTTCACGCCCATCGAAGCAGCCCTACCCGATCTCGATCCCGCCGGCATCGCCTTTCACGGCACCGCCGACCCGTGGGCGCGCACCGAGCTCATCACCGAGGGCTGCCGCCGTCTTGGTGTGCCGCTGCATCTAACTGAAAACGCCGATCATTCCATGGAAACCGGCGATGTCCTGCGGGATATCACAATCCTGCACACCATTCTCGAGCAGACCGATCGCTGGATGCGACAGCGTTGCATCTGACCGTGCCATCTCCGACAGCAGATCCCGTAAAATTATGTATCCGTTTGAAGAAAGCATTGCAGCTCAGTGCAAAATGTTGTGCTCTTTTCTTGTATGACCTTACAGAAGAGTTTACTATGAAAATTTTACATATCACACCCTCGCAAGACGGGTTTTATATGCCCGCGGAATTTGCGCCGCATGAAGACTGCCTGATGATCTGGTCTGAACGTGCCGATTCGTGACAGTAAGGCGCCTATGCCGCACGCAAAGCCTTTCTGCGCGTGATCGAAACCATTTAAAGCGAACACATGACCGTTCTGTGCTCGGAGGGGCAGTACGACAACGCGCGTGCCCAGCTTCCCGACCTTTGTCATCAACGGCAAAAGCGAACGCCGCGGCATCGACTGGGGCTTCAACACATGGGGCGGCGAAGTAGACGGCCTGTATCCCTCGTGGGAGAACGACAACCGCGTGGCACGCAAGTTCTGCAACCTGCTTGGCAATGACGTTTACGACAAGCGTGACTTTATCTGCGAGGGCAGCTCGATCCACGCCGACGGCGAGAACGACCCGCAGTATGCGCTTTCCAAGCCGAGACCGGACACTATGTTGGCCGCCTGGAAGAACTGTCGTTCAACCAAGGCAACTGACAGCCGAACAGGTGCACAAGGACGGGCAAGAGCTCGGAATAACGCTTTATGGACAGTACTTGCAGTGCTTATGATGGAGAGCATTAACGAGGAGAAAACATCCCTGTACAAGAAAAGGAGGCTCCCCCATGACTGCATTCACTGTAAAATACTACATATACACCATTGGCACCGCAGATTTTCTGCATGCTTCCTTCTCCACTGTCTGCGGACGGCTGGAAAATGAGAAATGGGGCAGCCGCTTTCCCCATCTCATGAACGAGCTGTATCAAGGCGTACTGCCTGTCAAGCATCTCGCAGCTGTACGGAAGAGCTGTCACAGATCAAGCAGGAACTTGCGCAGTTCGCGCCGGATCAAGTGATCTGGGATATTGACGACCGCTCGCTTACTCCGCCGTGGGGCGATAACATCAGCGATGATATTACCGACCTCAGCAATTACTTTGTCACTAGCGAGGGAGAGGATTTTCTCTCGGTATTCGCCGCTGCGCTGGACAAGGCGCAGCAACGGAACGCATCGCTGAAAATTCAGACAATCTGAGGCGACTATTCAGGCGACCGGGCGACTCTGAGCAACGGTATCCCCGCTGTCATACAAGCCGAAAAAATCCGTAAAGTCCTTGTTTTCATATACTTTTCACCGTAAATCCGAACGTTAGCTCTCAAAGCTCACCGCTCCGACTCCAAAGGCCATGCGTTCGAATCGCACCGGGCGTACCACTGATAACCGTCCGTTCCGTTGGAATGGGCGGTTTTTCTTTACTTTTTTCAAGGGTTGCTTTAACGGCGTAAAATTGAGGCTACTGCGCAGGCTACTACGTGGTAGCCTGAACAGTAAAAAAAGAGCGGCAATGCCTCGACTCTTGTCATGGGGTTCGCCTCCTTCAAAATCGTTTGTATCTTCATTATATCTGACGTTTCGGCAAAAGCTCAGGGGAAAACACAGATCGCGGCAAAAAGTTTGTCCCAGAGGTCATTCCAGCTCCATATCCTTCTGCCGTGCCGGCGCCTGCCGGGGCGGGGACAGGAACTCCTCCACGTTCCGGCGCACGGCGGCGTAGTCCTGCTCCTCCCGCCGCGCCTTCTGACGCTCGGCGGTCAGCGCCGCCCTCCGTTATTCATAAGGGTTTGGGATGGTCTCGCCTGTCGGCTCGGTCGGCGCTTCAAAGCGTTTCACGCTTTGAGGTCTCCACCGGAGACCCGCGCCCCAGCAAGCAATTTTGACTGTTCGGGCAAGGGACCTGAAAATCTCAAAATCCGCAAGCGGGTACTCGCTTGCTGTGCTTGCTGACTACTTCGTACCCCCGTATTTCTCCTTCTACCCATACTACAATCTGAACAGGGCGTTTTGGCCAGATTTCGGAGGACTTTTTCAAAAAATGTCGCTCCTATCCGTAACCTTTCGCTGCCCACTTCGCCGGACGCCTTGTGTTTCTTCGGATATTCGTATACAATGTAATATGTTGAGTATTATCCATGCAGTGGTGCGGTATGAACGGGATCAAGGACTATATCTCCATTCGGGAGGCGTCTTACCGTTGGGGCGTGTCGGAGCGGCGGGTCAACCAGTATTGCGCCGAAGGGCGGATCCCCGGCGCGTCTCGGTTCGGGCGTTCATGGGCGATCCCGGAAAACGCGGAAAAGCCGTCCGACCCGCGCTTTCAGAAGCAGCACCGCGATTCCGGCAGAACAAGCACCTGACGGACACCCGGCTGCATTGGAAGCATCCGCAAAAAGGAAGTGAACGCTATGACCTGCGACGAGGCTTTGTACCGCCAATATCTGAGCGGTGACGACGAAGGGCTCAATGCCCTGATGAAAAAATACGGCGACCCGCTGACGCTGTACATCGACGGCTATCTGCACGACGTTCACGAGGCGGAGGAGCTGATGCTGGACGTTTTCGCCTATCTGTTCACCAAAAAGCCCCGCATCCGGGACGGCGGCTTCAAGGCGTATCTCTATAAGGCGGCGCGGCATATGGCGCTGCGCCACAAGAGCAAACGAAAGACCTTGTTCAGCCTCGATACGCTGACCGGCGAGCCGGAGGGGCGGCTGCTGGTGGAGGAGGTCATACGGACGGAGGAGCGAAACCGCATCCTGCACTTCTGCATGGATGAAATGAACCCGGACTATCGGGAAGTCCTCTATCTCACCTATTTTGAAGGCATGAGCTACGCGCAGGCGGCGGAGGTCACGGGGAAAACGGTAAAGCAGATCACCAACATGGTATATCGCGGAAAAGAAAGCCTGCGAAGGCTGCTGGAACGGGAGGGAATCACAAATGCGGAGTCATGAGGAGCGCGTCGCGGAGACAAAGCGGCGTATCGCCAAAATGGAACGGGAGAAACGGCTGCAGCGCAATACGATCACCATGGCTTCCGCGGTGGCGGCGTGCCTTGTGCTGCTCATCGGCGCGTCCTTCGCCATGCCCGGCATTGCCGCGAAAATCCAGACAGGCGATTATGTGGGCTTTGAAACGGCGGCAAGTATGTACGGCGGCAGCGCGGCCTTGGGATACATCGTCATCGGACTTTTGGCGTTTTTACTCGGCGTGTGCGTGACCGTTCTATGCTTCCGGCTGCGGCAGATGAGCCGTGAGGACGGGCAAGACAAGGAAAGCGAGGATGCGCATGGAGCTGATTGAGAACCTGCTGCAACTGCTGGTCACGTTCGTCGGCGCGCTGCTTTCGGGTATCGCCTACCGGAAAAGCGGCAGGCAGGCTTACTTTCTGCTGCTGTGCTTTTACGGCTGCTTCGCGCTGGGCGCACTCTACTGGACGTTGTATCTGCTGCTGTTCGATACCACACCGCGCGTTTTCTATGTGTCGGAGTTCGGCTGGGTGGCGAGCGTAATTTTCCTGCGGATATTGCAGGCCACGCTGACCGAAACAAATGAGCGCAGCTTCCGCAGCCGCAGGGCGTGGCTTGCGCCTGCGTTCGGCGTGCCGCTGCTGGCGTTCTACTGCACTTTCGGGGATATTCTCTCCAACCTGATCTGGTGCGGCATGATGATTTGGCTCTCCTTCTGCGCCATTCGTGGACTGGTCTACGCCAATGGGCAGACGGGCGCGGCGCGAAATATGCGGTATTTCCATAGCGGCGTGCTGTGCTTTGCCGGTTCGGAATATCTGCTGTGGACGGCGGGCTGCTTCTGGCCGGATACCTCACCGGCAAGCCCCACCTTCTGGTGCGATATGCTGCTGACGCTTGCGATTCTGGGGCTGCTGCCCGCCGCGAGAAAGGCGGTGGAAGCATGACCTACATCGAAAATATCTTTCTCTGCATGGTATCTCCCCTGCTGGTGGCCGCCCTGTGCATGGGCAGGCGGCAGCTCCGCTTCTTCCTGTTCTGCATGGCCGGGATGGGGGTGTGCCTGCTTTCAGCCTACATCAACACCTTCCTTGCGGCGGTGTGTCAGGCGGACGCCCTTGCCGCCACGGCGGAGATCGCGCCGGTGGTGGAGGAGATGATGAAGCTGCTGCCGCTGGTGTTCTATCTGCTGGTGTTTGAGCCGGAGGGCGATAAAATCAAGGCTGCCGCCATCACGGTTGCCCTGAGCTTCGCCACCTTTGAAAACGTGTGCTATCTCATTCAGAACGGCGCGGACCGCTTCTCCTTCATCTTCTTCCGGGGCTTCGGCACGGGAGCCATGCACGTCCTCTGCGGCCTGATCGTGGGCGGCGGGCTTGCATACACATGGCGGCGGACGTGGCTGAAGGTGGCCGGCACCTGCGGACTGCTGGGCGCGGCTATCACCCTCCACGCCATATACAATCTGCTCATCGCCTACGGCGGCGCGGCGCAGTACATCGCCTACGCCCTGCCGGTGCTGCTGGTGGCGGCGGGAAGATGGTCTGTTTCCCGCTTATCGCGGAGGAAATAACCGAATATCCACTCCTTGAGAGCTACCTTTTGGCGGCTCTCAAATTTTTTTGAAAAATTTTGCGTTTTGGGTGAGAGTTTTTTCGATTTTTTGTACCTATATAAGTGAAGGGGTTTTTAAGCCGCATTTCAAAAAATCCAGAGAGGAGGTTCAAGCGGAATGTATGATACCGTAAGGCGGGTCGCACTCGTCAAGCAGCGGGTGCGGGAAAACACCCGCCGGAGGCAGCGGCGCGAGGCAATAAGCCTCTCCGCAGCGTGTATGCTGCTGTGCGCGGCGCTGATGCAGACAGCGGGCACGGTCGTCGGGCCGGGACAGACCGCCGCATGGGGCGCGTTCGGCGCGATGCTGCTGCGGGAGGACGCGGGCGGCTATGTGCTGGTAGGCGTTGTCTGCTTTGCAGCGGCGGTGGTCATCACCGCGCTGTGCTTCCGGCTCAGAAACAGAGAAAATCAGAAAAAAGACGGGGCGGACAAGCCCACTCGACACGAACAGGAGGAGGAAAACCAATGAAAAAACGAATACTCAGTATCCTGCTCTGCCTTTGCATGGCGGCGTGTATGCTCCCCACCGTGGCGTTTGCGGCGGATACAGGAAAGGCGATACAGCTTGGCACAAACGCACTGAATGAAAATGTAAACACAGCGACCGCACCGACCGTATATTTCGGGCAAGACCATGGAAACAATCCCGGTGCATGGCGCGTGATCGGCTATGACGGGAACGGTGTTGCCGGCGCACAGGGGGATATGACCCTGCTTGCGGCAAATAACATGGATTTGTCAAAGTTCGGCGCGAGTAACGCTTATGCAGACAGCGATTTGAAAGAGGCAATAGACACGCTTGCGGGTAAGCTGACGACAGAAGAAAATGCTGCCGTAAAGAAACGGACGCTAACAAGCGGAAACTATGATGAGGCAAATACCGATTGTGTGGCGGGTTCTGCGGTAAGCAATGCTGTTTTTTGGCCGCTTTCCTCAAAAGAGGCTATTGCGGTAAATAATGATCTGCGAATTTTGAATAAAGAATATCCGAATTGGGCGATGTACTATTGGTGGCTGCGCTCCCCAGGCGAAACACCTTTCAGTGCTGCCTTTGTGCATGGTAGCGGTAAAGTCTGCTACTATGGTGAACACTATGCTCTCGTGGAGTATGGTGTTCGTCCCGCTTTTAACTTAAATCTAAATTCTGTTCTCTTTATATCTGCTGCCGAGCACGGAAAAGTTGCAGATTTAACGACCCCGATCGCCGAATACGCCGGAGATGAATGGAAGCTGACCTTGCATGACAGCGACCGCGACGATTTTACGGCAAAGACGGTGCTGGTCAACGGTAGTGTGCTGGAGGTCGAATACAAGAACGCAAAAGTGGGCGATAATGAATATATATCTGCCGTTATTAAGGATGCGGACGGGAGCATTTCCCGCTATACACGCGTTGTGCAGCTGGACGGCACGACAAACGGTACACGCGGCAGGGCAGCGATTGACCTGACCGGCATAGACATGACCGGCAAGACGCTCTGCGTGTTCAACGAGCAGTTTAACGGCAATCATAAGACCGACTATGCCGGCGCACTTCGGGAAGTGAAGCTGACGGACGAGATCGACGAGCAGTTTACCCTTGCTCCCGGCGGCAGATATTATTTTGACCTTTCGGCGATGGGTATTCCCGGCACGGTGAACGATGCTCTGCCGGATAATACCCTGCACTATGTGCCCTTTACCTACGCAGGAACGGTGAACGCCTACAAGCTCACATCGGAGACGGCAACCACCGAGGAATATGCACAGCAGAACAAATATCCCCACAGCCTGTTTATTGCGGACTACAATGTAACACATAAAATAAACTGGGATGACCTGAATACCGCAAATCTGATTTTCGGCAAGGACTATGCCGCCAGCGGCGTGGACTATACGCTGCGTGCGCCGTCCGTGGGAAGTCGTTATACAGGCTCGGGTGAGTCCCAACGCGGCACGCCCCAAAGCAACGAATGGGACAGGGTACTGGATAAGGACGACGGATATATCAAAAACCGGAATAAGGTGTATTCGTGGGGGCAGGATACTCCGAACTTTGGGAGTGGGTTCCGTGCGGTTCGTGGGTACTACTCGGCCCGCCACTGGTATTACTACTCGTCCTCGTATCAGAACGTCACCCTCGGTTTCCGCCCCGTCCTTGAAGTCCCGAACCCCGGCTCACTGGGCCCTGGCGGGCTGAAGGCCGTTACCCTTAATCTTGGCGGCGGCAAATTGGGCGGCAGCACGGATACAATTCAAATCATTGTGAAAAACGGCAGCAAGTTTACCGCGCCTGCGTCCGACGGTTTGAACCGCCCGGACGGAAATACAGGCCGCTACTTTAAGTGGCTTGGCAGCGACGGAAACCTGTACGCCCCCGGTGAAAGCGTTCCGGAGGTCGTAACCACGCTGACGGCGCAGTGGACAGTCAACCAGTACACGATTACCTATGATCTGGCCGGCGGCACTGCGGAGGGCAATCCCGACACCTACACCATCGAGACGAAGGCTTTCACCCTCAAGAATCCTACCAAATCCGGCTATACCTTCACCGGCTGGAGCGGCACGGGACTTGACGGCGAGAACAATATGACCGTCACCATCCCAACGGGCAGCACTGGCAACCGAATCTATACGGCACACTGGCGTTATAATGGCAGCGGCCATTCTTACAGCTACTACACCATCAAGGCAACTGCCGGGGCTGGCGGCTCCATTTCTCCCTCCGGCAATGTCAGCGTCCGTGAGGGCCGGAATCAGACCTTTACCATCACCCCGGACAAGGGCTACGCCATCTCCAATGTCAAGATCGACGGCAAGAGCATTGGTGCGGTGAAGTCCTACACCTTTGAGAATATCCGCAGAACCCATACCATCGAGGTCATCTTTATGAAAGCCAACGGCAACCCCCAGACCGGCGTGTTTGTGGATGTAGCCACCGGCAGCTATTATGAGGATGCTGTGGATTGGGCAGTGGAGAACGGCATTACCAAGGGAACCGATGATACCCATTTCTCCCCGGACGGCATCTGCACCCGTGCGCAGGCCGTGACCTTCCTCTGGCGCACCGCTGGCAGTCCCAAACCCGAAACCCGCGCCATGCCCTTCACCGACGTCCCCGTGGGCAGTTACTACTACGATGCTGTGCTGTGGGCGGTAGAAAACGGCATCACCAAGGGCACCAGCGACACCACGTTCAGCCCGAACATGACCTGCACCCGCGCCCAGATCGTCGCGTTCCTGTGGCGTTCCGAGAAGTCCCCGGCAGCGGGTACAGCCAATCCCTTTGCCGATGTGAAGTCCACCGCCTACTATGCTGATGCGGTACTGTGGGCGGTCAAGGAGAACATCACCAAGGGAACCACCAGCACGACATTCAGCCCCGACGCGGATTGCACCAGAGCGCAGATCGTGACCTTCCTCTGGCGCTGCAAGAAGTGACCGGCTGACATACGGCTAAACATCAAAGCCGCTGGCATGACCCCATAAGCGAACATCGGACAGCGCAGCGGACGGGCATCTCGCCCTGAAGCTGCGCTGTTCTCTTTTCGCTATTCCCGGCAGAACGCCTTCCGGCACATCTGCGCCTCAGCCATCAGCGACTCCCGCGGGAGATCGTTTTCTTCGCCTCCCGCAGTAAGGACGAGTTTGTGAGGCTGGTCATGGCCAGTGACCTACGGCAGCGCGACCGGGATCTTGCAAAGCGGATCACAGGGTGGATGCTATCTTCAAGCGGCTCTATGAGGACAACATTTCGGGCAAGCTCTCCGATGAACGCTTTCAGAAGCTCTCTGTGGACTATGAGAAGGAAGAACAGGAGCTCAAGGTGCTGGCGAGTTCCCTTCGGAAAGAAGTGGAACTGGAGGAAAGCAAATCGGCGGATGTTGATCGTTTTCTCTCCGTTGTGGAGAGGTGCACGGATATCCCGGAGCTCACGCCCTGCATCCTCCATGAGTTCGTGGAGAAAATCATCGTCCATGCGGCCAGCGACCCGAAGGGCAAGAACCGGACGCAGGAGATCGATATTTACTACAAGGGTATCGGAGCCTTGGAAATGTCAAAAGTCACTGCATCAATGAAAAAAAGAGGAAACGGTACAGCCGAAGCTATACCGTTCTCTCTTTCCTCACGATGTTTTCTTATCAGGAGCTGCCTTGCCGCTCTTTTCGTTTTACTCTATGCTTTCGCTCTGCTCCGACAGATGCAAATCCAAATCTCGACCGCGTGTGCAAATACTGCGAATATACACATAGCTGTGGATTTCATCAACCGAATATAAAATCACGTCATTTCGCGTAACATACTACGGTATTCCGATACTGCTGCATAATATACATCAGCTTTTCTGTAATATCTCGCTCGGCTGTTGAGGTGTAAAATATCTTATATCCTTGCGGCACGACCCTGAAGCAGCTCCTTTACTTTAGCGTCCATATCGCACTGCGCAGAGATGCGTCCGGCAGCAATATCCTCACTGCTGCGCGACAGCTTTTCACTGATTTCCGTTTCGCTCATATCATCCCATGCACGAAGCGACGGCCGAAACGGCATGCCGCCTTCCTGCAGGCTCTGCTGTGCAAATATCCGTACAGCCTCAGCGAACGAGGTGCCCAGACTGCGGTAAAGCGCTTCTACCTGCTCCTTCACTGCACTGTCAATGCGGATCTGAAGTGTTGCATCCATAGCCATAAAATCATCTCCTTGTAGTGCGATTGTATTACAGTTTTTTTGTATGTCAAACGGTGGTGGTCAAAAGATTGACCTTGCAAAGTTCCGGATCTCGTCCTATTCTATCAATCACCAGAATAGAAGGGATTGAAAGGAGGACTTCATGCAGGCAATTAAAACAGTCGCGTTTCGGAAAGCAGAGAGCACCAGCAGACGAATTCGGGAACAGACAGCGTGGTTTTTTCTCCGACATATGCACATCGACGAGGACACTTCCCCCTCTACAGCATTTCATGCGCTCCTGACACGGAAAGAACGTGAATCTCTGCCCGCACCGCAAGGCGAAAAGGAAAAACGGTACGGCAGAAGCTTTGTACTCGTTCAGCCTTGTTCGAAGCACAGCTTTATGATACGATAAATGCATACACAAAGCTGTTCATCATGAGCACAGAAGATATTCCCACCGGTCTGCGGTACAAGCTAAATTCTGATCTGACTTCATTCAATGAGCAGACCACGCAGGCGCTGATGAATCAATCCACAATTTGCATACGTCAGAACAGCACTGCCGACCAAATGGCAAAAGAACTGCTTCTTGTATGGGATAAAGCCTCCAAGCGATTAGCCGATGATATTGACGGCGCCTATATACAAGCCAGCTGGTATTATCTTCTCCATCAATTTGATAAGGCCGGCTATCACAAATTTCAGTATATCGTCGAACATCAGCAGGGACTTTGTAATACCTGTCTTTCATTCAGCAACAAAACTTTTACGCTGCATGAATTGATTCAGCAGGATTTGCTTCCGCCACTGCACCCGCACTGCCGCTGTGCCGTAATTCCGGTTTACGAATCTTCATCGGCATTGGAACAGCCCACTGTTGCCGCATCACCCAACGCCGACAATCATTCGAATTGGTATGATGCACTGCTGCGTATTCCCTCCGATGCCAGAGCACTGCTGAACGGTTTTGTTGCCGCCCAACAGGAACGTATTGGTCGTGGAACACTCAGTGGCTTTCTTGACTGGCTCACTATGGGTACAGTCAGCGGTCTTTATGAGGGATTAAAAACGCGCACAGATGCAATGACAAAAGATCCCTCACTTTATAATATCGTAAACTGGCTGACTCTGGGCACCGCTGATATGGTAAAGGGCGCATTTTCGCCGGATGAACCGCTGTCACTGGAACATTGGCTGAATTCCCTCGGTGTTGCTTCAATCGCTGTAAGCGCGTATGAAATAGCGCAAAAATATGCTCCGGCGATGATTGATGATGTGGCGGCGTTTGAAAATACAGCGGCTCAAAACGCTGTGGAAATCAACCTGCCAGAAGATGCTCTGATTGTCCGTGATACCAAATACCTTGATGAAAGCGGTCATGTTGACTATCCTAAATACGCACCGGATAATGGATTTGTGGCAGGAACAAAGCATATAGAAACACTTGATGTCGGTGCTTTAATCGACCGCTATGGTGGACCAGGTGGTGATTTTACCGCACCCAAAGGTACACCATATAAAATGCGGTCATTGCCCTATTATAAAAATCAGAATGTCTATCATGTTTATCGAGTGATCAAACCCATTGAAAATGTAGAAGCAGGAAGAATCGCTCCGGCGTTTGGCGAACGAGGCGGTGGCATACAGTACCGCCTGCCAACTAACATTAAAGAACTACTCGAAAACGGTTATCTAGAGGAGGTTATTAAATGACTGCAATGAACCAAAACCAGCTCCGTGCGATCTTCCACTATTTGAAAGTCCCTGCCAGTGCCTATGACTTGGGTAATAATATACGACTGGGTGCCTGTGAAACAATAGAGCACACCTCGCAAGGCTGGGAAGTATATGCGACTGAACGCGGCAGCAAGTGTGCTGTTAAGGTATTCTCCAATGAAACCGATGCCTGCTATAATCTGCTCTATCGCATGACACATTATTGCGATATTGATAAAACCCTGCCGAATTTAACTATCCGTAAGCTGCATTCCATTCTGGTCTATCTGAAAGTACCCGAAGATCTGTATAACTTCAGCGCCGGATATTTCGGTACGAACTGCTATTCCATGGAATGGACAGCGCAGGGCTGGGAGGTATTCTTCGCCGTGAACGGCGAAAAGTGTGATGTTGCCGTCTTTGACAGCGAAACCGATGCCTGCCTCGACCTGCTGTATAAGGTAATGCATCGCTAAGCACCTTGCACAGCAGCAACAGATTGGGTATAATAAAAGCAGATATCTGGCACAGCAGGAGAGATAACTATGGCAGAAAGTTTTACCGCGCAGCTTATTCGGCGTTTTCAGATCGAACAGAAGAAGAACGACCATAGCGGCGTGTATGCACTCTCTCAAAAGCTGCTGGCGTATCATTCCAACCGCATTGAAGGTGGCATGCTGACAGAAAAGCAGACGGCTTCGCTCTTTGATACCGGCACCTTGACTTCGGAAGATGCGCTGATCCGTGCAAAAGACGTGGAGGAAATGACCGGTCACTTTCTGATGTTCAATGAAATGTTCAAAACCTATGCTGAACCGCTTTCGAATGAACTGATTAAGCGGTATCATTACAAGCTGAAAAGCGGTGTGTTTGAGGATATAGCCAACGGTTATCCGATCGGAGAATACAAGAATCGCCGAAATATCGTATCGGATATTACAACTGCACTGCCGGAAGATGTTCACGCGCGCATGACGGCACTGCTGGACGAATATAATGCCGCAGGCAAGCATGATCTGCACGGATTGGCAAAGTTTCATGCAGATTATGAGGCTATCCACCCGTTCCAGGATGGAAACGGACGAACCGGACGGCTGATTCTGTTTAAGGAATGTCTGAAAAACGATATTATCCCCTTTGTGGTAAATGATAGCCGCAAGGCAGAATACTATCATGCGTTGAATACCGCGCAGACAAAACAGGATTACAGCCTGCTGGAGCGGTTCTTCCGCGAGGAGCAGACCGAATACCGCCAGCAGGTCGAGGGCTTTCTGCCACCGGTCAAAGAATAGCCGAAGCTATTGCGGCTACTGTCAGGCTACTGCCGGTGAATACAGGTGGT
>ERZ833782.2174-NODE-2174-length-13784-cov-6.006118_pt1 | contig 13784 bp, 10 predicted proteins | sample MGYA00519577_ERZ833782 | MGnify/ENA primary metagenome ERZ833782 (study PRJEB31850, sample SAMEA3708745) | human gut metagenome | biome: human gut; feature: human-associated habitat; material: faeces | place: China | collected 2014 ...
CATCCCAGTTCCCCGGAGTTGAATACTGGGACCGCAACTGGAGAAAAGGCGGTCTGCAGGATCGCCGGGGCGCCCTGATCCGCGAGAATCACTTCTATAACCAGCTCTACTGCGGCTGTGAGTTCTCAATGCGGGGACTCGCGGAACGCATGGCCCGTCAGAGCGAGCAGGCGAAAAAGGACGAAGAGGCGGCGCGCGAAAAGATCGACGCCGCTCTTCAGTCCATCAGCAAATCCGCCTGAATTACGGTGCCGGAACGTGCGGTACAAATGACGAGGGATCGGCAAAGTAGGCGGCAACGCCGAATCCGATGAAGACAAGCGCCGCCACAATGTGAACCGTACGGACCGGAATGTATTTCGCAAACCGGTCACCGATGAAGACCACGGGGGCGTCCGCGAGGAGCATGCCGACCGTGGTGCCCATCATCACAGGAATGACGGTGCCGACCTTCGCCGCAATCGCAATAGTCGCGAGCTGGGTCTTGTCACCCATTTCCGCGAGGAAGAAGAGGATCAGCGTCGCAGTAAAAACGCCGTACTTCTTCCATCGGCTGTGTTCCGCGTCGATGTCATCCTTATCGGGGATCATCATCCAGATGCCCATGCCGATGAAGGACACAATCAGCACCCAACGCAGGATTTCCGGCGTAAGCCACGCGTTAATCCAGTAGCCAAGCATGGCGGCGAGCCAATGATTCAGGAGTGTCGCGCAGAGAATACCGAGCACGATCGGGATAGGTTTTCTGTAGTGAGCGGCCAGCGCCAGAGCAAGAAGCTGGGTCTTGTCACCGATTTCAGAGAGCGCAATCGCGCCCATGCTGAGCAGTATTGTTTCAAGCATGATTCTGGGGTCGGGAGATTGAAGGATCCCCGTAGATCCTGAGCCGGTCCTGACAGACAGAAACCCTGCAGGCGGCAGAGACCGGCGTCTCATCCCACGCACCCAGCAGAGTCTCTGGTCTTGCCGGTTCAGTCTTGATATCTGAATCCTGCGCCATGGCTTCTGGAGCCAAGTGTGTTGACGCAGGTCGCTGCCTTGCCGCTCTTAGTGGCGGTCCAGGGTCTGCAGCGCGGCTACTCCCCAAAGTAGGAAACGGATTGTACCGGAAAATGGCGTTCCCGGATAAAAAAACGGATTTTTTTCCATCACTTCCTCTCTCACCCTATTGGACTCACCGCCCTCACGACTTACAATAGGGGGCGTTTTGTACTCAGAACCGGAGCGGGTCACAGGATTCTCCCCGGGTTTTTTCTTTGGACTATTAAGAAACATGACTGAAGTTCGCACCCGCATTGCACCGAGCCCCACCGGCATGATGCATCTCGGCACCGCCCGTACGGCTATTTACTGCTGGGCTGTTGCCCGCCACTTTGGCGGCAAATTCCTTCTTCGTATCGAAGATACCGATCAGGAACGCTCCACCCCGGAAGCGACCCAGGTGATTCTGGACTCGATGAAGTGGCTGAACCTCGACTACGACAACCAGGGCGCTGTGGTTTATCAGATGCAGCGTCTCGACCGCTACAAGGAAGTGGCGGATTCGCTTCTCGAGAAGGGCTTTGCCTATTGGGACTACTGCTCGAAGGAAGAGCTTGACGCGATGCGTGAAGCCCAGAAGCTCCGCGGCGAAAAGCCCCGCTATGACGGCCGCTGGAGACCCGAACGCGCCGCAGAGCTCGGTCTTGTGAAGCCTGAAGGCGTGAAACCGGTTCTCCGCTTCCGCAATCCGGATGACGGCGACGTAACCTGGGAAGACGCTGTTTATGGTCCGATCACCGTGTCGAACACTGAGCTCGATGACCTCGTCATCATGCGTTCCGACGGCATCCCGACCTACAACTTCGCGGTCGTGGTGGACGATATTGATATGAAGATGACGCACGTGATCCGCGGCGCTGACCATATCAACAACACGCCCCGCCAGATCAACCTGTACCGCGCTCTCGGTGTTGAACCCCCGATCTTCGGCCACCTGCCGCTGATCAACGGCCCGGACGGCAAGAAGCTGTCGAAGCGCCATGGTTCTGTCGCTGTGACGGAGTACAAGAAGGCCGGCTATCTGCCTGAAGCGATCTTTAACTACCTCGCCCGTCTCGGCTGGGGCCACGGCAACATGGAGAAATTCACCCGCGAGGAACTCGCGAAGGTGTTTGTGCTCTCCGACTGCTCGCGCGCCGCTGCCCGCATGGACTTCAAGAAGCTTGCCTGGCTGAATGGTCAGTACATGAAGGAAGCGGACGACAGCCGTCTCGCCGATCTCGTGAAAGACCGTATCGTTGCCCGCGGCGGCGATCTCTCGAAGGCGGATCTCGTGAAGGTCTGCGCGCTCCTCAAGAGCCGCGCCCAGACGCTCGAGGAACTGGCTGACGACGCCATGGTGTTCTATGGCCCCTACACTCCGGTCGCGGAAGACATCGCGAAGTCGCTCGAAAATGGCGGCCGCGAAGCCGCAAGCCTCGCGCTGACAAAGCTTGAAGCGCTCCCCGAGTGGAAGGCTGCTGATATTTATGCTGTGCTGAAGTCCGTCTGCGATGAGCAGGGAGTGAAGTTCGGCGTGATCGCGACCCCGATCCGCGTGATTGCCACTGCCGCCAAGAAGGTTCCGCAGATCGATCAGACGCTCGAAATCATCGGCCGTGACGCTGTGATCTCCCGTCTTCGCGAAAACCTCGCCTAAATATGGGATGAAAGTCCGCAGTTGGGATGTAAAACTTGCTTTTCTGAGATTCTTTCGGTATAGTTTTACTTCTCAACTGATGAGTTTTCTGAACTTGTCGGGATCGTTAAGTCCCTATCGTCTAGAGGCCTAGGACATAACCCTCTCACGGTTAGAACCAGGGTTCGAATCCCTGTGGGGACGCCAACTTAAGCAAGTTAAGTTGTCCAGTGAGAAATAGCCCGTTTAAAACGGGCTTTTTTGTTGTCTGAAACTTTCATCTTTTCTCATAGCCATCGGGGGTCCCTTCGCGACCCTTTTTCCTGCTCTATTCTGTATATTCAAATCAGACATCGAAACTGATCTGTTTCCTGTGTTCTGTCTTTTCGTTGTATTTGTACTGTAAAAATCAACGATATCAGATAGAATGACAGAAATCTGAGCTTACAGACAGGCGGCAATAAATTCACAGCTTTTATTGCTTTACGCTGAATCTCATTGTTCCTCGCCTGTTGCTCTGCAACTGATTCGAAGAGATAAAAATGAGAGAAGTCGCGTTAATTCCTGTTGCCTCCAGGATGATGGAGTCAACAGGCGCTATCGGCTATAAGCTTTCAGCTGCTGTTGCCGACGTGATCGATAACAGTATCGCTGCCAACGCATCTGTTATAAAGATCCTGACTCCTGATGAATCTTCAGAATTTTTCTCGATTCTGGATGACGGGTGTGGCATGACAGAGAACGAGCTCCTGAATGCCATGAGATATGGCAGCCGGTCTCTGGATGAAATCCATAATGATAAGGATCTCGGGCGTTTTGGCCTGGGCCTTAAAACTGCCTCTCTTTCTCAATGCCGCTGTCTGACTGTACTCAGCAAAGCCAAAGGCCGTCCCATAGCCGGGGCACGCTGGGATCTCGACTATGTCCGGAAATCAAGAAACTCTTGGCCCCTTCAAGTGTTTGATCAAGACGATATCCAAAGGATTATCGAAAGCATCACCGAAAAAAACAATATCGGGGAGCCCAGTGAACTTCTAAGCATGGATCACGGAACTATCGTTATATGGTCCAATCTGGACATGCTCAGAGTAGGAATGAAAAAAACAGAGCGCGGCTGGAACTCAATCAGAAAAAAAATAGTCACGCTAAGCAACGATCTATCTCTAACATTTCACAGGTTTCTTGAGACAGATGACGATCATCCACCCTTGACAATCATGGTGAATGGTTTCGAACTCTCTCCGCGGGACCCGTTTCTGCGAGGGCGTTCGACTACCCCCTACCACCCGGACCCCTATACCCTGGACGGAGAAAGAATTTCAGTAACCCCTTATATTCTCCCGCATCAAAACACTCTCAGCTTAGCTGAAAAAGAAGAACTCGGAAATTTATACGAGAATCAGGGATTCTATATATATCGAAACAGACGTTTAGTCATTCATGGGACCTGGTTTGGCCTTAGAAGAAGGAATAACCTATCAAAACTCGCCAGAGTACAGGTCGATATTCCCGCCTCACCTAAAATTGACAAGTTGTGGTCACTCGATGTCAAAAAATCAACCGCTGTGGTTCCTGACATTTTGAAACCTGAGCTTGAAAGTACCGTAGAGTACTTGCAGGGACAGAGCCAGAACCGATTTACGCGGCGGGGGAAATCTAAGATCGATAAATCTGGAATTTGGAAACGTACTGTTGATGCTGACAAAAAAATAACATATTCATTAAATCTATCAAATAAAATTATAGAGGATGTCATAAAAACAAACCCTAGAATAAAACCCATTCTAAAGTTAATTGCAGCAACTTTGCCAATGAATCAGATCTTTGTTGATCTATCAAAGGAAAGAGAAATAGATACGCATACAGAAGAAATTTTAATGGATGAAGAATTAAAAAATAAGCTTGCAGAAGCAGGCATTGATGAAACCTATATTCTTAATCTATAAAAAACAGGATATATTATGGCAAATATAATTAACATCACAGATGAAAAGTATAATATGGCATTAGCCGCTCTAAATTCTGGAATAAAAATAAAAAAACCGACGGTATCTACATTAAATGATATTGTTAAATACGTTTACAGCCAATTAGTTCCGGGATTTGTAAGGTGCGGCCTGCTGCCAAAAGAATTCGAAGAAGACACCTATAAAGATCGAATTATTGATGAGTTGACAGAACGTTACGAAGAAAAAATCGGCATTGAAGTTCTTACAGATAAGACTTTGGATAAATCCGATTTTCATTCCTGGTTACCCGAAAAAATTGAATCAGGGAAATTAAAATGGGATAGCTGGTCTAAATATAAGAAATATGTGCTTGAGTTTAGTGGAAAATATTCCGATGAAAGCATTAGCGCCATTGATGATATCTCTACAAAAGTAGTTGACAGAATGGGGAATCCCGCATCGCCAAAAAGCGATTTTCCTACATATGGATTGCTTATGGGGGATGTTCAGTCAGGTAAAACAGCAACCTACACAGGTATATGCCATAAAGCTATAGATGCAGGATATCGTTTTATTATTGTTCTCACGGGTACAAAAGATTCATTACGTATCCAGACACAGGTTCGATTGGATAAAGATCTACGCAATTTCCAGACAAACAGCGAAGGGCATCAACGGCAAATTATTGATTCATGGAAATCATCATATACTTGGAGATTACTAACAACTCCAGAAAACGATTTCAATATCAGTAAACTTGATACATCTATTCCACCTTCAACCTCAAAGCAGGTTGTTCTTGCTGTCGTTAAAAAAAATAGCTCTGTACTAGGCAATTTGCTTCTATGGTTGCAAAATCGGGTGAATGATTTGGGTATAAAATCACTCCCCTGTCTAATCATTGATGATGAAGCAGATCTTGCTTCTATTAATGTTTCAAATAAAAATAATTCCCCCACCGCAATTAATAAAAAAATAAGAAACATTCTCAAATATTTTGATAAAGCCGCTTATCTTGGGATTACTGCAACTCCCTTTGCTAATGTTTTCATCGACCCTCAAATTGATGAAAAGACAGGAAAAATGAAAGCTGACGTTCTCCCTGATCTTTTCCCGAGAGATTATATTTTTGTGTTACCTCCGCCAAAAGGATATTTAGGGGCTGAAAAACTTTTTGGAGATGACGATGAAACAGATAAAGCCCCTATTAAGTATCGAACTCTAATACGTGTGGGTTCTGAATCCGCGTTACAAAAGATAAAGAAGGACACTGTTTTAGAGGAGTTACCGAATTCTCTAAAGCAGTCAATCCTCTATTTTCTTTGTGTCTGCACATACCGAGACATGACCAGTGTATTGAGCTCAAACATCAGTATGCTCGTCCATATTTCTCGTTTAAAAGGATTCCACGAACAATTACGTAAACTCATAAAGCAATATGTTAAAGAAATCCAGGACCTTGCTTTCTCTGCCTCCAGAAGAAGCTGCAGCAATATAGAAAATAATGAAATATATTGCCAACTTAAGGATATCTGGTCTAATGGCTGCAGGAATGAACTCTGGTACACGGATAATGCTATTGGTCCCAAACCACTAACCCTAAAGGAATTGTCTCATAAGGATTGGTCTCTAGTCTGGCGTGAAAATTTTGCAGAATCTGTAAAAAAAATCAAGATTGAAAAGATCAATTCGGACAACAAAATAAAGAGCATGGAGGAATTTTATGAAAAAAATGATGCTCGTCTCATTGCTGTTGGAGGAGATGCTCTTTCCCGTGGATTGACATTAGAAGGACTCTGTGTGACATACTTTTTCCGCAATAGCGTTATGTATGACTCTCTTCTTCAAATGGGAAGATGGTTTGGATACCGCGGAAGAGACGCCGATATCATGAAGATCTGGATTTCAGATCCTATTTTGGAATCCTTCCGATACATCACACAGGCTCTATCCGAGTTCAGACAAACTCTTGACACAATGATTGAGAAAGGAAAGACACCAGAACAATTTGGATTAAAGATCCGTATGGCTCCTCCAAATGTAAAACTTATGGTTACTGCAGCCAATAAGCGCAGAACAGTCAAGGAAATTCAATGTTACGAAGATATCAGTGGACCTCAGCAGGCGGCAACCTTCCCTATTGACGAAGCAACCCGGAAATTCAATATGGATTGCGTCTCAGATTTTCTGCTAAATCTTGGTCCCTCCCAAAGAGGTTATGAAGCGTATCCCAATATTAAGCAAGGCAAAGATCTGGGAAGCACAGATCTTGTCTGGAAATCAGTTCCTGCAGCTCGTGTTGCTACGTTGCTTAGAAACTTTAAAGTTTATTCATGGACAAACAATATTGATATCTACTCTGCAGCCGACAAAATTGAACAGATGAATAAAGAATGGGATGTTCGAGTAGTTTCCCGAAATGAGGATGGTAAATACCAACCCGAATTTGAAGATGTGTTCAATTTGGGAAAGAACATTATTTGTTCACGGCGAACTTTGAAGATAGATGGCGATCATATCGAATGCGACAATGATAGTAAAAATATATATTCGCCAGAAGATTTTGCGCGTCATTGGTCAGTTGATCAGCGTTCGACTCTAAAAAAAGCTTTGCCATCTAAAAAGCTCACTGCCCGAGCAGTTCTTTCCAGAGAAGGAGAAAAACCTCAGCTACTGATTTATCCAGTTAGAACTCTTCATCAAGATGATGATCAAACTCACTATTACAGTGATCAGCCCCTTGTTTCTTTGATAATAGGCATTCCTGACGACGGCAATCCTTTTCATTCGTCTATGAAGGTCAAATATTCCGTCAACAAAATAGAGCAGCTTATAAGAAGCACGGGATACCATAACGATCCATCTGAAGAAGATGATGAGGAGATAGTCTAAATGATCAACTCAGACTTTATTTCTAAACGTTTCCAAGAAACCTTGGAGATGAAGACTCCTAATATTCGACTCATCCGAGATAAAAATCTCCCTCTGAAATGTTTTACCGGGCTGGTAGACGGTAAATTAGGTTTACTTTTTTCTTATGAGGGTAATGAACCTGATCTGAGATCTTCATCCGCAGTAGAAGCAAAGATATTAGAGAGCAGAGGCGATCATTTCATTGCATTTATCCTGAACGATCGCTCCTTCCAAGGTATGTTTGAGGTTCTGTTTGCAGATCTGCTTGAGTCGATAACAAACAAGAAAACGGAATCCCAGGCTATATCTGAACTTCTATCCCGCTTCGAACGATGGAGACAATTTTGGAAAAACCCTCCTTCAGCATTATCAGAAGAGAAGACCCGTGGTCTTGCAGGGGAACTTTACTATCTTGAGTATTGCTTGAAACAAGGACTTTCCGCGCGTGACACTGTAAAAGCCTGGCATGGTATTGACGGAGCCGATCAGGACTTTGTTTTCGAGAACTCCTGGGTAGAGGTAAAAACCATACGTCAGGCTGCCACGGAAGTCGAAATTTCATTTCTGGAACAGCTATCTAACCCGTCAGAATTTATTAAAACTTCTGATGTTAAGGGGACTCTTGCCGTCATCCGGATGCATGATGATCCAACTGGAGATGAAGTATTTACCTTAAGCAATCTGTACAACCGAATATCTTTAAGACTGACCGAGTCCCCAGAAGCACATGCAGAATTCGTTGCTTCCGTATACCGCACAGGGGCCAATCTGGATAAAGGGCAGAATGAGACCAAACTTAAGCTTCGGGTTGAGAACATGCGGTTCTACTCCGCCAACTCTCCAGACTTTCCAAAACTTACAAGAACCCCCGGCATACCGGAAGCAGTCACAAAAGCAAAATATTGGCTTTCGCTTCCCGCAATAGAACCTTGGATGACCGAAGAGTAAACACTATGAACGAAAAACTATTCAGAAATTTCTGTGACAACCTGAACAATGAGGTCTCTCAGCTTAGAGAGGAACGTGGCGAAGGAAAGCAGAAAAGCTTCGTCGAAACAATATGGGATCAGCTTCCTTACTCTGAGGAAAATTTTGTCACCCCTGTCTATCTTAATGGCAAATTTGGGACTAGGAATATCGGAATTGACGGTTACTCTTTGACTGATGAGAAAACCCTTTATCTCATCATTGCGGACTGGGATGAATTCAGCAATCGGCCGCCTCTGACCAGGATTGATGCCGAAAAGCTATTCAATAGGCTGAGAGTCTTTTTCGAAGTATCAAGAAATGGCCGGATTCTTGAACACCCCGAGGGGCTTCTTGAACCCACTACCGAGGAATATGGATTAGCTAACCTAATCCATGAAAAGGAGATGGACCGGGTCAAACTTCTTCTCTTTACCGATCGTTTACTCTCTGAACGTCTGCTCAAGATTGATGAAATAGAAAAAGTCGATAACTTTAAAATGCCGGCAGAAATCTGGGGACCGGAACGTTTATTCAGTCTGCGTCTGTCCGGTAAATCTTCTGAACCCTTGGTCCATGAATTTTCAGATTGCAGTATTCCTCTGATGCTCGCCACCAAGGGGGAAGGTTTCCGTTCGTACCTCGGAAAGATCCCCGCGACGAAACTTGCGAGTATGTATCACGAGCACGGCGGACGCCTCCTAGAAGGTAATGTCCGTTCTTTCCTGACATTGAGAACTTCTGTCAACAAAGATATTGATAGAACCATACGCACCAATCCCGAAAAATTCTTCATTTTTAACAACGGAATCGCTGCTACCGCTCGAAACCTCAAATGGAAGGAGGTCACGATCTGGCCGAAGCGACTGATTTTCAGATTATTAACGGCGGCCAGACAACAGCTACCCTGGCAAAGGCAGCATACGATAATCGAGCGGGACATTCTCCTGCTGACATCTCGGGCATCTACGTCGCTATTAAGCTCACAGAAATCGAGGATAGTCTTTCCCCTGAAGAGCAGGATGATTTAGTCAGGGCAATTTCTCAGTCATCCAATAATCAGAATAAAGTCTCTTCAGTAGACTTTTCTTCCAATAGCCCCTTCCAGAGGAAAATTGAGAAGCTTTCCCAAAGAATTCCTGCTCCAGCTGTCGACAATCAGCAGTATGGAACCCACTGGTTTTATGAACGTGTTAGGGGAGCCTATGAGCAGAAGTCTCTTTTTAATGAAGATAAAAAATTTAAGCGTGAATATCCCAAAGATCAGGTCTTCAAAAAGGAACAACTGGCCACAGTAGAACTATGCTGGGACCAAGCTCCTGACATTGTTTCCAAAGGGTCTACAAAACTTTACGCCGAATTCATTTCCAGAATTGATGAGACGTGGTCAGAAGACAATGATAGAGGAAAATATGAGGATTCCTATTTCAGAAAGGCTGTCGCTCTCATAATTCTGTTCAGGACTCTTGAGAAAGAAATCTCAAATCAGAATTGGTATAAGCAGGACAGAGGATATCGTCGAAATATCATCGCATACACGATTTCCATGTTCTCGTACTGTTTTGCCCGGAAAACTAAAAACAAAAATTTCAATTTCGACGCTATCTGGAAGGAGCAAAAGGTCCTCCCAGATTCTCCTCTTCTGCCATTCCTCCTCAGGATGGCTGAGAAGGTTAGCAACTGCCTCAGATCAAACCCAAAGCAGGCGAATATTTCCGAGTGGGCCAAAGATGCTCGCTGCTGGGTTCAAATGAAGGAAAACTTCGACTCTGACATATCTGTCTGGACTCCTGACTGGTTCCTTGACTATGTAAAGGATGAATATGCCAGAAAGTCAGATGCCGAACACGATAAAGAGTCAGCAGATCTGACTTCAGAAATCAATAACATCAAATTTGTTTTGGAATATAAGAACTGGAAGAATGCCTATGAATTTGATTTAAAAGAGGCACGTGTCCTAACCCCAAATCAGCAAAAAATCATTGCAAAGCTTTCAGGAGGGAAATTCTTTAACATTCGTAAGTACCACCTGAATTCCCGATTTACTTATACATAGCGGGATTCAGGAGGCAGTTTTCCAGTCCGAGTCGTTCAAAAACGAGTCTGTGGCGACCTAAAATTTCCCCGAGCCAAACTTTTCCTGTTGATGAGCTATAGAAACGGATCTGCCCCACATCTTCCAGCAGCTCCATGAGAGAATATTCGTCAAGCAGAGGTGCATAGGATTTCTTCCCTATTTTCACTTCAACACTCATGGCTTTGATGAGCCAGGAAACAATTGTGGCAGCGATGAAGGCTAACAAGAGACGTCCATTAACAGAAACGTCGGAGTGTCCCCTTGTAGTTGTAAAACCAACATCAGTCTTGATAACCCCAAAGCATTTCTCGATGCAGTCGCGCGTTCTGTAGATCTCCAGGATTTCTTTCGACTCAAGTTTTCGATCGCTGATCATTGAAAAGAATCCCATGTATCTGACCTTTTCATTGACAGCATCATTGTTTCTGATCAGAGGCTTTTTACCGGGTTCACTATCAGGTGTTTCATAGAATCTCAAAAGTTTGGAATCAGGGCTGGCTAACCCGTTAATCCAGTCTTCTTCAAAGGTTACCAAATCAGATAAAAATTTATCCTGCTCATTATTTGCAACTGCAAGACTGTAATAGATGTACACCCAAACACTACATGATTTTGGGTCCTCTTTCGTGCCTGGTATTGTGACCTGGGTTTGAACAGCGGTCAGGTTGTGACCGCGAACGTTGTTCGTCATATCCCAGAAAGCGGGAAGATTATCTTCGATGGCGTCCCTGATGAAGGAGTGATCAGTTTTGGCAGCCATGATGAAGTGATGCCTGTTCTTGCAGAGCAGCCGAAGATTCTCACGGCTGCAATAGCCCCGATCAAAAATTGAGATAATTTTTTTACTGACTCCGATGTTTTCCCATCGAGTCAGAAGGTCATGCATAGTGACTATATCTGGCACGTTTCCGGCGAATCGCCTGAACATCAGGGGAACACCAGAATTATGACCGTAGAGGAGCGCCAAACCAATCTGGTTTTCGTAGCCTCCGCGTTTACTAATTCCTTTTCGTACATCTGTCAGAGATCGGCTTTCAGACGCGATTCGTGTGCTGTCGAATGATAAATATTCTGTTTCAGGAAGACGCTTGGCCCGAAGAGCAAAGAGCCGATTTAATGAAGCTGTATCTGAGCCAATATCCTGCGATAACTCACTTAGTCTTTGAGACTCGATATTGTCTGGAAGACCGGCTGGCAAGGCGTTAGTATCAGAAAAAATCTTGAATCTATGCTGTGAAGTAGTGTTTTTGATGATTTGATATGCCGCCAGGCTTACCATCATGGCGGCCTTCCCCTCACCATAAACTTTCTTCAAATCATCAGTTAAACCCGAGGTTTCTGCTGCTTGAGTAAGGAGTGCGGTTGTTCCGAACGTTTTGTCATGATCAAATTTCTGACGCTTATCAGTGGTCTTTTTGACACGGGTCAGCTTCAGCTCTGCCGCATAAGCTGCGTTCGGAACAAATTTTCCATCAACAAGCTTGCCAATATATCGCCTTTTTTGTTGGCCCCGCTTTTTTTCTTTATCCCACCAATACTTATGGATTGCAACGTACTCTGTGTCTTTGATTCGGACAATACGCGCATCTTCGGGAAGGATCGGATTGTGATCAGTCATATCGCAAGGGCTGCAAAAGAGATTATATATGTCTATATTATACGTATGTTTTACCTATAAATCAACCCTTTTTTTAAATTTTTTATTTGGAAAATCAATAGACTTTTGTTAAAAAATACAGCTAACAGAGCGGGAATTTAGGTTTGACAGAGGAAGGCGCGATCCCGCGCCGTTCCCCAACCTTCGAAAAACTCCCCAGCTCCTCAAGCTGAAGGAGCATCAGCCACGTATCCGGAATAAGCGATTTTTTCATTCGATCGGCTCGATAAAAGGATTCTGCCGGCAGGCCTCTTCGAGAAACCGCACCAGATCCCGGAGCACCCCGGGAGCAGTTTCTTTCGCGATAAACGCGCGAAGCGGAAGCGGGAGAGAGTGCCACTGCGGGAGCACATGAACGAGGTTCCCCGAGTCGAGATAGGGAGCCGCGAGGTACGCGGGAACGAGCACACCGATACCCTCCCCCGAGAGCGCGCAGAAAAGCGCTGAGAGATGACTTCGGAGCGAAACTCTCGACTCCGCCTGAACCCGCCTGACCGATTTTCCCCGGGTGAAGGTGAGAAATCCGGGATCCACCGCGTCTTTCGGCCCGAAAAAGAGATGCCTCTCCAGATCCTCCGGATTTTCAGGCGTCCCATTCGCCTCAAGATACTCCGGGGCCGCGACACAGATCCGCGTGAGCGCTCCAAGCGGATGTGTTTCCACGTCTTCCATAAAGTATTCGCCGTGGCCCACCCGCAGATCGACCCCCTCCCAGAGCGGGTGGTACGTGCCGTGTGTCAGCCGGATATCGATCCGGAGTCCGGGGCGGCTTTCCGCGAACCGGACGATCAGAGGAGAGAGCAGCGTGGCACCGGTCGTCGTAGGTACCGAGACCGCAAGGCTCTCATACCCGGGCTCTTCCTCTGATACGGGATCTGCCTGGTAAAGGCTTGAAGCCGGTTCCTTCCATTTCCGGAACCGCTGGATGCCGGCCTCAGTCAGCGTAAAGACGCCATTTGTCACCCGAAAAAGCGGCTCCGCCGCTTCCCGCGTGAGGGCGTTAAGGAGCGTTTCCGCTTCTTCCGCGTGAAGCCCCAGCGTCTTCCGCCCCTTTGTGAGACTCCGCGCCTCCGCGCAGGCGCAGAAAAGCACCCGTGCGAGAAGCCTTTTCCCCGTGTCTTCCTTCATCACACTCTCCTCCGAAACCGGCGTCTCTATTTTAGAGGAGCGCCTCTCGGGCACCGCTTCAGCCGCTTCAGACAACAGGTTTTCTCCTGCCAATAAAAAAGGCTTCCGGTGAACCACGTTCGGAAGCCCCTGAAAAAGCTCTTCCGGGAGCCGAAAGAGTGAGAGAGAAAAATTAAAAATGACCCTCGCCCGGCAGCCGCCCATGACTGCCGCCAGGCGGGGAGGAGAGAACTTTTTTACGCGGCTTTCGCGCGGGCTGCCGCCTCATCTGCGCCGACCCGGCCCCAGATCACCGCGGCTCCGAGCTGGGAACCTGAGAGATAGTCGTCATAGAAGAGACCGCCGATCGCGTTCCCCGCGGCGTAGAGTCCGGGGACCGGCTTCGACTCCGTATTCAGCACTTCGCCCTTCAGGCTGATCTTCGGGCCGCCGAAG
>ERZ833782.2189-NODE-2189-length-13684-cov-9.678993_pt1 | contig 13684 bp, 10 predicted proteins | sample MGYA00519577_ERZ833782 | MGnify/ENA primary metagenome ERZ833782 (study PRJEB31850, sample SAMEA3708745) | human gut metagenome | biome: human gut; feature: human-associated habitat; material: faeces | place: China | collected 2014 ...
TGCCCCCGCCGGGTAGGCGCACTCCCCGCTGAGGTGCAGCGAAAACCTCCCGCCCGTTAGGGGCGAACACGCCTGCGGCAGTTCGTGCGCCCCGGTCAGCCGGTGCAGAGAAACAGGCTGCCGCCCGGAAAGAATGAACCGCGCAGGCGGTTCAAGTCCCCCGGTTTTCCGGTGTCGGAATTTTTATCACTTTTCGCAGCAATGCCGCGCTCCCTGCGATTCTTCATGAATTCTTCATCGCATTGTTTTAGTAGGATGACAAAATTTTTTTATAAATTCGCGCTTTGATTACCATGTTCTGTAAAATAATAAACTTTTCTAAGTGCAAGGTGAAAAAAGTAAATATTTTACGCAGTATTTTTGTACAAAAAGTCTGTCCGAAATTATCATTATTCCACAATAGTTGTTGATAATATTGATAAATACGCGAGATTTTTTTATTCATTCATCCAAACTGCACAAATACGTCTTGACAAAGAATTTTAAAAGTGATAAATTTATCTCACGAAAGGACGAAAGGAGGCTGAGCAGGAAATGAAAAAGGTTATCTGTTCGGAACACGCACCCGCAGCCATCGGCCCGTATGCACAGGCAATTGCAGCAAACGGTATCGTATTTACTTCGGGTCAGCTTCCGATCGATCCCGCAACCGGTGCTTTTCCGGAAGGGATCGCAGCACAGACCAAGCAGTCGCTCACCAATGTAAAGGCTATCCTTGCTGAGGCAGGAACCGGTATGGATCAGGTGATCAAGACTACCGTCTTCCTGAGCGACATGAACAATTTCGGCGCGATGAACGAGGTTTACGCCACCTTCTTCGGTGAAGGCAGCTACCCGGCACGTTCCGCTGTGGAGGTTGCAAGACTTCCCAAGGACGCTCTCGTCGAGATTGAGGTAACCGCTCTCCTGCCGTAAGGCAAACCAGAAAAGAAAACAGCCAAAAAGAAAGGTGCTGTCCGCTAAGCAAGGCCGGAACCGGAAAAACGGCTTTGACAACCGGGGTACCTCCAAAACACAAACGGCGTAAAACGCACGATTTTATGGAGGTAATGAAAAATGAACAAGAACGAGAAGCACTATCCGCTGGATGTAGCAATGCCGCAGCACTGTGCATACGCTGTACGCGATCTTCCTCAGGCAACCGTTGAGCAGCGCGAGCGCGCACTGAATGCAACGCACTGGAACGAGTTCGCATTCCCGTCCGGCATGCTGACCGTTGATATGCTGTCCGACTCCGGCACCACCGCAATGACCAACCAGCAGCTGGCTACCCTGTTCCTCGGCGACGAGGCTTACGGCCGCAACACCGGTTATTACGTTCTGCTCGACACCTTCCGCGACATCTTCGAGCGCGGCGGCGAGAAGAACTGGAAGAAGATCATCGACCTCGTTCGCACCGACTGCCGTGACATCGAGAAGATGATGGACGAAGTTTATCTGTGCGAGTACGAAGGCGGCCTGTTCAACGGCGGCGCAGCTCAGATGGAGCGTCCGAACTCCTTCATTATCCAGCAGGGCCGTGCAGCTGAGTCTGTTCTGATGGAAATCGTTAAGAAGATCCTGGCTGCTCGTCATCCGGGCAAGGTATTCACCATTCCGTCTAACGGTCACTTTGATACCACCGAGGGCAACATCAAGCAGATGGGCTCTGTTCCGCGTAACCTGTACAACAAGGAACTGCTGTACGAAATTCCGGAAGGCGGCTCCTACGAGAAGAACCCGTTCAAGGGCAACATGGACATCGAGAAGCTCGAGCAGCTGATCACCTCTGTTGGTCCGGAGAACGTACCGCTGGTATTCACCTGCATCACCAACAACCCGATCTGCGGTCAGCCGGTATCCATGGGCAACCTGCGTGAGATCAACCGCGTAGCTCATAAGTACGACATCCCGCTGGTATTCGATACCGCTCGCTGGGCTGAGAACGCTTACTTCATCAAGATGAACGAGGAAGGCTACGCTGACAAGTCCATCGCTGAGATCGCTACCGAGATGTTCTCTTACTGCGACGCATTCACCATGTCCGCTAAGAAGGACGGCCACGCTAACATGGGCGGCATGCTGGCATTCCGCGATAAGGGCCTGTTCTGGCAGAAGTTCTCCGACTTCAACGAAGACGGCACCGTTAAGACCGACGTTGGCGTTCTGATCAAGGTTAAGCAGATCTCCTGCTACGGCAACGACTCCTACGGCGGCATGTCCGGCCGTGACATCATGGCTCTGGCAGCTGGTCTGTACGAGTCCTGCGACTTCGGCTATATGCATGACCGTGTATCCCAGTGCGAGTATCTGGCACAGGGCTTCTACAAGGCTGGCGTCAAGGGCGTTGTACTGCCGGCAGGCGGCCACGCTGTATACATCAACATGGACGAGTTCTTCGACGGCAAGCGCGATCACACCACCTTCGCAGGCACCGGCTTCTCGCTTGAGCTGATCCGCCGCTATGGTATCCGTGTATCCGAGCTGGGCGACTTCTCCATGGAGTATGACCTGAAGACTCCGGAGCAGCAGGCTGAGCTGGCTAACGTAGTTCGCTTCGCAATCGACCGCAGCCGTCTGACCAAGGAGCATCTGGACTATGTAATCGCAGCTGTTAAGGCTCTGTACGAGGATCGTGAGTCCATCCCGAACATGCGTATCGTTTGGGGCCACAAGCTGCCGATGCGTCACTTCCATGCATTCCTGGAGCCGTACCCGAACGAAGAGAAGTAATTCCCTGTTCTATCCTTTCGTGAAAGGCGATACCGCATAATTGCATAAATTGTGCGGTATTCACGCCAATACCGCAGCAACGGCGCCGCGGCATTGCATAACAGGAATTTCTCCTGACCTTTTTATAACTTGATAATCAGGGCGTAACCTGTGCCGCGTGGAAAGTGCACAGGAAAGCAAAGGACAAGGGCGTTCTTTTTCCCAGAAAACTAAACAGTTTCTGCGGCAAAGAGGACGCCCTTTTTCTATCCATTTACACATTAAAGGGGTGTAAGATAATGAGTAAAGAGCCTAAAAACTTAGAACAAAGAGATGGTTTCCAGAGTAAATGGGGTTTTATTCTGGCATGTATCGGCTCTGCGGTTGGTATGGGCAACATCTGGCGTTTCCCGATCATGGTGCAGAAGTACGGCGGCATGACCTTCCTGCTTCCCTATTTTATCTTTGTAATTTTGATCGGCAGTACCGGCGTTATCGAGGAGTTCGCTCTCGGCCGTCGTGCAGCCGCAGGTCCGGTTGGTGCGTTCGGTATGTGTACCAAGGAGCGCACCGGCAGTGAGAAATCCGGTAAGGCGATCGGCGCAATCCCGATCATCGGTGCATTGATGCTGGCAATCGGCTACACGGTCGTTCTCGGCTGGATCTTCAAGTACACCTTCATGTCCCTCTCCGGCAGCCTGTTCAATCTCGGCACGGATATGGGCGCAATCGGCGGCACCTTCGGCATGACCGCACCGGAGGCAGAAACGCTTCCCGAAGCCCTCAAGGCAATGGCGTCGGCTGGCTTCTTCGGCATCGGCAACGGCGTATGGCAGATCGTTGCACTGGTAGTTTCCCTCGCCATCATGGTAATGGGCGTTGCAGGCGGCATTGAGAAGGCAAACAAGGTCATGATGCCTGTTCTGTTCGGTCTGTTCCTCGTACTGGCAGTCTACATCGGCACTCTGCCCGGCGCATCCGAAGGCTATAAGTACATTCTGACCCTGAATCCGGCCGGTCTGGCTAAGCCCGACCTGTGGGTATTTGCATTCGGTCAGGCGTTCTTCTCCCTGTCTGTTGCAGGCAACGGTTCTGTAATCTACGGTTCCTACCTGTCCAAGAGCGAGGATATCCCGTCCTCCGCACGCAACGTAGCAGTATTTGATACCCTTGCAGCTCTGCTGGCAGCAATCGTTATCATTCCGGCAATGGCAGTTGTTCTGGGCGAAGGCATCCGCGACGTAACCGGCGGCCCCGGCCTGATGTTCGTTTACCTCGTAAATGTATTCAACGCAATGCCTGCTGGCCGTATCATCGGCGCGATCTTCTACATCTGCGTACTGTTCGCAGGCGTATCCTCTATCGTAAACCTGTACGAGGCACCGATCGCCTTCCTGCAGGAGCAGTTCAAGTTCAAGCGCGCAGCAGCCGTTGGCACCATTGGTGTGATCGGTCTGGTCGTTTCCATCGCAATCCAGCCGTGGACCTCTCAGTGGATGGACGTTGTTTCCATTTACATCTGCCCGCTCGGCGCTGCTCTGGCCGGCATCATGTTCTTCTGGGTACTCGGCAAGAAAAAGGCACTTGCTGCTGTTAACGAAGGCGCTAAGAAGCCCATCGGCAGCTGGTTCTTCCCGCTTGGTAAGTGGGTATACGTTATCTGTGCAATTGCTGCACTGATCCTCGGCATTATGTACGGTGGCATTGGCTAATCCCTCAAGCTAACCACTGTGACTTTCGTTAGACGTTCATGGGTTTATGAATCGTCTGTATCCCCCCTTTTGTCTTTGTCCCCCGTCACTGCTGTGTGGCGGGGGACATGCTTTTCTAATTAGAAATTAGCAATCAGCAGGCAGTAATCGCTGCATGCAAAGCAAAACCCCGGCTTTGCCGCACTTGACAAAACCGGGGCTGCTCGGGTATAATATACCCAAGGGATGCTGTTCAGGCAGTCAGACCTTAATTGATTAGCGATTTTTAGTCACTGACCGTTCGGGCCTAATCGAGCGGTCAGTGCGCTTTTATACAGAAAATGTACAGCAGGATTACTGCACATACGAAAAGCCGAAGCAATTTCTTCTGCATTTGCGACACCTCCTTTCCTCCCCAAACCGAGGAAAGAAAGAAGGTCTGACCGCTATCGGAACAACATCCGCTTACAGTATAGCATATACGACAGAATATTGTCAATAAACCGTCCTTTCGGGCGGTTTTTGTTGTTATAGCAGAAAAAGAGACGAACCAGGCAGGCTCGTCTCTTTTTACGTTGTATGGAGAAGATTCAGTTAAAGTAAACGATATCTTCCTTCGCCTTTTCGGCGGGTTCTACCGTGATGGCATGCAGCACCGGACCGGGACCACGGTACTGCGGCAGCTCCTCGACGGTGATGGACGCCGTTACCTTGACCCAGTCGCGGTTATGCAGCTGATCGCGGTCGGGATAGCGGCAGAGGAAGCCGAGGAAGGTGACGTCATCCGCACAGCAGACCATGCCGAAGCGGCCGGGCACGAAGCTGTCGGCGGGCACATCCTTGCCGACGTATGCCTGGGCAAGAAAGCGGACGGTCTTGCCGTCATACTTCATCGGGTCGCCGGTGGCGTCGATGTACCAGAGACCGTAGTCCTCCGGCTGAATGTCAATGATATCCGCATCCACATCAAACGGCAGCGGCATATTGCGGGCATAGTCCTCGGAATTGCCGTTCACGTCATCCAGATAGATTGCCGCACGCGGGTTCATCGCCTTGATGTTCTTCTTGTACAGCATATCCTTCAGCTCGTCCGTGCAGCGGTTGAACACAACCAGATCCGCAGTGGTGATATGCTCGAACATCATCGGGCCGATGTTGTTGGAATACAGCTCAAACGTGGTCGCATCGACCGTGGTGACGATCTGGTACAGCTCCCAGCGGGCAGGAAATGCCTGCATCAGCTTTTCCAGCTTCCACATGCCGTTGTACTCAACAAGAATGCGGTCCGGCTGGTATTTCTGCTCCACGCGCTTGAGGATATTCGGCGTCAGACGGTCCTCGGACTCGATCGGCACAAGCGCGGTGCCGTAGTGCAGCAGCCACTTCTCGTCGTATTCCTCGATGCCTTCCTCGCACAGCAGCAACACCGTGCGCTCGTTCTCGGTAAAGTTCGGGTCCGCGAGAATGTCCTGAATGAACTTGGTCTTGCCGCTCTCCAGAAAGCCGGTAAAGACGTATACCGGAATGGGTTCGTTAGCCATAATCTGGTTACCTCACTTTTCGTTTACGCCGAACAGAGCAGCGATGCGCTCCTCATCCAGCTCGGAGCCGATGACACACAGACGGCCGGTGTAATCGGCAGCGCCGCGGCGGATTTCGGGTGCGCCCGGAACGTAGTCAAAGTGCAGCCACTCGCCGCCGTCTGCACACGGAACGATGCCCTTTGCACGCAGTACGGTGCCGAGCGTAACATCGCCGAGCGCGGTAAGAGCCGCGTTAAGCTCTGCCTCGGTGTACTTGTGGGTCGTTTCCTTGCCCCAGGAGGTGAATACCTCGTCAGCATCGTGATCGTGGTCGTGACCGCAGCAGCAGTGACCGTCGTGGTCGTGATGATGGTGCTCGTGGTCATGGTCGTGGTGATGCTCATGCTCATGGTCGTGATCGTGGCAGCCGCAGGTGCAGTGCTCGTCATGCTCGTGATGATGCTCGTGCTCCTCATGGTCATGCTCATGCTCATGCTCGTGCTCATCATGGTCATGGTGGTGATGATGATGCTCGTGGTGCGGCTCGTGCGCGATCTCCTCGAGAACCTCCGCAACGAGGTCGCGGCTGCCTTCCATGGTGGAGAGCAGCTGCTCGCCGGTCAGGTCCTTCCACGGGGTGGTGACGATGCGGGCGTGCTCATTCAGGCCGCGCAGCATGGCAACGGTCTCGTCGAGGCGCTTCTCCGGGCACTCAGCCGTGCGGGACAGCAGGATGGCACCGGCATGCGCCACCTGATTCTCGAAAAACTCACCGAAGTTCTTGAGGTACATCTTGGCCTTGAGCGCGTCAACAACGGTTACAAAGCTGTTCAGCTGAACCTCGAGGTGCGCGTTCTGTACCGCAGCGATAACGTCGCTCAGCTTGCCGACGCCGGACGGCTCGATCAGGATGCGGTCCGGATGGTACTGGTCCACAACATCGTGCAGCGCCTTGCCGAAGTCGCCAACCAGCGAGCAGCAGATGCAGCCTGCGTTCATCTCGTTTACAACAATGCCGGCATCCTTGAGGAAGCCGCCGTCAATGCCGATCTCACCGAACTCGTTCTCGATCAGAACAACCTGCTCACCCTTGAGCGCATCGGCCAGCAGACGCTTGATGAGGGTCGTCTTGCCGGCACCCAGAAAACCGGAAATAATATCAATTTTAGTCATGCTTTGTCGCTCCATTTCTATGCACGGCACAGGGATTCCCAAACCGTACTTAAATTTTCCGAACGCTTATATTATACCACATTTATCGAAAAAAGAAAAGTTATTTAGTTAGCGGACGCTAATCTTTCCGGCTGCGCGGCGCGTGAGGAGAAGTTAAACACAAAACCGCCCAAAAGGACGGTTTATTGACAGTACATATTACGATATGCTATAATCAAGGCAGCAAACGGTGAATAAAGGTTGTTCCTCCCCAAAGAAGGGAGGTGATCTGCATGACAATTCTGGAAGTCATTGGACTGCTTGATTTGCTCTGCTCGGTTATCTTTGGTATCCTCGGATACTTAAAGAAATAACCGCCCTCCGGTAGTTAAAAGAGAGCGGCTTCTTCTCGACTAAAAATCGAACTGAGGAACGACTGCTCTCCCTACAAGAGCCGCCGTTTGTCAGCTATATTATAGCGCGAAGCCCCGGTTTTGTCAAGCGACGAAGCCGGGGCTTTGTTTTACCATTCCTAATCAGAAAGGAATTATTCTCCCATCACCTGAAAGACAATATCCCGCACGCGGTTGCGGGTATCGCACTCCACAAGGGTCAGATTCTGCCACGGGCCGATGGTGATTTCGCCATTCACGAACGGGATAACGATAAACGGACTGAGCAGCGCCGCCTTGATGTGCGACGAGCCGTTATCATCGTGCCAGGTATCGTGGTGGTGGTAATGAATGACCGCACCGGTCTCATCGCGGTAGGGCGAAAAGACGTCCATCGCCGCCTTGAGGTCATGGTAGACCATGCCCGGCTCAAACTCAAGCGTGGTCAGGCCGGCAACACCGCCGGTGGTAAAGCCGGTGATCGTGCCGGACTGCATGCCGGTCTTGCGGCAGGCGTTCTGCACCGCTGCGCGGAAGTCATCGGTAACGTCGATCATGCCCATGTGGGCCTTGGTTTTGTAGGTTTTGGTTTCGGTATAAACAGGCATTTGCGATTCTCCTTTAGAGGCACTCTAAGTAGCGGCCGTACAGCGTTTTGCTGAGGTCGGCGGCGTGACGGAGCAGCGTCTGACGGCTGATATAGCCGCGCGCGTACGCAATCTCCTCCAGACAGGCGATGTAGCGGCCGCTCTCATCCTGCACGCGGCGGACAACCTGTGCGGATTCGAGCAGATTCTCGGCAGTACCGGCATCCAGCCAGACGAAATCCCGCTCGAGCTTTTCAACGTGCAGCTGACCGCGTTTCATGTACTCGATATTGACATCCGTAATCTCCAGCTCGCCTCTTGCCGAGGGCTTGAGCCCGCGGGCAATCTCCATAACCGAGTTATCGTAGAAATACAGACCCGGAACGATATAGTTAGACTTCGGATAGCGCGGCTTCTCCTCGATGGAAATCGCACGGCCCTGACCATCAAACTCCACAACGCCGAACGCACGCGGGTCATCGACATAGTAGCCGAACACGCAGGCGCCGGATTTCATCTGCACGGCACGGTCCAGATAGTTCTGGAAATTGGGGGAATAGAAGATATTATCGCCCAGAACAAGGCAAACCGAGTCATCCCCGATGAACTGCGAGCCGATGAGCAGCGCGTCCGCGATGCCGCGTGCAACCTCCTGCACCTCGTAGGTGATGTTGACGCCGAAGCGGCCGCCGGAGCCGAGCAGACGGTAGAACGGGCCTTCCTCTCCGGGCGGGATGATGATGAGAATATCGCGGATACCGGCCTGCAGGAGCGCAGCCAGCGGATAGTAGATCATCGGTTTATCGTACACCGGCAGCAGCGGTTTGCATACCGGACGTGTCATCGGGTACAGGCGCGAGCCCTTACCGGCGGCAAGAATGATTCCTTTCATTGGCTATTCCTCTATCTATATGGTTTTGTGAGATTAGTATAGCACATTTCGGGCAAATAAGAAAGCAATTTTCTAATAAAGTAGAGAGTGGAGAGCACTTCGCTCTCCACTCCTCACTCTTTCTCAATCGTCAGCACCGAATGATACGGCATCGGCTGATTGAGATACACGTTTACGGTATCTGTATTGCTGTATTCATATTCGTACCGGAAATCCAGCCCGTCGAGATGCGCCTCCTTGACGTTTTTCGTATCCGGTGCATCGTAATCCCAGCCGTCGTCAATGATGTCATCCCTCATGTGGTCGGCATACAGCCAGCTCCATTTGGCATACGCGGCCGCAAAGGCGTAATACACCGTCATGCGCTCCTGATAGCCGCACGAGCCGTTCTGCGAATCCGAAACCACCGTCACCGACTGCACATAGCCGTCCGCATCGGTTTCGACCGTCACATCGGATACAGAATCGCCCAGCGAGAAGAAATACCTGCCGCCCATTCCCACGTCGCTATTCCAGCTGCCGTCCGGCCGGACATACGGCGCCAGGCCCTGATTATATTTCAGGCAGTCGTTGCAGTTCTCCACATACTCCGCAAGAGTCAGCTCGCCGCGATTGGGCGGCAGCTTGGCGTACAGGTCAATGCCGTAATATGCGGCTGCTCGCAGCACGAGCACCAGCAGGTACAGCGCCACGCGATACCAGCGCACCTCCCGCTCGCGGACGATGATGCTGCATCCGTTCTCCAAATCCCACGGCAGCTCCTCTTCTTTGCACGCGCGGTAGCACTTGTAATTGTAGTACCAGTCGAAGAGCGGCAGCGCATAGCAGTTGCCGTAGCCGAACACGCCCCACAAACGGGCATATGCGGTGCGGATGGACAGCTTTTCTCCGTCCTCATCGCGGACGGACAGCCCGAAGATCCATTTGCCGGGCGTTGTGCCCCAGTAATGCAGCAGCACCGGCTCGAACACGAACGTCAGCAGCCAGCCGGCATACCCGCACGCGAGCGTCCACGCCAGATTCGACATAACCTGGATAAAATTCTCCGGATTGATGCGGAACACCCACTGCGACAGCATCGACCACAGCAGCCCATACAGTCCGGCATCCACATTGCGGGCAAAGAAGCGCCGCCACGGACAGCCGGCCGGCGGAATGCGGTCTTTCTCGCGCGGGTCGTCTGCGGGCAGCACGATGGACTGGTACCGGTCTACATCCAGCCCGTTCCACTCCGCTCTGTCCTCGCAGATGGCGCGGCACATCGCATACGCCAGTTCGCTCTCGCGGATGTCCCCCTGCAATACGTCGAGCTGGCCTGCCGCCGCCTCGGGCAGCGCTTTCTCGCCGCTCTCGATGGCGCGGATGTCGGGCACGCTCAGGCGCAGCCGCCGCAGCAGCATGATCTTCCGCAGGGTCTGCACATCGTCCTCGGTGTAATCGCGGTAGCCGTTCGCGCCGCGTGTCGGCGTGAGCAGCCCCTCCTTTTCGTAAAACCGGATGTTCGCCCGGGATAAGCCCGTCCTGCGCTCTGCTTCCGCTATGTTCATACGATCACCTTCCCTTCTATTGATTACATTATAAGGGATAAAGTGGGTTTACAGTCAAGTGTTTTCGGGGAAAATGTTAAGAAAAAAGAGTGGATAAAACTCCACTCTTTTTATATTTAATTCAGCTTAATGCAGCTTAATTCAGCGCTGCAATGGACTCTTCCAGCTTTGCGAGGTGCTCGCGCAGCTTTTCGGCCTTTTCGCGCTCGGCTGCAACAACCTTCTCGGGTGCCTTATCGACAAACTTCGGGTTGTTCAGCTTCTTCATAACAAAGTCGATATCAGCCTCGACCTTGCTCTTTTCCTTGCCGAGACGGGCCCGCTCGGCCTCAAAGTCGATGAGGTCGCCCATCGGCATATAAATCTGTGCGTCGCCGGTGACTACGGATGCCATCTTGGCAGCGTCCGCCGGAACGGCGTCGATGAGTTCAATCTCGGAAGCGTATGCCAGCTTGGGGAAGAAGCCTGCGCCTGCGGAGAAGGTGTCCTTCTTTTCGGTCAGGATGAGCACCTTGGCCTTCTTGGAGGGCGGTACGTTCATCTCGGCACGGCGGTTGCGGATGGCGCGGACAGCGTCCATCAGGCTCTCCATCTGTGCCTCCTCAGCGGCAAAGTGCAGCTCGTCCTTGTACTCCGGCCATGCGGATACCATAACGGACGGGCCTTCATGCGGCAGCGCCTGCCAGATGGTCTCGGTGATGAACGGCATGAACGGGTGCAGCAGCTGCATCGCGCCGCTCAGCACATAGCAGAGCACCTTCTGTACGTTCTCGTCGCCGGTCTGCAGACGGGTCTTTGCAATTTCGATATACCAGTCGCAGAAGTTCTCCCAGATGAAGTCGTTCAGCTTGGCAGCCGCCAGACCCAGCTCGTACTGGTCGATGTTGCGGGTAACATCGGCAACCAGTGTGTTGAACTTGCTGAGAATCCACTTGTCCTCGATGGTAAGGTCTGCGGGCAGCTCGACTGCCTTGTCCTTGTCGATGGTCAGGTTCATCTGGATAAAGCGGGATGCGTTCCAGATCTTGTTGCAGAAGTTGCGGGACGCCTGTACGCGCTCATCCGAGAAACGCATATCGTTTCCGGGGCTGTTGCCGGTTGCGAGGGTGAAGCGCAGTGCGTCCGCGCCGTACTGGTCGATGACCTCGAGCGGGTCGATGCCGTTGCCGAGCGACTTGGACATCTTGCGGCCCTGCGCGTCGCGCACCAGACCGTGAATATAAACCGTCTTGAACGGGGTCTCGCCCATGTGCTCCACGCCGGAGAAGATCATGCGGGCAACCCAGAAGAAGATAATATCATAGCCGGTAACCAGCGTAGAGGTCGGGTAGAAATAGTCAAGCTCCTTGGTCTTGTCCGGCCAGCCGAGCGTGGAGAACGGCCACAGAGCGGACGAGAACCAGGTATCCAGTACGTCCTCTTCCTGACGGATGTTCTTGCTGCCGCACTTCGGGCAAGTGCAGACATCGGTCTTGGAGACGGTCATTTCGCCGCAGTCCTCGCAGTAGAACGCCGGGATGCGGTGACCCCACCACAGCTGACGGGAGATACACCAATCGTGTACGTTCTCCATCCAGCGCAGGTAGGTCTTGGAGAAGCGGTCGGGCACGAACTTGGTCTTGCCCTCGTTTACTACGTCCATCGCGGGCTTGGCGAGCGGCGCCATCTTGACGAACCACTGCGCCGAGGTCATCGGCTCAACAGTCGTACCGCAGCGGTAGCAGGTGCCTACGTTGTGCTCGTGGTCCTCGATCTTGACCAGCCAGCCGCCTTCCTCAAGGTCCTTTACAACCGCCTTGCGGCACTCGTAGCGGTCCATGCCCTCGTACTTGCCGCCGTTTGCGTTGACGGTCGCGTCCTCGTTGAACACGAGAATCTGCTCGAGGTCATGGCGCTGACCCATCTCGAAGTCGTTCGGGTCGTGGCACGGCGTAACCTTAACACAGCCGGTGCCGAACTCCATGTCAACGTACTCGTCACCGAAAATCGGAATCTCGCGGTTCATGATCGGGAGGATGCAGGTCTTGCCGATCAGGTGCTTGTAGCGCTCGTCGTTCGGGTTGACGGCAACGCCGGTATCGCCCATGAAGGTCTCCGGACGGGTGGTCGCAACCACCAGCTCACCCGAGCCGTCCGCCAGCGGATAGCGGATGTGCCACAGCTTGCCCGGCTGGGTTTCGTACTCAACCTCGGCGTCGGACAGGGCGGTCGCGCAGTGCGGGCACCAGTTGATGATGCGGTGGCCCTTGTAGATCAGGCCCTTGTTGTACAGGTTTACGAATACCTCGCGGACCGCCTTGGAGCAGCCCTCGTCCATGGTGAAGCGCTCGCGGTCCCAGTCGCAGGAGGTGCCGAGCTTTTTGAGCTGGCTGATAATGCGGCTGCCGAACTTGTCCTTCCACGCCCAGACGCGCTTGAGGAACTCCTCACGGCCGAGGTCGTAACGGGTCAGGCCCTCCTCCTTGCGGAGGTTCTCCTCTACTTTGATCTGGGTTGCGATACCGGCGTGGTCGGTACCCGGCATCCACAGTGCCTCGTAGCCCTGCATGCGCTTGGTGCGGATGAGGATATCCTGCAGGGTCTCGTCGAATGCGTGGCCCATGTGCAGCTGGCCGGTAACATTCGGAGGCGGGATAACGATGGTGTACGGTTTCTTGTCCGGATTGACCTCGGCGTGGAAGAAGCCGGAATCGACCCAGAACTTGTACAGCTTGTCCTCGACCGATTTCGGGTCGTAGGTCTTAGGCAGTTCGCTCATTGATCTATCTCCTTCAATTTGATTTACGATATAAATGCGGGATACCTCTGTGCAAACAAAAAAGAGCATACTCATCCCAACAACAGGACGAAGTATGCTCCGTGGTACCACCTGAATTCGCGTAAAGACGCGCACTCGTTGCCCCGTAACGCGGGGGCAGACGGAACAGCTTAACAAAAATTCGGCTGTTCTGCTCCAAAGCGACCTTCTTCTTCCCCGCCGAGGTGCTTACACCGGCCGCACCCTCTCTAAACGCGCAAAGGAAAAATACTCCTCTTTTTCACTGCATTTGTGTATTAGCTTTAATATTATAGCTGTTAAATTCGGGTTTGTCAAGGGATATCCCTTGTTTTCCGGCACCGACCCCCGGGGTACTTGAACCGCGCAGGCGGTTCACCCTATCCGGGCGGCTCCTTTTCTGCACCGGCTGAGCGGGGCACTCGAACTGCCG
>ERZ833782.2192-NODE-2192-length-13666-cov-8.234443_pt1 | contig 13666 bp, 7 predicted proteins | sample MGYA00519577_ERZ833782 | MGnify/ENA primary metagenome ERZ833782 (study PRJEB31850, sample SAMEA3708745) | human gut metagenome | biome: human gut; feature: human-associated habitat; material: faeces | place: China | collected 2014 ...
GCAACCTTTGCATGAATAGAGAATGATGTCTGTAAACACTCGCTATTGAGTTGATCGCTCAGGCGTTTACACGTTATCTACCTGCGATAACAATGAAACAAGCTCCGCTTTATTCTTGATCTTCAACTGGCGGTAAGATGCAGACCGCAGTGCTTGCACCGTAGATGCAGCGTAACCGACATCCTCCGCAATGGTCTTTGTCGTTGCGCCTTCTGCCGTCATCAGCAAAATTTGCGACTGAACATCAGAAAGGGAGCGCGACGCAAGCAGGGCAAGCTGACGCACGCGAGCCGTTTCGGTGGACCCATTCGCGCGGTACTCCAAGACGGCCTTCTCGTTCTCAACCGAGCGGGTGAGCGCGATGTGCGTGACGAACATGGGCGCAGACCAGCAGACGATCACCGTTGCCACGACGACATTGACAGCCGAACTTTGCCCCAGCAACGACGCGAGGAACAACGGCTCGAAAACCGTCAGATCCTGCACCATATTGAGCAAGGCAACCCAAACAGGAGCCATCGCCCCGAAGCAAAGCATCCATATTCCAAGCATTCTGCACCGAGGACAGCTTCGCAGCACCTTATACGTGAGCAACATCCCCGTCAGCACCGCAAGCCCGTGGATTCGCCCCCTAGCGACCGCATAGATTAAGGCAACCATGCCCATTGACACCAACGACACGATAGCCCGGGTACGAGCACGCACCTTAAACGGACGCAGCTCAACGGCAAGCGAAGCCATAGACGCCACGCCGCAAAACAGGACCGGCACAGCCATCAACGGATCGCGTACGCACCTCCATGCCGCGATATAGACAAAAGACCATTCCACAGCAGACAGTATCACCCACACGCACGGGCTTCCGAGCCCAATCGCTTCACCTGCTCTATCCAGCGCAGCGCCACGATTCGGTTTTCCACCCGCGTAGCGTAGCGACAGAAGCAGTCCGAGACCCAATGCGTAGCTTAAGAGGGAAAAGGCGACAGCCCGCGAAACACCGGACCCCCAATCGCTATCCGCCATTACCAAGGGGCCAGCCGCAAGGAGGATAAAAAATAATGTGAGCAGGTATCGAAACAGCCGGCGCGTTCGAGCTGATGCCAACATATCGTCAGCATGCCGCTGCGGCAGCTCAGGCCCTACAGTATCACCCTCACCCGCAAACAACGCCACGAGCTCGCGTGAACCCGCAACCGACGCCTTCCCGTATGCTCGGTGAAGCGTTGTTCGCACCGTCGATGGCTTCGTATCCGTCTCCCTGGCAATTTCCGCCGGCGTTTTCCCTTTGAGCAACAATCGAACAAACTGCTCTTCTCGAGGCGACAGGGCAGGGGAAAACACCCCCGCATCGAATGGGTCGGACGTGCGGGGGATATCCGAATCGTTGTTCCGCTTCTTCCTGAGCAACGTGCATACGAAGGCGGCAATAGCGGACCCCATCGTCAGCGACACAATGATCGCGGCATCGTTTGCGAAGTATGCCACCTCAACAGCCGGAACAAGGCCAATAGGAACTGCCACGAGCACAGAACGGGCAGACACGTCGCTCTGCCCCCGACCAAAGGCGTAGGGGCAGAAAAACAGCAGGACCGCAGCCAATACGAAATAGGCTAGCGGAATTAAAAGCGCAAGACCAATTGGTGCGGCCGATGCAGAGGATATTCCCCATGGCTCGGGGATGACTCTCCATGAAACTCGACAGCAGAACAGCAGACAAGACATGACGGCGATTGTTTCTGTAAAAATCGCGTCCTGCGAATGACGAGTTTCTCTTTCGTCAGCCCGCGTCGCCCCCTGCGTCAAAGGAGAGCCCGCCGTATCCCAAATTACATATGAGAGGAGCAGCGACCCAGTGAAGCACAAGGTACACGAAACGCCATGCAACAGCCAGATTGGTGCAAACGCGATTGGAATAGAATCTCCGCGAGCATAGAAGGCCAAGTCGGCCCACTCGGGAACCGCCGCAATAGTAGCAAGGAAAATACCGAAGGCGCCAAGGAACCCCGGCCGCCTTATTTCTCTCCCCTTGCGGAGCGCAACGCCGTGACCAAACACCGCGAGGCATGCGCCCAGGATAACGAGCCAGGTCATTGCACCTGATGCCAAGCCAATTGAAGATGAAAACCGGTGATAAGGGGTGACCGCCATTACGATAAGCACAATGGCGCAGGCAGATGTGGCAGAACGGCGGGAAAAGAGCATACGGCCTCCATAGCATGTCATTTTATCACTCGATCCGCTCATCTATCTCCATGCCCACACCAGCCAACATTAACGATCACGCTAACTCCAATCCGAGCCAGGTCACGGTCCGGCTTTTGTCCGCAGCCCCCGCCCCAAAGCAGGATGCGGTTTCCTTTTGTGCGTCGATTTGGAAACTGCATCCCGTTCTGAGTCAATATTCTGGGACGCAGTTTCCGCAGCCCACCCCATTTGGAAAGCGCATCCCATTATTTGGCTGAAAACTGGGATACGCTTTCCGGACGAATCGAACGGGCCGAATCAATCGGGCCACCTCTCCCCGTTATCCTCGTCATCTGCTCGAGCGTGCTACACTAGCAGCATCTATGCCACCGCGAACGGCTCGGCTCCGCGCCCGCCGCTCGCAAACGAACTTTAAACGCACGAGGGTTGGCCATGCCGCTTTTCTCGCAACATACCGCCCGGTTCTCGCCGGACGTTCCTTTGGAGGGCACCAGCTCTCGCGAGCTGCTCAAGCGGTACCAGCCGCTCGAGACACTTGCGACCGGCGGTTTTGGCTCCATCGAGATCTGCCGCGACACGCACCTGCGCCGCCGCGTCGCCATTAAACGCATCCCCCTTATCAACGGTGCCGGCATGCCCGCTAGCGACATCATGGATGTCCTGCGCGAGGCGCACACTGCCGCCATGCTTCAACATCCCAATATCGTGCAGGTCATCGACTTTACGCACGATACCGCCTATGCCTACCTGGTTATGGAATATGTCGACGGCATGTCGCTGGCCGAGTTTTTGCATCGCGTGGACGGCCATTCGCTCACCTTTGACGAGGCCGCGGCCATTGCCGATGCCCTGGGCCAGGCGCTCACCTTTGCCCATAGTAATGGCGTGCTCCACCTGGACATCAAGCCCGCCAACGTGCTCATCGACCACTCGGGCAATGTAAAGCTCACCGACTTTGGCATGGCGCGGCTGTCGTCTGCTGGCGGCTTTGGCGGCTCGCGCGGCGGCACCATCGGCTACATGCCGCCCGAGCAGCTCGATATCGAGACCGGCACGGTCGACGAACGCGCTGATGTCTTTGCCCTTGCCTGCGTTATCTATGAGGGCTTGTGCGGCAGCGCTCCCTTTATGGCGGCCACGCCCGCCGACTCGCTCGACCGTATCATCGGCGGCGCCACCTATCCCAGCGAGCTGATACCACACTTTCCCCCGGGAGCCGAGGCCGCGCTCATGAGCGCGCTCTCCCCCATGCCGCAGGACCGCCCCAACAGCATCGAGGCATTTTGCGACCAACTCCTTGCCGGTCTGGGCAGCGTGCGCGAGGGCCGTCGCAGTCTGGAGCAAATGGTTGGCGAGCTTTCGGATGACGAGCAGGAGCTCGACGATATCGAGCCGTCGTGCTACGAGGACGACGCCATCGAGGTCGACCCCGCACTCGGCTGGGCGGGCACGCGCTGGAGCCATGCGCGCGACTACACCATGCACGCTATCTCGGCGCTAACGTGCGGCACCTTTAGCTTTTTGCTGATGCAAACGGCTGGGGTCGCGGCGCTTCCCGGCCTGGTCATTGCGGCTATCGCGATCGGAGCGGCGGCCGGCCTGGCCCCCCAGATTGGCTCGGCCATCTCGGCTGTGGGCTTTTTGGTGCTCATGGCCAACGCCACCATGCAGGCGCAGGGCATCCTGTCGATGTTGCCCGTCGCGGTGATCTTTGCCGCCGCCATGTCCGGTTGGTGGATCGCCTGGGGTCGCACCGAGGCTGCCGCGAGCTCCGCACTCACCTGTGCACTCGCGCTTGGCTGTCTGACCGGCAATACCTTCCTGGCAGCTGGGGTCACCGCCGGCGTCGCGTCATTTTGGCTCGGCCCGGCAAGCGCTGCCGCGGCAACGGGCATGGGCGCGCTTTTTGCCCGTCTGGCCACGGTCGCGCTTTCAGCCGGAGGCGTGCTGGGGCTCGGCAACGTTGCCGCAGCGCTGGAAGACCCGCTCCTTTGGGCTGCCTTTGCGCTGGTCGCGACAACTGCCGCGGCGTCATCTGCGCTGCTCAATGTCCATGCCAAGCGTGCCAATCAGGGCTCAAACCTTGCCGCAATCGCCGCCATCGCTGTCACCGGCATCGGCTGCGCAGCGGCATCCTGTCTTGCACACCATATGGAAATTGCCAGCCTTGCAGCCGCGGTCGCCGCCAAGGCGGCAGTTGCGGGAACCCTATCCTCTATAATCGTTGGGATATGCCTATATTTGCTCGGATACCAAAGAACCTATACGGAGAGTGATCTTTCGTGAACTTCCTGAACATCTTCGAGGACCACGTGGCCGGCATCTTCGGTGCCACCCGTGCCCCGTTCTCCTTTAAGAAGCTTGCCAAGCAGGCCGCTCGCGACATGGAGGATCAGACTCTGGTGATCAATGGCGTCAACACGGCGCCGGCACTCTATACCATCCTGATCGCCGCCGACGACGATCCCATGCTCGCCCCGTTCTACCCCGAGCTTTCGCGCGAGGTCCGCGAGTTCGTGAAGGCGCAGGCCGAAAAGCGCCGCTATGTCTTTGTCGGCGAGCCCCTCGTGCGCTTTATGATCGATCCGCAGCTGCGCGCCGGCAAGTTCTCGGTCTTTGCCGAGAACGTCGATGCCCCCACGCTCGGCCGCCTGTACGAAGAAGAGCGCGCCTATCAAAACGGCCTGGGCCAGAACAACTCCGCGGCAAGCCGTGCCGCCAGCGCCCCGCGCGCCGGCCAGCAGCAGTTTGCTGCCCCGCAGCAGCAGCGCCCCGCCGCCATGCCCCAGCAGCAGCCGACGCCTCGCGCCGCCGCTCCCGACCCGCTTGCCGTGGCAGATCCCTTCGCGCCTAGCGTCCCCGACCCCGCCGCTCCTATCCCGGTGCCGCAGACCGTCTCGCGCGACGCGCTTGCCGGCATGGGCGGAGCCGCCGCGACCGGTGCCGCCGTGGGCCTAGGCGCCGCAGCCGGTATCGCCTCCAACATGGCGAGCACTCGCGCCCCGCAGCGCCCGCTCGCCCAGCTCGTCGACGTCGTGAGCGGCGAGAGCCATAGCATCACCTCCGCACAGGTGACCATCGGTCGCGAGCGCTCAGTTTCCGACATTGCCCTGCGCGACCCCAACGTGTCGCGCCGCCACGCCCAGCTCACCTTTACGGGCTCGGATTGGTCGATCGAGGACCTCAATTCCACCAACGGCACGCTCGTCAACAACCGCCGCATTACGCGCTGCCCGCTGCGCAACGGCGATCTGCTGACGTTTGGCCTGAGCACCTTTGAATTTAGGGGATAGTCGCTTATGAACATCGATATCGTCCTTTTTGCAGGCCGCATCGTCCTGGTCGCCCTGCTTTATATCTTCCTGTTCGCCGTCATGAAGACCGGCGTGGGACTTGTGCGCGGACAACGCCGCGACTCGGCTATCTGGACGATTGATGTGGACAAGGGTCCGCGCGGTATCCGCGGCATCCACGTAGACATGCTCGGCCCCGTCATCGTCGGTCGTTCGCCATCTTCGGACATCTGCATCAACGAACCGTTCGTCTCGGCCTCGCATGCGCGCTTTTCGCTGCAGGGCCCGGCGCTCATCATCGAGGACCTCAACTCGCTTAACGGCACGCTCGTCAACGGCCGCCAGCTCGTGGAGCCCGCGACGCTGCGTGAGGGCGACGAAGTCCAGATTGGCGACGTGGTCATGAAGGTGAACCGTCGATGATCGACGAGGAGAACAAGTCCGCAACTATGACCGAGGCACCGGCCGCCGCCACAGCTGCGCCGGCCCACGCCGCTCCGGCGGGCTCCGCACCCGTGGAGCCCGAGGACACCGTGTTCTCCCTGCCTCTTTCGCATGTAACGCATGATATTTCGGATCTCGCCGATAACGAGGACGAAGAGAATGCCGTAGCGGCGCCCATCGGCGCACATGCTGCGGAACAGCCCACAGCGTCCGAAGCAACCCCGGCGCCGGCTCACTTTGCAGAGCCCGTCGCCGCGGCAATCAACGAGAGCGCTGCGGTGTTTGCGGCACCCGAGCCCGCCGCGCCGGCGTTTCCCATAGCCCCGTCATCCGAGGTTGCGCCCGCGTCTACGCCGGCGCCCGAGGCAGGGCCATCCCCCGAGGACGGCCCTGCGCCCAAGACCCCGCAGCCTGCGCCCGCAAGCGAGTCCGATGCCGTGGCCGAGCCCGCCGCCCAGTCGCAAAGCACGCCCGCGCCGTCGCACTTTGCGACACCCGAGCCTATAGACGTCAGCCCGCAAGACGACGAGTCGACCGCCCGCGTGCCCGAGGAGCCCGACTCTCCGGACACCGGCGATTCCGAATCAAACGCCGAGACCGACACCGTCTCTCCCGGTGACACAGCCGAAATCGACGTTGCCGCCGTTGAGGCCAAGCTCAAAGACCCCGGGTCGACCATGAGCTTTGAGCCCCTGACCGAGGAGCGCATCGAGACCGACTCGACCTATGATGCCGGCACCACCACGCAACTCATGTGGGGTGCCCGCTCCGACGTTGGCTGTGTGCGCCCGCACAATGAGGATTCCTACCTGGTGCAGTCGCCGCTCTTTTGCGTATGCGACGGCATGGGCGGTCACGCTGCCGGCGAGGTAGCCTCTTCCATCGCCGTTGAGACTATTGCCAAGACGGCCCCGCAGTCCGCCGACGCCGCACGCCTGGCGGCAGCCGTCGAGGCAGCCAACGCCGCCGTAATCGAGGCGGCCCTGAACGGCCTAGGCAAGCCCGGCATGGGCTGCACAGCCACTTGCGCCTATATCGAAAACGACACGCTCGCCATCGCCCACGTGGGTGACTCTCGCGCCTACCTGCTCCACGAGGGCACGCTCATCCGCGTGACCCGCGATCACTCCTACGTGGAGGAGCTCGTGGACGCCGGCGAGATCACGGCAGACGAGGCTCGCGTCCACCCCAACCGTTCGGTCATCACCCGTGCGCTGGGCTCAGACCCCGCCATGTATGCCGACCACTTCACTCTGCATATCGAGGAAGGCGACCGCCTGATCCTGTGCTCTGACGGCCTTTCGAGCATGATTCCCGATAGCGATATCGAGAACATCGCCACGCAGTCCTCAACCGCGCAAATCTGCGTCGACAACCTAGTGGACGCTGCGCTTGCCGCCGGCGGCCACGACAACATGACCGTAGTAGTCGTTGACCTGGTTGACGATGGCGTTATGCGCGAGGCGCAACGCGTGCGTCGCCGCAACGTCACCATCGGCGTCGTCTTAGGTCTCGTCTTGGTGCTGGCGGCTGCCATCTGGGCCTACACGGGTGTCACCGGCTCGTACTACCTGGGTACCTACCAGGGCAATGTCGCCGTCTGGCGCGGCCTGCCCGGCAAGCCACTCGGACTCAAGCTCCACTGGCTCGAAAGCGAAACCAGTATCAAGCTGTCCGACCTGCCCGAAGACACGCAAAACCGCCTCAAGGCGGGCATTCCGCAAACAAGTGTTGACGATGCGCAGGACACGATATCCAAGTACCGCCACCAGATCGACGAGGAGCAGACCCGCCAGGTGATCGACGCGCAAACGATTCGCGACAACACCGACCAGGGATCGACCTCCGAATCAGATTCCGAGAAAACCGCCGAACAGTCCGCCGAGGCCGAAGCCTCCGAAAAGAACTAGAAAGGGAGTGCCGCTTATGAGTCGCCGCAACACCGAGCTGCTCTTGCTCATCGCCTCGGCGTTCCCCGTCATCCTGCTGTATGCGATGTACGTCCTCACCGCGGGCGCTGCCATCTCCTTTGAGACGCTCGCCGTACCGATCGGCCTCTTTGCCGCCTTTGCCGCGGCCCACATTGCCGTGCGCATCTTGGCGCCCGGTGCCGACCCCGCCATCCTGCCCATTGTCTTTGTGCTTTCGGGCATCGGCATCACGTTCGTGACGCGTCTCGCCCCCGCTCTCGCCATCTCACAGCTCATCATCCTGTTTGTCTCGGTGGCGCTCATGGTGGGAACGCTTGCACTGGTCAGAAACCTCGACGTGGTCATGCGCTACAAGTACACCTTTGGCATTGTCGGCATCATTCTGCTGATGCTGCCCATCTTTATCGGCACTACGATCTCGGGCTCCAAGCTGTGGATTCGCATCGCGGGCTTTACCATCCAGCCCGGCGAGTTCGCCAAGGTCTTTATCGTGCTGTTCCTGGCCGGGTACCTGGCCGAGAACCGCGAGCTGCTCTCCATCTCCAACCGCAAGATCCTGGGCTTTAAGATCCCTCGCCTGCGACTGCTGCTGCCGCTGTTTGCCGTGTGGGGTGTGTGCCTGCTCGTCGTCGTCTTCGAACGCGACCTGGGTTCGGCCGTACTGTTCTACACCATCTTCTTGCTGATGCTCTACGTTGCCACGGGACGATTCTCGTATGTCGTTATCGGCCTTGCGCTCTTAGCCGTTGGAGCCGTGGGCGCCTACAAGTTCCTGTCTCACGTTCAGGTACGTTTCCAGGTTTGGGTCGATCCTTTTAAGGACGCCCAGGGCCAGGGCTACCAGATCGTCCAGTCGCTCTTCTCGCTTGCCGATGGCGGTCTGGTCGGTGTTGGCATCGGCAACGGCATGGCCAACAACATCCCCGTCGTCGAGTCCGACTTTATCTTCTCGGCTATCGGCGAGGAGATGGGCCTTTTGGGCGGCGGCGCCGTGCTCATCCTGTTTATGCTCTTTGCCGTGCGTGGCCTCACCACGGCTGCCCGCGCTAAATCCGACCTCGCAGCCTTTAGTGCCACGGGCCTTACGGCCGCCATCAGCTTCCAGGCCTTTTTAATCGTGGGCGGCGTTACCCGCCTGATCCCGCTGACCGGCGTCACCCTGCCTTTTATGAGCCAGGGCGGCTCCTCGCTGCTGGCGAGCTTTATCATCGTCGCGCTTCTGCTGCGCGCCGGTGACGAGGCAACCGGACGCGAGGCAGAGCTTACCGGCACCGGCACCATGGCCGCCATCACCGATGATCAGGTCGCATCTGCCGCCGCCCCGACGGGCACGCGCTTTGCCACCTCGTCTTCCTACGGCAGCGGCAGCCATTCCGTCGGCTCGCGCATGCGCCGTCGCCTGCTCGACACGCCTGAATCCGGTGTGCTCGGCCGCGTTGCGCTCGCCAACCGTCTAACCCGTGCGGTGCTCGCCTTTACGGCGCTATTCGCCATCCTTATCGGCAACCTCACCTATGTCCAGGTCATCAAGGCCAAGGACTATCAGGACATGCCGACCAACAACCACACCATCGCCCGCTCCAAGTACATCCAGCGCGGTTCCATCATCACGTCCGACGGCGTGACGCTGGCCGAGTCGCTGCAGCAGGAGGACGGCACCTACGTACGCTCCTACCCCAACGGTAACCTGGCAGCGCACGTGGTTGGCTACGTGAGCCAGCAGTTTGGCACCACCGCCATCGAGAGTGTCATGAACGACACGCTCACCGGCTCCAAGGATTACTCCAGCTGGAACAACGCCATCGCGTCGCTCGCGGGCCAGACCCAGCCGGGCAACACCGCCAAGCTCACCATCGACTCGCGTATCCAGACAGCTGCCGAGCAGGCACTCAAGGGCTTTAAGGGCGCTGTAGTGGTCATCGACCCGCGTACCGGTGCGGTGCTCGCATGCGCCAGCTCGCCCACCTATGACAACACCAACATCGACGCCCTGCTGCAGGCGGGCGGCGGCGAGGACGGCTCCATGTACAATCGCGCCATGGACGCGCTGTACACGCCGGGCTCCACGTTTAAGGTCGTTACGCTTTCCGCGGCACTCGAGACCGGTACCGCCAGCCTTACCAGCACCTACCAGGCGCCCGGCTCCATGGACATCGGCAACGCACCGGTCACCAACTATGCCAACGAGAGCTACGGCACCATCAGCCTGCAGCAGGCCTTTGCCGTGTCCTCCAACGTCGTCTTTGGCCAGGTGGCAAACGAAGTTGGCGCAAACACGCTCGTGCAGTTTGCCAACGCCTTTGGCTACGGCCAAAAGCTCGGCCAGGACCTGACCTCCGCGGCCTCCATCATGGCAGACCCGTCGCTCATGACCGAGTGGGAGACCGCTTGGGCCGGCGCCGGCCAGCCTGTCGGCATGGACCACACGCCCGGCCCGCAGACCACCGTCATGCAAAACGCCGTGATTGCCGCCGCCATCGCTAACAGTGGCGTGGTCATGGACCCGTACTTTGTAGCCCAGGTACTCGCCCCGGACGGAACCGTGGTTAAGACCACGCAGTCCCGCTCGCTGGGCCAGGCTGTCAGCTCTGCCACGGCCGACCAGGTCAAGCAGGCCATGCTCGCCGTCGTCCAGTCCGGTACCGGCACCGATGCCCAGGTCCCCGGCGTCAAGGTCGCCGGCAAGACCGGCTCGGCCGAGACCGGCGGCACCAACGTCAACTCGATGTTCGTTGGCTTTGCACCTTACGATTCACCCACGGTCGCCATCTCGGTGGCCTTGGAGGATTACGACAAACACGACGTCAAGGCGGCCAAGATTGCCGGCATCGTCCTGACCGCAGCGCTCGCCGCACAGGGAGCGTGATGCCCATGATCGAATCGGTCACCCGAGGCGCGCCGCGGCCGAAGAGTTAGCGGCAACGCGCCACACGGCCCCAGCGGCCACATCGTAGGTACTACACACATCGTTGAGCGAATAGTTATGTTAGGAGCAGGAATGGAACAGAGGGTCCTCGGGGGAAGATACCTCCTCAAGGATAAGGTGGGGACAGGCGGCATGGCGACCGTCTTCCGTGCGCAGGACCAGGTCCTCGACCGCACGGTAGCCGTCAAGATCATGCTGCCGCAGTATGCTGGCGACGCAACCTTCGCCGCACGCTTTAAGCAGGAGGCCCAGGCAGCAGCCGGTCTCTCCTCCCCCTATATCGTGGGCGTCTACGATTGGGGCAAGGACGGCGACACCTATTACATCGTCATGGAGTACCTGCGCGGTACCGACCTTAAGAGCGGAATCAAGAGCCACGGTGCCCTCGACCCCAAGAAGGTCGCCCAGATCGGATCGCAGATCAGCTCTGCACTCTCGGTCGCCCACAAGCACGAGATCATCCACCGCGACATCAAGCCGCAGAACATCATGGTGCTGCCCGACGGCAACATCAAGGTCATGGACTTTGGCATCGCGCGCGCCAAGAACAGCCACCTCACGCAAGACAACAACGTGCTGGGAACCGCCCACTACGTCAGCCCCGAGCAGACCCGCGGTCAGGACCTCGGCCCCACCTCGGATATCTACTCGCTGGGCGTCGTGATGTACGAGTGCGCCACCGGCCGCGTGCCCTTTGACGGTGATGACGCCATCTCAGTCGCACTCAAGCAGGTCAACGAGCTGCCTATTCCGCCGAGCCAGATCAACTCCGGTGTCGATGCCGACCTTGAGCGCATCATCCTTAAGTGCATGGAGAAGGACCCGGCAAACCGCTTCCAGACCGCCGACGAGCTGCGTCAGGTGCTCAACAGCTACCTGTCGGGCCGTGCCGTCAACATCTCGGAGCCCACGCGCATCATCGGTGCACCCGGTGAACTGGGTGCCACCAAGACTCGCGAGCTTTCCGATCAGACGCGCGCCATGGTGCGTCCCGTCTCGGGCGTGAGCGGCCAGAATACCGCCCGTAGCTCGGTTTCGGGCTCCACCGGCTCCTACGAGGTCGAAAAGCCCAAGTCCAACAAAAACAAGATCATCGCCGCCGTGGTGGCAGCTGTTGCCGTCATCGGCATCGTGGTGGCCTTTGCCACAGGACTCTTTGGCGGCGAGCAGGTCACCGTGCCCGACGTGCTGGGCAAGGACCAGCAGACTGCCGTCGAGCTGATCAAGGAGGAAGGCCTTGAGGTCGGCACCATCGACCAGAGCTATAACGACGATGTCGACGAGGGCAAGGTTGCCGAGCAGACCCCCAACGGAAACACCAAGAAGCCCAAAGGCACCAAGGTGAACCTGGTGATCTCCAAGGGCCCCAAGCCCTCCGAGAAGGTTGAGGTTCCCCTGCTTGTCGGTCTAACCAAGGACCAAGCAGAGGCGGCACTGGCAAGCGTTGGCCTAAAGGGCAACGCCACCGAGGAGGCCAACGAGGCCGATGAGGGCCAGGTCTTTGAGCAGGGCACCGAAGCCGGTAAGGAAGTCGAGAAGGGCACGACCATCTCGTACAAGGTCTCGAGCGGCCCGGATACCACGTCCGTCCCCGACCTGACCGACATGACCGAGGCCCAGGCGCGCAACGCCCTCGATATGGCAGGCTTTGGCGTCGACGTGAGCTACCAGGAGAACGACTCGGTTACCGAGGGCACCGTGATCAGCTGGAACCCCAGCGGCAAGCAGAAGCCTGGCGCCACGATTACCGTCGTCATTGCCAAGAAGTCCGGCAAAGCCAGCGTTCCGGGCAACCTGTACGGCAAGAGCATCTCCGCCGCCGTTACCGCGCTCAACAACGCCGGTTTCTATAACATTGGCTTCTGTGACCAGAACGGCAATCCCGTGAGCGGTAACGAGGATGCCACCGTTACGGGCGTCTCCCCCACCGGCAAGCAGTCCACCGACAGCACGATTACGCTGACGGTTGCACTTTCTGGCTCGGGCTCGGGTTCGGGCACGGGCACGAGCACGGGCGACGATTCCGGTACGACCAACTAGTCGCCACCCAACCGCTCATTACGGCTCTCGCCGCAAACATATTCGCTCACAGGCGCCCGCTTGCTCCCCCAGCAAGCGGGCGCTTCGTTTTTGACATGACATGAACCAGAAGAGCCCGGTACCGTGACGGTGTACCGGGCTCGATCAATCTCTGGTGCCCCCGGGCGGATTCGAACCGTCGACACCCGCTTTAGGAGAGCGGTGCTCTATCCCCTGAGCTACGGAGGCATGTTGTATTAGTGTAGCAGATTTGCGCCACTACCATGCAGCGCATAGCCGCTCTTCGAGATAGTCATCTGCGACGTTCTTTAATGACTAGTCGTTTAAGAACGTCGCAGACGACTACCCAGCGACTAGTTGCCTTTGTGGAAGAGGTTTTTGATGACGGAGGGGATGCTCTTGGCGCCTTTAGCGGTCACGTCGATAAAATCGGGCGAACGAACGAGCTTGTCCTCGTCAATGTACTTACGCACCGCGCGTAGCGTTTCCTTGTCATTGCGCGTCGAAAACGTAAAGTGGCCGTTCTCTTTGGTAAAGATCGCAAAACGCGTGATCTTCTTGGTGCCGCGCAAAACCTCGGCGGCGATATAGTCGATCTCGTCCCACGGGATCTGAATAAAGTCCTCGGGATTGCGCTCGTTATAGTACTCAAACGCCTTATTGCCCACCATTACGTTACCGTGACTGGTAAGACCCATCAGGCAGGTTGCCGGCGTTGCTAGATCGACCGTGCTGTTCTGAGATTGCGCCATGCGCGCCTCGCCCTCCAAATAAAACAATCGGACCGCATCCAGTGTACCCACCGGGTGCGGTCCGTTTCAATGGCT
>ERZ833782.2202-NODE-2202-length-13614-cov-6.101114_pt1 | contig 13614 bp, 6 predicted proteins | sample MGYA00519577_ERZ833782 | MGnify/ENA primary metagenome ERZ833782 (study PRJEB31850, sample SAMEA3708745) | human gut metagenome | biome: human gut; feature: human-associated habitat; material: faeces | place: China | collected 2014 ...
TAATACTTTAATTAAATAAGACATTATATTATCTATAAATCGGGCGCAAAGGTAGGAATATTTTCTTGATTGACAAAAGAATGGCAGAAGAAAAGAGAATTATATCCGTATTTTTTGTAATATTGCAATCTTTAATTTATACAGTTTTTGCCATGGACGAGAGATTGGACAAAATCAAGGTGCAATGCGACTATTTACCGCTTATTAATTTTGCGATACAACAAAACGGAGCATCGGTCATTCATCAGCTTTCTATTGAGAACACGACATCTGTCCCACTGAAGGACATTCAAGTAGTAATCACGACAGAACCGACTTTCGGAAACGCCGCTCCGATAGCTGTGGCACAAATTCCGCCCAATGAATCGATATGCCTGTCGTCATTCAATCTCACTTTGTCCGCCAACTATTTCACACAGCTGACCGAACGTTTATCCGGCAATCTGAAAATTGAAATTACTTCCGAAGCAGAATCCGTATTCTGCCAAACCTACCCTATCGACATTCTGGCATACGACCAATGGGGAGGGCTCAATGTATTGCCCGAAATGCTGGCCGCTTTCATCACCCCCAATCATACAGCTATTGTGCCGATCATCAAGAGAGCCGCTTCCATCCTGGGACAATGGACTGATAATCCGTCCCTTGACGAATATCAGAGCCGCACTCCGGACCGGGTAAGGAAACAGATGGCCGCCATCTACACGGCTATCACGGAACAACAGATTATATACAGCACCATCCCCGCCAGCTTCGAGGAATATGGGCAACGTGTAAGGCTAGCCGACTCCGTAATGGCACAAAAACTGGGAACCTGTCTGGATATGGCCTTGCTCTATGCTTCCTGTCTGGAAGCAATCGGTCTGAATGCACTCATTATCATCACTCAAGGGCATGCTTTTGCGGGAGCCTGGCTAGTGCCGGAGACTTTTCCGGATCCTACTATTGACGATGTTTCCCTGTTAACCAAACGGACAGCCGAAGGAATCTACGACATTACCTTAGTTGAAACGACCTGCATGAACATGGGCCATTCGTCCGATTTCGACGATGCTGTGAAGAAAGCGAACGGAAAGTTGACGGATGGAAACAGTTTCATTCTTGCCATAGATGTGAAAAGAGCGAGACATTCGGGCATCCGCCCCATCCCCCAACGCATTTTGCATGGACAGGTATGGGAAGTAGAAGAAAAGGAGACCGACATTCAAAAAAGTGCCGTTCATGCCACTCCGCAAAGTATCAATCCGTATGATTTATCGGGCAATGAAACCCAGACCGTAATCACCAAACAACTGTTATGGGAAAGACGGTTGCTGGATTTAAGCCTGCGCAACAACCTGCTGAATATCCGGATTACCAAAAACACGCTCCAACTCATCCCAGCTAATCTATCCTGTCTGGAAGATGCATTGGCCGACGGAGAAGAATTCCGCATCCTCCACCGCCCTGCCGATTGGGAAAGTCCGGCGATGGACTTCGGGATTTATTCCTCCATACCGGAGTCTGATCCCATGGTTGGTTTCATCAACTCGGAACTTTCACAGAAAAGGTTACGTTTCTATCTGCCCGAAAACGATTTAGGTAAGGCACTGACTCACTTATACCGCTCTTCGCGTACTTCTATCGAAGAGAATGGAGCCAACACACTCTATCTGGCTCTCGGACTTTTGAAATGGTACGAGACACCTTCCAGCGAACGTCCCCGCTATGCCCCCATCTTGCTATTACCGGTTGAAATTATCCGTAAATCGGCAGCCAAAGGTTACGTAATCCGTTCCCGGGAAGAAGAAACAATGATGAACATCACCTTATTGGAAATGCTTCGCCAAAACTTCGGAATCACCATATCAGGATTGGACCCGTTGCCTACCGACGAAAGCGGCGTAAACGTCAAGCTGATCTATTCCATTATCCGCAACAGCATTAAGAACCAGCGTAAATGGGACGTGGAAGAGCAAGCGATTCTGGGCATCTTCTCTTTCAACAAGTTCATCATGTGGAATGATATTCACAACAATGCCAACAAACTGGTTCAGAACAAGATTGTGTCCAGCCTCATCAACGGAAAGATAGAATGGGAAGCCGCCACAGAGGAAATAGATGCAACGGATATGGACAAACAAGTGTCGCCCGCAGACATTGTATTACCCATCATCGCCGATTCTTCGCAACTGGAAGCCATCTACGAAGCCGTACACGACAAGACTTTCATCCTGCACGGGCCTCCGGGAACAGGAAAATCGCAAACGATTACCAATATTATCGCCAACGCGCTTTACAAAGGAAAACGTGTTTTATTTGTAGCGGAAAAGATGGCTGCCCTCTCCGTTGTGCAAAACAGATTGGCAGCTATCGGGCTGGCTCCGTTCTGTCTGGAAATTCATTCCAACAAAACAAAGAAATCCGCCGTTATCTCTCAACTGAAAGAAACCACGGAAATTATCAGGCAGACACCTCCCGAAGAATTCAGAAAGGAAGCGGAACGCCTGCTGAATTTACGGGCGGAATTGAATCAATATATCGAAGCCCTGCATAAAGAATACCCGTTCGGAGTTTCATTATATGACGCCATTATTCATTATCAATCCGTGGACGTCGAATCTTGTTTTGATATTCCACAAGCTTATCTGGATACATTAGATAAAGACACATTTGCCCAATGGGAAGATGCCATCGAGCTGCTAGTCCGGACGGCCAATGCGTGTGGACATCCTTACCAGCATCCATTAACCGGTATCTCGATTACCGAATATTCATCAGCCGTTAAGGAGGGATCCTCCCAACTGCTCACCGGATTTATCGACCTGTTGACCACCATCCGGCAGAAGCTGGATGTATTCTCCATACTTCTAAAAGATACGGATATACACCCTACACGCAAGGATTTCCAGACAATCTCCCACATCATCCGGAGAATACTCGACATTCCGGAACTGACTCCCGGATTGCTGACTTTGCCATTGCTCAACGAAACACTGAATGAATACCGGGAAGTAGTGGTTCACGGACGGAAACGGGATGAACAAAGGAAAGAGATAGAAACCGGATTCATCCAAGAAATCCTGTCCATCAACGCAAAGCAGATGTTAGCCGAATGGAACCGGGTATCCGGTCAATGGTTCCTTCCCAGATATTTCGGACAACGGAAAATCAGAAAGGCAATCAACGTATATGCTTTAAAAACGATTGAAACAGAAGACATCAAACCTCTGCTCCACCGCATTATCCGGTATCAGGAAGAAGCAGAAGCCGTCCGGAAATACATCGGGCAACTTCCCTCCCTATTCGGACGCCCCGGCAAGAACGAGGATTGGAACACCATTGAGCAGATAATCGACGACATGACTTCCCTTCATTCGCATTTGTTGAACTACGCAAAAGACATTGCCAAAGTTTCGCAAATCAAGCAGAATTTGTCCGCACAACTCACTGAAGGAATTCAAACATTCAGAGACATCCATGCTCATTCTTTCAATGAACTGTATCAGCTCGCAGATACACTCACAGCCACCGAAAAGAAATTGTCCGGCATGCTGGGTATCTCGATCGAAGAACTTTATACCGATTCAGCCGACTGGATAACGATTGCCTTGTCAAAAGCCCGAACCTGGAAAGAGAACCTCGACAAGCTCAAGGACTGGTATCAGTGGCTACAAGCCTACCAAACCCTGCATAGTCTGGGAATAGGATTTATCGCGACGGAATATAAAGAAAAGAATATTCCTACCAGCCAACTTACAGACAGCTTCCGCAAGAGTTTCTATCAGGCGGCTATCCGGTATATCATTGCCAAAGAGCCGACTTTGGAATTATTCAACGGTAAGATATTCAATGATATCATTGCTAAATACAAACAAATATCCGCCAAATTCGAAGAAACGACCCAAAGAGAATTATTTGCCCGGTTGGCCTCCAACATTCCGTCTTTCACTCACGAAGCCATCCAAAGTTCCGAAGTGGGTATCCTTCAAAAGAATATCCGCAACAATGCCCGCGGCATATCTATTCGCAAGCTATTCGACCAAATTCCCACTTTGTTGTCGCGCATGTGCCCGTGTATGCTGATGAGTCCTCTTTCCGTCGCTCAATTCATCGATACGGACGCTGATAAATTTGATTTGATTGTCTTTGATGAAGCCTCACAGATGCCTACTTATGAAGCGGTGGGCGCCATTGCACGGGGTAAAAACGTCATTATCGTAGGCGACCCGAAACAAATGCCTCCTACCAGTTTCTTCTCGGTCAACACCATTGATGAAGACAACATTGAAATGGAAGATTTGGAGAGTATCCTTGACGACTGTCTCGCTCTGTCTATCCCTTCCAAATATTTATTATGGCACTACCGAAGCAAACATGAGAGCCTCATCGCTTTCAGCAACTCCGAATATTACGATAACAAACTGATGACTTTCCCCTCACCGGACAACATTGAATCGAAAGTCAGGATAGTCAACATCAACGGTTACTATGATAAAGGCAAGTCGCGCCAGAACCGGGCGGAAGCTCAAGCTGTGGTGGACGAAATAGCCAGAAGATTGAGAAGCGAGGAATTAAGAAAGAAAAGTATCGGTGTAGTCACTTTCAGCATTGTCCAACAAGCCTTGATAGAAGACCTATTATCCGACCTTTTTATCTTTTACCCCGAACTGGAAACTCTTGCGCTGGAATGCGACGAACCGTTATTTATCAAGAATCTGGAGAATGTGCAGGGAGACGAACGCGATGTTATTCTCTTCTCTGTGGGCTATGGCCCGGATGCAGAAGGGCGCGTCAGCATGAATTTCGGACCACTGAACCGGGCAGGCGGCGAAAGAAGATTGAATGTAGCCGTTTCCCGTGCCCGGTATGAGATGATTATCTATTCCACCCTAAGGTCGGATATGATCGACCTGAACCGGACTTCTTCTATTGGAGTAGCCGGACTAAAACGTTTCCTCGAATATGCGGAGAAGGGAACCCGGAGCACCATCAGCAGTGTGCCAAGACAACTGTCGGAAGCAACAGCCTCCATCGAAACGATCATTGCCGACAGACTGCGCTCATTGGGTTACACCGTGCATACAGACATCGGTTGCTCCGGATACAAAATAGACATAGGTATCGTCGACACCGAAAATACCTCTAACTATCAGTTAGGTATTATCTGCGACGGCAAAAACTACAAACGTACCAAGACCGCACGTGACCGGGAAATTGTGCAGAATAATGTATTGAAAGCACTCGGATGGAACATCTACCGGATATGGACAATGGACTGGTGGGAAAAGCCGGACGAAGTAATGGCAACTATCCAAGAGGCTATCGCCCGGAAAAAGAATTCAGAGATCGGCTCAATGACAGCAACCGAAATCAATTCTACTCCGACAGAAGTGACAGCACCTGCACCGACGGCACAGATAACCAACAATGATATTTCATTCGTGCTCAAGGCATCGCCTGTTGCTCCTGAAAAGCAAGCTGCTTCCGTTCTTTCTACGCAAAACCGGATAGAACAAAAGTACAAGTTTGCAAAGATTACCCCATACAGTTATTCACCGGAAGACTTTTTCTTTACGGACAGTTACTCTATCCTCCTCTCCCAAATACGGAAGATTATGGAAAGCGAGGCGCCAATCAGTAAATCTCTGCTCTGTAAGAAAATCCTGTCCGAATGGGGAATCAGCCGCTTGGGAACACGGGTAGAGGCACAGATAGAAACAGCACTCGACACATTGAATATCTATCGCACAGAATACGAAGGACTTGTCTTCTGCTGGAACGACAAAGAGCAATGCGCTTCCTATTCAATCTATCGCCCGGTTTCCGACCGGGAAGCGACAGACATACCACCTGAAGAAATAGCCAATGCCATCCGGCAACTATTGACCGACTCCATCAGCCTGCCTGCGGCAGATTTGATAAAAGCATGCGCACAACAGTTCGGCTTTGCCCGTATGGGATCGAACATAGACGCTGCCATGCAAAGAGGTATTCGCGAAGCTGTGAAAAGGAATTACGCCAAGATAGAAAATGAACGGGTAACGATTGCCAATTAGATTAATACCCTTTCTCCAAACATTTCAAACGGTTAATAGAATCGGATACATACGCATTGTCCGGTTCTATTGACCGCCAATAACAAAGTTCTCCAATCAGCCGTTTCAGATAAACAGGATCACTCGAGCCAATCCGGCGCTGATGTTCCGCCAAGCCTTTTGTCAGGATAAAATAGACATTCTTCCGGATCTCTCTCTTTCTGGCTTTAGGGATTGTCAGTTTCGCACCGGAAGAGACAGATACTCCTGTAATAATCTTCCTGCCATACTCATTGATAAAACGGGTCTTCTTATGATTCGGTTCGAATTTCTCATCACGGATGATCTGTTTGATCCGGGGAATGATTTGTTCTTTGGGGAACACATCTCCCGAAAAAGTCAGGTCGTCGGCATAGCGGGTATAGGTCAGTCCGTACTCCGCTGCCAATGCAGCCAATTTCTTGTCCATCTCATACCCCACGATATTGCTTAACGCCGGACTTGTAGGCGCTCCCTGCGGCAAGTGCCTGTACAAGCAGCACAACACTCCCAATACTTTAGACACATTTTCCGGATAACCAATTTTCTCAAATGTCTTTTTCACCCTCCGGCTCCGTATCGAAAAGAAAAAATCATGAATATCCATTTTCAAGATATACCGTTTTCCCAGATGGGGACTGGCATTATCAACCACAGAATGACCGCTCCGGAAACCTACTGCCGCCGGATGAATCATTGTCACAGATGATAATATTCGAGAATTAATAGTGGTTTGAATAGATTGTAATTCTTTGTCAGGAGCAGAAATCATCCGATAACCTCCCTTTCTTTTTCTCATCCAGAACTCCCGGTAATGTTCGGAAACATCCCGTAGAATTTCCTTCAACCGTGCCGTTTCCACTCCCAACAAGTTGGCGCACCAAACAACAGCCGATTCATCAAACTTTTGAACATACTGCGCTCTCGGAACAGTTCCCCCCAAAGCATGCCTAAGCCAGGCTCCGTGTTCCCATTTTACCTTAGTAGTCTTTTCTTCCTTACCACTGCTTGTTGCTTTCCATCTTTTATACCCCTCCTGTTTCCTGCTTGAGGAAATCATCTTATAAACCAGGAAAGCGGTGATAACAATGATCGTTATTAAAATTCCGTCCATTTTGTATATGCATATAAAAAAGAGAGAAGAGAGGATGAGTTATTTACTAAAATAAATTTAGGTATTTATACCTTAGAATTTATTTTCTAGGAAAATACCTGTGCTTATGAGGCGACTACACCTCTTTGATGCTAAATTCTGCCCTCATCCTCTCTTATACAAAGATAACTAAAATCTTTCGATAAAACAACCGGAACGAAGAAAACTATCGGTTGAACAACTCAAACGTGAACTTACAGCCTATTCCCCCGAATTTCCAATTTTCGCTGCTCACAAAAACTCCTACGTCAAAAATATGCGTACCGATGCCATATCCCACTTCCAGATAAGGTTGAAGGTGCGGCATAGAGAGGGCACTGATATAAATACGTTCATTCTGCACATAACGGGTGTACTTCATCAGATGCCGGAGAATAAGGAACGGAGCTTCATAGGTGAAATGCCCCCGTACATAACGGCGGGAGGAGTTATACCAACGTGAGTCAAGCACCTGAAATACTCCGCCGATTTCATCATTCCAGCCCACCGGAAGGTTATGCCGGGAGAAATTGGCAAAGTCCACAAAATACAACTCATCCTGATTGGTGAATGCTCCGAATCCGAAACGATAATAAATATTACGCATCAATCCCAACCGGATTTGATGCTGAAGGTCAAACTCTATTCTTTCATATTCACCCGTACTCTTGAACACTCCTTTAATACCTCGTTCATAATCGACCGAGAAAGTCGGGTATAAAGAATGGAGGTTAATCTTTCGCTTTCCGTTCATATAATAATAGAGTCCCGGAGTCCACTCTATCCGGATGCGGGGAGCGAAACTGATATAAGTGTTCTTGAATTTATCCATAAATTCCGGGGGCGGCATCGGATAATCACCGGTAATCACAAAACGGGAAGGCTCTACCGCTGTTCTTTTATGGGCAGAGAAACCCAGACCGATATCCAGTCCGTTGACTACTTCAACGGTATGACGGAAATTGAAATACAAGTCCTTGAAATAATCAAGATGAATTAAATCGAAATTGAAGATACTGTCCGGCATGGCTTTCAGTTCGTCCAGCACTTTACTACTATAAATACGGTTACCGTTACCCACATTCAACCGGAAGAATCCCCGTTTCTGCGGCCAGTATTCAAAATCGGCATTCAATGACCAGTAGAATTCCTTACGCGTAAAGTTGTATCCGAGTTTAGGCACAATGCGAAGTAACTTATCCCCTCTGAAAAGACGGTTATAACGAAAATCCTGTCGATAAGACAAACCATTGCTTCCACTATAACTGAATAAGAGCGGATTGATAAACGGAGAAAATCGCACACTTCCGATATTGGACAAATTGAATTTATAATCTTCTACCATCAAATCACCCATCGTTCCCCAAAAGGCCTGACTCTTGGACGGCTTTTCTACCGTTGTCGTGTCACGTCTAAGCGTATAGTCATGATATAGTTTTTTCTCACTTTCATTCAAAGGAATCGGCCGCATGATAGCAAAGGTAGAGGCGTCCGTCTTATAAGCGTTCGTGTCACACTGTAAAGAGAAAGATTCCGAAAGGTTATATTTTCTCTTCTCTTTCTTGCGCACCTTTTTTTCTTTCAGTTCGATGGATTTATAATCTAAAGAAGCGGTGTAATTACCATCCACCTTATTTCCGAGAAATTTGAAAAGAGCTTCTACGTCATAACGCACCGGCAGGAATTCATTTTTCTTGCCTACATCTCCCATCTGAATCCAACAGGTAAATGTTATCAGCTCCGATCTTCCCGAAAAACGAATTTCACGAACACTCCAAACGTTACTGCTGACCACCATATAGCCACCCACCAACTGATCGCTCTTGGTACGGGGAATAAAACGGATTCGATAATCCAGATTATTAGGGTCTCCCATCACGCTGTCTATTCGGTATTTATAGTATTTCTGTCCGTTTTTAGCCAGTGGTGATAATAAGCGTTCATCGTTCAGCAGAGATGAAGAGTAGATATTTACATTAAAGTATTCTAGCAACCCCGGCAATCCCCTGTTTCCCCTCACTGTTCCCTGGGAGGCTTTTACTTTTTGATCGTAAATATTGGGAGCCGTATAATGAAGATCACTATATGTTTCAAGCAGATATTCGCGAACCCCCTTTTGCAAACGAAACATAGAAGGTACATAACGAAGAATAAAATTCTTCTTCTGAATGTCCATCTTACCTTTTATATATAGGTTCGCACGATAATCGCTGACGATCGTTTCATACAAAGGTGCAAAAGTCATTACACGTTCTATAATGGAGTCGGCGGAGATTTCCTGATGGGTATAAGGATTCATTATATAATTATTGGCTGCCCCCTTTGGTATAAAAGAGAACAGACACAATATGCATCCTATCAATATTTTATCTCTCAATCGTCGTATCTCCTTCATTAACGCAGGCAAATATAAAAAAGAATATCGAAAAGCAATGGAATTAAGCTACTAAAAAGAGTTATCAAGGGCAGGAACCTCTTCATTGGATTAATATAGATATAAGAATAAACAAAAACGACTCATGTTTGAATGCATGAGTCGTTGATTAATAATAGGAGAAAGATTATAATTTCTCTATTTCTTCTTTCGAAATACCCGTAGATTTTATGATAATATCATCAGCTACTCCTAGCTCTTTCAATTTACGGGCTGTTTCTCGTATACCCTTTTGCATTCCTTTTTGTTCTGCAAAATCCAACGTATTAAAATAATCGTTGTAAACTTTCCATTCTTCCTCGTACTGCATTCTTTCCTCTTGGGTCATATTCGCTTTGGAGGCCAACTTTTCTAGTCGTTCAAAAACGGCTTTACGAGCCTTGAAAGGCATTCGATCAAGTGTATCCATGTGCTTTAATATATAAATCCAGCGTTCAAAATCATTTTCACATTCATCCTCTTCTTTATTAAAGTTCGGCAATTCAATAAAGATTTGCCGGAACTTACTGTTGAAAAGCTTACCTGTATCCCTGTCAGAAAGGATAACATCCGTTCTGATTTTAGAGGGTATATCCTTGTCCATCACGAAGTTCATGAAGAACACTCCATACACAGCATCTAATTGAAAGTTCCAAATTCCCTTTCTCGCTTGTTGAGTTATAGCCCTAGAGAGATAGAAGAGGGCACGGTCTTTAAAGTAAGGCTGCTCCCGGTTCTGCATTTCTACGATAATATGCTCCCCTGTATTGGTTCTGCAATATATATCATAGATAAGTCCTCGTTCTGTTTTTACTTCCGGCTGCTGTTCGTTGTTAAGGAACTGGATGTCGGTAATCACGTGCTCTCCAGAGAGCAAATCGTTCAAGAAGTCGATTAATAACTCCTTTTCTACCTCTCTGCCGAATAAAAACTTAAAGCCATAGTCGGTAAAGGGATTAATAAATCTTCCCATTATTAATGTAATGGTTGTGTATATTGACAACAAAGATAGACATTTTTTGTTTAATGATGAAAGTTCCGGGTTAATATTGCTGAATGACTGGAAGAACCGATTCTATAAATCTTCCCCTGCCATAATGTGACGGATTTCCGCATCAGTGTCCGAACCTTCGGGCAGACCAAGCTTCACACGGATGCGGTATCGGGTTTTGGACACACTTGCCACGCTGATGCCGAGCGTCCGCGCCAGTTCTTCGTTGGATTGTTTGAGCAGAACCAACATACAAAACAGTTCCTCGCTACGTGTCACCGCCGGACAGGCTTCACGAAGATGCAGCAGCGCCGACGGATAGACGGACAAAAAGGCGTTACGGAAATCCTCTTCTTCCTTACGGGTGAGCAAGTGGGATTGAAGGCTTTCCATCACGCTGTCAAGTTCGCACGTGTTGCGGTGGCGCGCCTGGATATCAGAAAGCTGGCGGATAAGGGAGCGGTTGCGTTAGTACAAGTCCTGACGGGCGGCTATCAGTTCGTGAAGCCTGCTTTCCTGGTCACGTAACCGTTCGTCAGCCCGCTCATGTTCCTGCGCCTCGAGCTGCCACCGGAGCCGCAGATTGCGGTGGCGCATCACCATCCAGCCGGCTATAAAAAAGACGAGTAGCAATGTACACACTCCGGCTATGAAATACACATGCAACAGGGTATCCTGAAGACGGACTTCGGCAGTCAGCAGAAGATTCTCCTGTTCTTTCTTCTGTGTTTCGAAACGGATATTTGCCGATGCCAACTGGCGTATCTTGTCTTTGCGGGTCACCGAATCTCTCATCACCCGGTATTCGGGAAAGACGGTGAGTATATCCGCTGCCCGCCCCGTGTGGCGATAGCCTTCCATTAACAATTCCGCCGCTTCCGAAGCAGGGTGAAGCTCGGATATATCTTTCAACTCGCCAATAGATTTCCGAAGCAGGGGGATTGCCTCCAACCATTTACCGACGCGGGCAAGAGTGGCACCGTAATAATAGTCATAATATGGCAGGCGATGACGGGGAACTTTACCTTCAAGTGCGGCAAAGCCTCTCAAAGCCACATTCACAGAGTCGGGAAAGGCGGCAAGGTAATACATCCGGTCTATCTGCACCATCAAATGATAGTAGTCGTTCTTCGTCCGGTCAAAGCAACTGTCGGCCTGCGCAAGAACCAGGAGTGCGGAGTCGGGGCGATTCAGATTGTTGTGTATCTCCGCCTTCGCAATGAAGAAACGACCTATCAAGTTATTGTCAACTTCGGCACGTGCCGGCTCGCCCGTTCCTACGGCACAATAGCGAAACGCTTCATCATAGAGCCCGAGCAGGCGGTAGGCTTCCGTCAGAATCTCCGCCACCACTAGCTTGCCGTGATAGCTGCCCGACTTCTCACATAGACGGATAGCTTCACGACAGAGGGAGATACTTTCTTCATACTTCCCCTGCTGAAGGTATATATCGGCAAGCCGCCCGATAGCTTGTGGATAAAGCCAATAGTTGCTTAGGCCCGAGCGTTCTGCCACTCGGCAGGCTCTACGGAAAGCGGACTCGGCACGAGTGCTGATAGTGTCGACACCCATATAAGTGATGCCTGCCGTAGCTGTACAAAATATCTCGCTCAACGGGTCGTTGTTCTCATCTTTCAGTGCCATCGCCCGGTTGAGATAGTCCACCGCCTCCGCATGGCGGTCGAGCGCCATAAGCATCTGCGCCTTTGCCACCCACAGTTCCCTGCGGCAATATCGGGAGACAACGGGGTGTTTCGCCCGCTCCAACGAATCAAAATACTGATAGCCGGACTCAAAGTTCATCATCAGATTGAAGTATATCATTAACCGGCGGAGAGATTCGGAAGATAAACGGCGCAATTCTTCGGTAGTGAGCACATCGTCCACCGGAAGCCGGAACACGGAATCAAGCGGCGGGAAAGCCAGACTTTCCTTCTCCTCCTTAATCAAGCGGATACCACGCCCCAATGTACGAAGACTGTCGGCATAGAATGTGGGAGAAACGGCAGGATGTTCCCGCTGCATGTCAGAAGGTCGGTTGCAACTCCACACAGCCGTCAGCATAAAAAAAACGAAGAATATGTAGGTGGATTTAATCATAGATATGCATTGTATGTTTGTTTGCCGACACAAATATAGCATTTTCATTAAAACAGTGCATTTTCACACATAGTTTTTTTATCTTTGCTCACCAATAGTAAATTGAAAACAATTCAGCAAGTTATGAGAACAAATATAAATCTTATCCCAGTCTTCTGTATTCTACTGCTTTGCGCTTGCAAAAGCGGGAATGCATCCAGCCAAAACTCCAAAGAAGCTCCCAAAGATACCATCACCTCCTTTACGCTACCTGCCATCCCGCCAATGCTGACAGCACCCGAGCTACGGGCAGATTTCCTAGTAAAGCACTATTGGGATAACGTAAACTTTGCCGATACCAATTATATCCATCATCCCGAAGTGACCGAACAAGCTTGGGCGGACTATTGTGATATACTGAATCATGTCCCTTTGGAAACTGCACAGCAAGCTATACAGAAAACAATTGAACGGACAAATGTGAATAAGAAAGTATTCACTTACATCACTGATTTGGCAGACAAATATCTGTACGACCCTAACTCCCCGATGCGTAACGAAGAGTTTTATATCCCTGTACTGGATGCCATGTTGGCTTCTCCCGTACTGGAAGAAATAGAAAAGGTACGTCCCAAAGCCCGTCGCGAACTGGCTCAGAAAAACCGTATCGGAACCAAAGCACTGAATTTTAACTATACATTAGCTTCCGGCGCACAGGGTTCTCTTTATCAACAAAAATCGGACTATACCTTATTATTTATCAATAACCCGGGATGCCATGCCTGCACGGAGACAATCGAAGCATTAAAAAATGCCCCTATCATCAATCAACTTCTGGAACAAAAGAGACTAACAGTCCTCTCCATTTATCCCGACGAAGAGTTGGACGAATGGCGAAAACACCTAAATGAATTCCCAAAAGAATGGGTTAACGGATATGATA
>ERZ833782.2210-NODE-2210-length-13550-cov-5.208818_pt1 | contig 13550 bp, 10 predicted proteins | sample MGYA00519577_ERZ833782 | MGnify/ENA primary metagenome ERZ833782 (study PRJEB31850, sample SAMEA3708745) | human gut metagenome | biome: human gut; feature: human-associated habitat; material: faeces | place: China | collected 2014 ...
GTGTGCTGCGGATTCTTGGTAAGGAATCCGCAGAACACCGGCCATTCATGTATGCGGCGAGAGCCGCCGATCGGTGCGGCAGTGTGCGCTACTTGGTGATCGTGTTATACGTGGGCATGTTCGTGTAATCGAACTGCACGTTCTTTACGTTCTGTGCAGACACGGCGGCGAAACGTTTGACCGGGAATACTGGGGTAATACGCAACTTCATCGCTCCTCTTCCTCGAATGAAACTATGTTCCATTGGTATGAGCCAGCCACGTACGGTATTCGTGTCTGGCCTGCCACACAATGATGCAGCCGTATATACGGGCACAGCATTGCGCGGCAGTTCATTGTATGGAAGACATGCAAACTCAATGTTTCCTTGTCCAAATAAAAAAACGAGCGCGGCTGATGTGCGGCACCGGTCCAAAAACTCATGTCCGCCAGCGCAACGCGACTACGTACCTTATGCTGGTCTGCGCGTAAAATAGAATGGTTGCGATATTGGGTTATTCACGGAGGAATGGATGCGACGCTGGCTGATCAATGTAGCCAAAAATGAGACGATTCTCATCGTCGCCGCAATACTCGCCCTGATTTCGTGTTTCATTGTGCCGCCGGACGCCGATTACAAAAGCTACATTCACGCCAGCACCATCAGCCAGCTCATCTGCCTGATGATTGTGGTGTGCGGATTCCAGCGTATCGGCGTGTTCCGCATCATCGGTTCGCGATTGCTGGAGAAGGTCAGCACCATGCGCGGACTGGTCATTACGCTTGTCGCTTTGACGTTCTTTTCCGCGATGTTCATCACCAATGACGTTGCGCTGGTCACGTTTGTGCCGTTCGCGGTGGCCGTGCTCATCATGGCTGGGCAAGAGGATAAGACCATCCTCGTGGTCACGCTGATGACCATTGGCGCGAACGTGGGCAGTATGCTCACCCCGATCGGCAACGCGCACAACCTGTATCTCAAAGCCCTGACCGGCATGCCGACCATGGAATTCCTCGGCATCATGGCACCGTATTCCGGCACGGCGGCCGTGTTGCTGGTCATCGTGATTTCCGTGGTGTTTGGCGGCAAACCGGTCGGCGACCTGGGCGACCTCGAAACCGGCGTGCTGGCTCCCGAGCGCAACAAACACCAGCCCGACGAGATTCGTATCACCGGCTACGGCGCCGGTTATGGCGGCTGGCGCACCATCGTCTACTCGCTGCTGTTCATCGTCTGCCTACTGGCCGTCTCCGACGTGATTCCCCTGTGGGTGATGTGCGTGATCGTGGTCGTCGTGTTCCTGTTCACCGATCGGCGCGTATTCAAATACGTGGATTGGGGACTGCCGCTCACCTTCTGCATGTTCTTCATCTTCATCGGCAACATGAAGCGCGTGCCCGAATTCTACGAACTGGCGCGCTCGCTGGTCGGCGGCCATCCGCTGGAGGTGGCGGTCGGCTCCAGCCAGGTCATCAGCAATGTGCCCACCACGATTCTGCTTTCCGGCTTCTGCGACCAATGGCGCGATCTGATCATTGGCACCAATTTGGGCGGCATGGGTACGCTCATCGCCTCGATGGCCTCGCTTATTTCTTACAAGAACGTCGTGCGCCAATACCCGCACAAGAAAGGCCGGTATCTGGCCGTCTACTCCGCCGTCAACGTTCTGTTTTTGGCCGTATTGCTGACCTTGAGCTGGATCATCGAGCCGAGTCTCTGAGCCGCCGTTGTGGGTTGGGCCGGTCTACCGCGCGTATACGGTGGGGGAGCCGGTCAGTCGGCTCATGGCCGACTGCGGGATGTCGTGGATGCGGCCGATGGTGGCATCCAGCGTGGATACGCCGGCTGCGGTGGCTGTGTTGGATTCAGAGGTGATGCTGGATACGCCGACTGCGGACGATGATACGGACGCAACCATCGGCTGACGATAGGCGTTGGAGTTGCGGGCCAGCCGGGCGAGCGCAGGACGCTGCCTGCGGAACAGATTGATAAACATACCGCACACTCCTTCATCGTTGGCCGGCGGTCTTCTGGCCGCCGTGGATTCCATCCTGCCCTCCTGCGCTTGTATTCGCTATGGGGGATAGCCCCTATTATTCCCTGAATCTGCACGATTCCCCCTCATCCTTGAGGGTGATTCTAACGGCAAAGGCATCGGCCTAATGGCCGATGCCAATCAGCGCGAAACCACCAGCGTGACGCTGTACGGCTTGATCTTCATCGCCAGCAATGAAGACGGCGACGGCAATGTGTAAGCCCGACGTTCCGGCACAATCGCCCCCGAAGCCTCGCCGCGGTATCCGATAGTGGTCTTCGCCGTCGGATTGGCGCTTAACGTCGTCACCTCCAAACGCACCGGTCGCGATGGCGAGGCGCCCAGCCCGGCCAGTCCGCGCGCGATTTCCAACGTCACATCCACCGGGGAATCGGAGATATTGACGATTTTGATGTAACGGCAGGCGTCATCCCTGTCATGCCCGGTGGCGCTGACATACAGATGTTTGGCGGGGCGTGACGCGGTCTGCTCGATGGACACGGCATACGTCGTGTCGCCCAGATGCGTGGAAAACAGCCGCTCCACCTCATAATTCACCGTGGGGTTCACATGCGCCGGATTGAATTCGATAAGATTCTGCGCCCACCCCTTAGCCGGAATATGCGCGAGCAGCGGCGCATAGGAGGTCATGCGCACCACGTCGGAATTGCGCTCGCAGCCGGTCAGGAACGCGGCCTCGCCGAGTGCCGACTTCCACGTGTTCGCGCCTTGTTCGGTCTGTGGTTGGCCGGCAAAATAGCCGTTGGCTGAATATTCGCCGAAATAGACGCCGGCGCCACAACGCGGGTAAGCGTCGAATCGTGACGCCTGGGATGCAAACCATTCGGGGGAGTGGTAGGAATGCTCGTCGACGATAATCGCGTCACCGGTGGCGGAATCATGTGCCCCGGAATCGGTTGCGGCCAACGCTCGCGCATGGTCCCAGCTGCGCTTCATCGCCGGCTGGAAGGGGAACAGTCCGGCGCTCATCACACACAGCATATCCGGGTATCGTTCATGAATGGCCTCGCTGATCATGTCAAACTTGGCCACGTAGTCAGCCCCGAAGTTTTCGTTGCCCACGCCGATCATGTCCAAGCCGAACGGCTCAGGATGGCCCATATCACGCCGGACCGCGGCCCACGAGCTGGACTCCGGATCGCCATTCGCGAATTCGATGAGGTCCAGGTAGTCCTGAATCACATTGTTGCGGAAGGTGGCCGAATTGATATCCATGTGGCGCGGATCTCGGCCGGGCGACTGGCATGCGATGCCGGCGAACAGAGTAGGCAGCGGCTTGGCCTTGAGGTCCTCGCACAGGCAGAAATATTCGTAGAAACCGATCTGATAGCTCTGCGAATAGCTGGAACCATCCGGCATCTTGAACGACCACATCGAATACTGTTGGCGTCGCGCGGCCAGAGAGCCGACGGTATCCTTCCAGCGATACTCATTGCCGGGCGTCACACCTTCGACGATGCAGCCGCCGGGGAATCGCAGAAACGCTGGATGCAACGCCTGAATGGTCTCCACCAAATCGCGGCGCAGCTTGCCGTAACGCCATTTCGGGTCGCCCGCGCCCCAATAGTCCGCATCCATGAACTGCACCAGATCCAGATCGAACGTGGTGCGTTCGCCGGCGTCAATGGTGATACGCAGCTTGCCGTAATCGGTGTTCAGTCCGGTTACGTCGGCGTTGAACCGGTACCAGCCGTCACGGCCGATGACGATGGCACCATCCGACGAATCCGGACTGATCGAAACGCCGGAATCCTGCGCATCGGCCCCATCGTCCTGCCTCAGACCGGTCTCTTCCGTATCGTCAAGCGGATCGGAGTCCACGATATACGACAATCGAGTGATACTGGTGAGCGGCAGGCCGTACCTATCGACCACGCCGACGGACAGCTCGGCCCGCCCATGAACCGGACGTACCGCGAGACTGACGGAATAGGTGTGGTCGGCGACGATGGAGAACGCGGGCTCGCCCCCGTTGTCGCCGCCTCCGTTATAGCCGAGGTTTTCCAGATATGCAGGGCCGGTTTCGGAAGGAACATCGGACGTGATGCGAGCGTATCGGCTATGTGCGTGAATTGGCGGGGCGGGGCAGTCGGTGGTCACCCGCTGGCCGTGAATCCCGCGTATCTCACTGCCAAGGCTGGCGGCGGAACAGTTGATGAAATCCCAGAAACGCAGGGAATCAGCCTGCGTACGCCACCGTTCGGCACCGGCCATACGCCACGTGTGATGGTCGAGATAAACGCCGTCAAAACTGTAGTTGTTCACCATGTTGGCGTTCAGCCCGCCATCCGCACCATGGTTGATGTCCTCGAAGAACACGCCGTACAGTCGCCCGCTTGTGTGATGGGTGGGGCTTCCCACGCTAATCCGCACCATGGTTTCGATTGTAGAGGGAATGGAGCGGAAAGGTAAACGGAAGAGTTCGCTCACCGTTCATGTTGCGGTCAATCCAAGTCGACTGTTCGCCGGTATACAGCCGGTAACCTCGAAACAGGAATGGAAAATACGGACGACTAGGAGCGCGGCTGTGCAATCCTCGGTGGGAATACGTGAGCGCATCGACCACGTGTATCCGTCGCTGCGTCCGGCGGAGCGCGCCGTGGCCCAGTATATTCGGAATCATATCGAGGAGGCGGCCGACCTGACCGTCGGTCAGATGGCCGACATCGCCCACGTCAGCCAGCCGACGGTGATTCGGTTCGCCCGCAAGCTCGGCTTCGGCGGTTACCGTGAACTGCGGTACGTGTTGCGCAACCCGGCCGCCGAACACAAAGTGACCTTCAATCCGCTGGCCGGATTCGATCTGAATCCGTGGGATGGCAAAGATGAGATTCCCGGTAAAGCGGCCGATGGCGCGAAGGCGCTGATCGACGAGCTGCACAGTGCGTTGGACCCCAAGGCCTATCGCAAGGCGGTCGCCCTACTCGCCGAATCGGAGTTCATCGACATTTTCGGCGTGGAGAATTCGTTGACACCGGCGATGGATCTGTTCACCAAGCTCGGCTACCTGGGACTGACATGCCGTCTCAATACCGACGCTTACCTGCAGCAGATTGGTGCCGGGCACCTGCCCCACGGCGCTGTGGCCGTCGCCTTCTCCCATTCGGGCAGTTCGGCGGATACGGTCAAAGCGTTGCGATTGGCGAAGTCGCATGGCGCGAAAACCATCGCCATAACCAATGCCATCGGCGCGCCGCTGGCCAGCTGGGCCGACGTGACGTTGCTGACGGGTCGTGATTCGCACACGATCTATGGCAATGCGATTTTCTCGCGCGTGGCCGATACCGCGCTCGTGGACATGCTGTACATGGGCGTGATTCTGTCCGGCTATGGCCGGTTCTCCACCGCGCTCGACGAATCCGGTCGCATGATTCGCGATCGCGTATTCGAGAACTGAGCTGCTGTTTTATCGTGCCTTGGGCTGTATTGCTCTGGTCGTTGCTGCTTGGGTTGTTGACGATTTGGTCGTTGTCGCCCTGGTCGCTACCGTCCTGAGGCATGTGCCAGCGAATACGTAGTGGACTTGGCGTGCGTATGACGTTCGATCTTGCCGCTCAACTCCAGCTGGTCCAAGAGCTGCGTCATCTGATCCTTGTTCAGGCCAAGCGCTTTCTGCATGGTTTTACGGCTGAGCTTCACACCGCGGAACGCGAGGAAATTGAGCGTGAACTGTTCCAACGTTTGAGGCGACGGTTCCAGCGTTGCCGTATCAAGCGGGCGGGTACTGGCCTGATCGTCACCGTCCGGGCGTTCGCCGAATCCACTGCCGAGAATCAGCGTCTGCAGTGGCGCGCAGCCGATGATGCGTGCGCCGGCCAAAGCATCTGCGGCGTTATCCGTCATGCGCTGAATCGTGGGGAATGAGTACATTTTGGCATGCTGCGCTTCGTCAGTGGTGCTGGGCGCGGCGGAAGCATCGGCATCGGTCCGATGCGAGGACGCGGCCTCGGCCGATACAGGGATAGGCAGTACCATTGCCACCGAAGTGGGGCCCACGCGCAGTTGCGGACTGACCGCGCTCTGCGCGTAGGCGTCCATAATGCGTTGAATGCCGGTACCGCAGTTCTCGCAGAGGCCCAAATCGGCGAACAATTCAGCCAAACGCGGGGTGCGTGGCTGGCATACGCCGTTGAGTAGATCGTTGATTTCCAAACCATCGGTCAGGCCGCCGAGCGACACGATTTCCAAGCGGGAATCGAAGATATTGATCAGTGTGGGGCCGGAGTACGTGTAATCGCGATGTTCCAGTGCGTTGACCAATGCTTCGCGCAGGGCTATGGCCGGGTATTGGCCGGATTCGTTGATGCCGTTCAGCAGGGCGCTGGCTTGGTCGAGCTGGCGCAGCACCGAGCCGGTGAATGTGTGACGTTCGCGAATGGCGTTTTTGCCATTGCCCTCGAAAATGGTGGCCTTGATAACGAACGGGCATTGGTTGGACAGCAGGGTGGCAAGCGACGATTCGGTGGTGCTGGTGAAGGTGTTGTTGGTGCCGGTGTTGGTGATGCTGCCGGCGGGGACATTACCGGCATCGGCAGAGACGGATGCAGCCATGTTGGTCACAACCGGGCTTTCCCAATCCTTGCCTTCACTGGCAAAACGACCCTGTGCGTATGTGAAAGTGAGCTCACCGCTATCGCCTGCGACGGTCTGGCCCGATGCGGCGTGATCTACGTTGCTCTCCGTTGTCCCCATATCGCCGATGGTACCGGTGCAAGCCGACGTTACGCCGAGGTGTTTTACACCCCTACGGCTAGACTTACACGAGTTTGGCCCCGTAGCTCAGCTGGATAGAGCATGTGACTTCTAATCTCAAGGTCGACGGTTCGAGCCCGTCCGGGGTCACGATGTAATAAGCCCTTGGTCCCTCATCGTTTGTGAGGGGCAGGGGCTTTTGAATATTATGCCGGTCTGGGTCCGTCTGGAGCCTGAACTGTCGACCTTGAGATTAGAAGTCACATGCTCATCACCACCATCCGGGAACACCCTTAAGGGGTGCGTCTCCTGCATAACGGCTATACTCTGACTTGAGATGTGCTGAATAATAACCAGCTATCGCGCGTCCGCCAATGGCGACGAACGAGGGAAGAAGGCCCGTGCCACGAGCAATCATCGAGGTAAGAAACCTACGCAAGGAATACCCCGTCGAGGATGAGACGGTGGTGGCGCTTGACCGTGTCAATCTCAGTATCCCGCAAGGCCAGATCTGCTGCATTTTCGGCGAATCCGGCTCCGGCAAATCCACGCTGCTCAACCAGTTGGCCGGCATGGAAAAACCGACGCGCGGCGGCGTGAGAATCGGCGGCGTACCCGTCAGCAAACTCGACGAGCGTGAGCTGGCGGCCTTCCGCCAGAAGCATCTTGGCTTCGTATTCCAGTCGTACAACCTGCTGCCCAATCTGACCGCGCTCGAAAACGTGGCAATGCCGCTGATGTTCCGCGGCGTGCCCAAGGAACAGCGCGAACGTGCGGCGCGTGGCGTACTCAAACGAGTCGGGCTCGGCCATCGTCTCAGCCATTACCCGCGCCAGATGTCGGGAGGCCAACAGCAGCGCGTCGGCATCGCCCGGGCGTTTGTGACCAAGCCCGAGGTGGTGTTCGCCGATGAGCCGACCGGCAACCTTGACTCTAAAACCAAAACCGAGGTCATGACGATGATCTGTGCATTCGCCCATGACTTCAACCAGACCATCGTGCTGGTCACACACGATCCGCAGATGGCTTCATACGCCGACCGCATCGTCACCTTGCTCGATGGCCGCATCACCAGCGATCGGCTCAACACCGACCTTTCCCGCCCAACTGTTCCGTCCACGCCGTCCGCCCAAAGAACCCAAGGAGTTGACCGATGAAGCACCTCTCCCACCGCACCATCGCCATCATCGTCGCGTTGCTCTCCACGCTGTCACTGGCACTTGCCGTCATCTCCCTTCCGCACCAGGCGTACGCAGTCGACGGCACAGACGGCACAAGCGGCACGAACAGTACGTCTCAGGGAAGCGACGGCGATTCCGCGCCAATCGCCGGCCCGGTGCCGAACATCATCGTCACCAACTTCACCTATGGCGGCGATTCCGTGGCCGCCGGCGCCGATTTCAACCTCGACTTCACCTTCCAGAACATGGGTCAGGTGGCGGTGACGAACATGGTCATCACCGTGGACGGCGGCGAGAGCTTCGCCATCGCGGGAGGCACGAACACGTTCTACGTCGACGCGCTGTGGGGCGGTTACGCCATGACGCAAAGCGTGCCGATGCAGGCGCTCGCCTCCGCGAAAAGCGGTGCCCAGCCCGTGACCGTGAACTTCCGATACGAGTATGTGGACGCCAGCGCCCGCTCCTCAAGCCAGTCTGACGTCAAGATTTCCGTGCCGATCAGTCAGCCTGACCGGTTCGAAATCAGTGATCCCGTAGTGCCCGACCAGGTGATCGCCGGCCAGGAAAACACGGTCACGATGGAATATGTGAACAAGGGCAAAGGCGATATCGCCAACGTCGAGGCCACGATGGAGGGCGAAGGTTTCGATGCCACGATGAAAACCCAGTACGTGGGCAATGTGGCTTCCGGCGCCACCGGCACGATTGGTTACGCCTTCACACCGCACGCGTCAGGCGAGCTGAAGACCACGCTCAAAGTCACGTACGAGGATTCCGACGGGCAGACCAAAACCAAGGAATTCCCGCTCGCCATACCCGTAACCGATATGCAGCCGGTGGATGATTCCGGCATGGCCGATCCGAACATGGACCAGAACGCCAATCAGGGATTGCCGGTGCTGGTGTATGTGGTCATCGTCGTGATCGCCGTGGTCATTATCGTGGTGATTGTGCTGCTCGTGCGTCGCCGGCGCAAGCAGAAGGCCAAGAAGAACGATATTGATGAGGACTGGGATGATTGGTCCGAAGGCAAGGATGATAAGACCGATACCGGCGTGACGGATGGTGCTGCGGCAGACACCGCTCCTATCACACCAGTCACCCCAGCCTCATCAGTCGCACCAGCCGGCTCATCCCACAAGGCCTGAAAGGCCCGACCATGCGATTCGGCGACATACTGCGGCTCTGCAGACAAAACCTATGGCGGCGTAAATCCCGTACGATTCTGACCGTGCTGGGCGTTATCGTCGGCTGCTGCTCGATTGTGCTCATGGTCTCTTTGGGCCAAGGCATTAACGAGCAGAACGAGAAGATGCTCAAATCGATGGGCGATCTGTCCATCGTCACCGTGTACACCAACGGTTATGCCGGTCCGATGGGCGGTGGCGGTTCGTCCGAGATGGGCGATACCAAGCTCGACGACAAGGCCGTGGAATCCTTCCGCGCGATGAGCGGCGTATCCGGCGTGACGCCGATGATGAACTTCCCTTATAACGTGACGGCCAGAGCCGGCGCGGGCGGCCGTTACCTCTACGATTACGTGCAGATCATGGGCATCGACATGACCCAGTTCGACCAGATGGGCTACAAGCTCGTCGGTGGCGAGAAGCCGGTCAAAAAGGATCAGGTGCTTGCCGGCGAATGGTTCGCCTATGGTTTCATGGACACCCTGAAGAACGGCGAACAACGCACCAGCACACGCGGCGGTCAGTATTCCTCATGCACGTTTGACCAGACCACCGGCCAGTGCGAGGAAGACCAGGACGAGGATCCGTTCTTCGATCCGCTCGCCACGCAAATCAGTCTGACCACCGGCACCAATTATCAGGGCGACCAGTACACCATGAACATGTACGGCGGCGGTGGCGGCGGCACAGGCGGCGCGGGCGGCGGTGGCGGCGCGGGCGGCGCAAGCGGCAGCGCCGCGGGTCAGTCGGAAAACGTCACCCTCGATGTGCGGGCTTCCGGCATTGTGGCGGGCGACTACAACAAGGGCTATGCCACCTCCGACGGTCTGGTCATGGATTTGCAGGCGTTGAAGGAACTGGCCGCCAAAGTCGATCCAGCCGCCGCCAAAAAAGCCACCGCCTATGATCAAGTGCTGGTCAAGGCCGCCGACCTCAAGTCCGTGCCCGAAGTCGAATCACAGATCAAAGCGTTGGGCTACGAGACCTCCTCCTATGAAGACATGCGTAAGTCGTTGGAAGAACAGTCGCGCGCGATTCAGCTGATTCTGGGCGGTATCGGTGCGGTTTCGCTGTTGGTTGCGGCCATCGGCATCGCCAACACAATGGTTATGTCCGTAACCGAGCGCACGCGCGAGATCGGCATTATGAAGGCGCTTGGCTGCTACGTTCGTGACATTCGCGTCATGTTTCTTGCGGAGGCCGGCGCGATCGGATTCTTCGGCGGATTGATCGGCTGCGTGCTGAGCGGACTGATATCGCTGGGCATCAACGTTGTCGGCGCGTTGTATGCGGGCGGCATGAGCGGCGGCATGTCTGGCGGTATGGTCAGCGGTGCCGGCGGGGGCTCCGGCGACGGTACCGGTGGCGGAACATCTATCTGGACCATACTCTGGCAGGCGATAGTTGGTGGCGAGAATGTGACCCGTTATTCGGTGATTCCGTGGTGGCTGTTCCTGTTCGCCGTGCTGTTTTCCACGCTGATCGGCTTGCTATTCGGCTTCGGCCCGGCCAATAAAGCCGTTAAAATCCCGGCCCTAGACGCCATCAAAAACAACGAGTGATCGCCTCTGTCACCTGCTCCACCGTTAGTCCATAACGTTCGTTCAGTTCGCCCAGCGGCACGCGGTCGGTAAATTCCTTGGCTGCGCCGAAGTTCAGCACATGAGGATTGCGGCTGCCGTCCGAGACATGATGATTCGCATAATATGCGGTCACTTTCTCGCCCCAGCCGCCTTCAAGCTGCCCGTCTTCAAGGGTGATGACCTGCTGGTGGCCATCACGCAACGACTCCAGTACGTCTGAATCCAGCGACGTGCACTGGCGCGGGTCGATAACCGTTGCCGTGATGCCATAATCGGCAGACAATGCGGCGGCCGTCTGCTCCGCCAACGGATACGCATTGCCCAGTCCGATAATCGCGACGTGCGAGCCCGTCTGATTGACCCGCCAATCCAGCATGTGACGCACACCGGCATGCTGAGCCGTTACGCTAACGGTCCCGCGGACTGTTGCGGCAGATATGCCCCCGCTGGCGGAGCTGGCGGAGGCTGGCAGCGAAGCTGACTGGGGGCGGTCAGCAATCTGCCCACCCGTCACCGGCAGCAGCGTCGCATCCCGTTCCGCCGCCAGAATCGCCTCGCCCGGCACTCGAATCACCACCGGACCAGCAGGGGCGTCCGCCGAACCGGCCGGCGCGGTAGCCCATGCCAGATCAGCCAGATAGTCGCGAGCCGAAGTCGGCACCAGCATCGTAGCCCCTGGAATATTGGAGAACATCGTCACGTCATACGCGCCGGAATGCGTATTGTCCGAACCGGACAGGCCGCCCAGAAAATCAAGTACCGTGACTCGCGAACGGTTCAGGCTCATCTCCTGGAAGAACTGGTCGTACGCGCGCTGGAAGAAGGACGCCGTGGTGGCCACCACCGGCGTGCCACCCGCCCGTGCGATGCCGGCAGCGTACGCCACGGCATGCGATTCGGTGATGCCCGTGTCTACATAATGTGCGCCCGCGCGCTCTCGGAACTCATGGGTGATGCCGTTCGAGCCCGGCGTGGCGGGGGAGATGACCACGAGTCCCGGCTCGGCGGCGAAACGCGGTTCGAGTGCGGCCATCGCCATTTTGCCGTAATGCTTGCGCGGATCGTCCGGCTTGCCGATTGCGGCATCTGGATTCTGCCAATGCGAGGCCTCGCACTGGCCCTCATGCGGTTCATGATCGGACAGGTTGCAGTGATCCGAATGCCACGGCTCGCTGTGGTTCACGTTATCGGTGGGATGCACGCCGGTGGGGGAGTCGAACGAAACCGGTGAGGCCGAGGCGGTTTGCCGATCTGCGTGAGTCTCCTCACCGTCATATCCTGCGCCCTTCAGCGTATGAATATGGACCACCACCGGATGATCGATATCGCGCACTTCCTCGAAAGCTGCGACCAGCGCGGAAACATCGTTGCCGGCCTCCACATACCGATAATCCAAGCCAAACGCGTTGAACAGATTCGGCTGGGCGGTGCCACCGGACGCGCGCAGGCGGGCGAGCGGACCGTACATGCCACCGAAATCGCCGGCAATCGACATCTCATTGTCGTTGAACACAATGATGAGATTGCCGCCCTGCTCAGCCGCGTTGTTCAGTCCTTCAAACGCCACGCCCGAACTCAGCGAACCATCGCCGATCACGGCGATCACATTGCCGATGCCGCTGTTCGGGCCTTCCATATCGCGGGTTTTCACCAAACCGCAAGCCAATGAAATCGAGGTACCGGTGTGACCGAGCACGAACTGGTCGTGTTTGCTTTCGTCCGGATTGGTGAAGCCGGTCACCTCGCTGAAACGGTCCGGGTCCAGATAGGCGGCGGCGCGGCCCGTGAGCATTTTATGCACGTAGCTTTGGTGGGATACATCGAACACGATGCGGTCACGCGGCGAATCGAATACGCGGTGCAGGGCCACCGTGGCCTCCACCATGCCCAGATTGGAGCCGATATGACCGCCGTGTTGGTGGCCATATGCCAGCAGCGTGGTGCGAATCTCACGGCAGAGTTCGGCGAGCTCGTTGGGGGCAAGGGCCTTGACATCGGCCGGGCTGGCAATGCGGCTCAGCAGATGGGAGTCGTCGCCATGGGAAGGGGTAATGCTCGGGGGTATGTCGTGAAGGCGTGCGGTCCTCTCGGCAGCGCCGGAGACGGCGAAGGAATCGCTTGAATCAAATCCGTTTCCTGACGCGCTGCGCATACCCTCGAATCTCCCTTCGCTAGTCTTTCCGAAGTTGAATGCTAACGCCCGGCATTGTCCGAGGTCCACATGACGAAGCAATGCCCCCAACATCTCCGTAAATGGGTGATTCGTTCGCTGCGCGATGTGGGACAATGAATGCGGTAATTCCTTTTGATACCAAGGAGCGCGCAATGAAGGCCGTATACGCATCCACCGTCAACCATGCCGATCCGCTTGCCGCGTTGGCAGTGGGCGAGCAGCCCGAACCCCAGGCCCGCCCGTTCTGGTCGACCGTTTCGGTGCGCGCGGTGACCGTAAACCATCACGACGTCTGGTCGCTACAGGGTGTGGGTCTCGCCGCCGAACAGACGCCGATGATCCTGGGCACCGATGCCGTGGGCATTCTGGACGAGGACATCCCCGGCAAGCATGGGCTCAAGGCCGGCAGCGAAGTGGTGCTGTACACGTTCGTCGGCACCGATGGCGCGGGCGTGGCCCCGGGCGAGCGCCGCACGATCCTCTCCGAGAAATACCCCGGCACGATGGCCGAGAAGACTTCCGTGCCGTCCGCCAACGTGTTCGCCAAGCCCGCAAACCTCACCACGGCTGAGGCGGCCGCACTCGGCACCAGCTGGCTGACCGCCTACTCGCTGTTGTTCGATGCCGCCGGCATCAAGCCGGGCGACTCCGTGCTCATTCAGGGCGCGGGCGGCGGCGTGTCCACTGCGGCCATCCAG
>ERZ833782.2212-NODE-2212-length-13537-cov-4.307076_pt1 | contig 13537 bp, 3 predicted proteins | sample MGYA00519577_ERZ833782 | MGnify/ENA primary metagenome ERZ833782 (study PRJEB31850, sample SAMEA3708745) | human gut metagenome | biome: human gut; feature: human-associated habitat; material: faeces | place: China | collected 2014 ...
GCTGTCCTTGGACAGGGACAGTCATCCTGCCAGCGGATTCTTCTGGATGATTTTTATACGCGGAAACGCAGAATCACCGCCTGATCATCCACACGTTAAAAGGGGACATTGCCACGCGCCTCTCTTTTTCGGATTTAATGGCGCTGCTGCCGACGAAAGAAAAAAGAAACAAAGGAGGCATCATTTCTCCAAGCCTTGGTTCCGCTTGCAGTAATATCTCCACCCTCAACCTGTAGCTTTCCATTCGTCCCAATCAGAATTCCCGATACTTTTCCATCATCCGTACCTCCAAGCGACTTTGATGCACTTGCATTAATAGTACCACTCTTAATGGTTAAAGTTCCTCCAATCTGGATACCAGATCCTGAATGTCTTCCATACGCATTTAAAGTACCATTACCTTCAATTGTTACTGTCGTTTCGTCATCAATCATGAGCGCATAAGTGCCTTTAGTTGTTAAAGATGTTACATCTAACGTATTTGTCCCTTCTAACGTATTTGTCCCTTCTAACGTAATGACCCAGTTTGAGTAATTACCCAAATATAAACTATTCATGTTTACACTATTCAAAGTTAAATAATGATATCCGTTTGCGTAACTAAGACTGATTCCCATACTGGCTAGTTCATTATACGAAACTGAGTAGTTATTTCCATCCCAAACAATGTCTTTTTGAATTCCATTTTTCATTACTGACATTATCATCGTACCAGCCGTCACCGCCGCCTGATCTCCAGCCACGGACACTTCCACCACCAGCGCGTCCACGCCCTCTGCCAGCTCATACCCCTCCGGCAGCTCTGCTTTAAACTCATAGGTGCCTTCCAGTGGCCAGCGACCTTCTTCGTCCTGCACATACTCCGGGCAGCTCCAGTTGGTGATTGACAGATTCTTTTCTTCCTCATCTTCAACTTTTTCGCCGTCTTTGCCTTCTTCCACCCGGGCAATAATGGCCGTTGGTAAATACTCGATGATCTCTGTAAAGGATGGCTGCGCTTCCTCAGTGATTCCGGTGAGCTCCAGTCTGCCATCAAGCAGATTTTCCTCCGGATCAAACCATGACCATGACAGGATCTTCGTCTGTGAAACCGGTGTGACGGTTCCACCTGTGGCTGTGGTATCTTTCGCATTGGATGGCGTGCTAACAGAAAGTGCTGCTCCGTTCTGAGCAGGTCTATATCCCGTATACAGCCACTTTCTACGCTGCAAATGTGGGTACATTCCGTAGGCTCCTTTCCGATCTGGGATGGAGTTGCTGTTTCGTCGGCATCTTTGTAGCACTCTGCTGTATGCACATGGACACACCGATTATTCCCTGTATCCGGCCGGATCTCTCCCCATGCTGTATTCCCCAAAGCTGTCGATATTGCCAACGACATGGCCAGCAAGATTGCCGTTGCTTTACGTGTATTTCTCATTAACACAACGCCCCTTTCTGATCCCTTTTCACACTTAATATACGCTCATATAGTCAGCCTATTGCTCTACTTTCATTATTTAATAATCCGCGCGACATGTCAAGCAAATGCACACGAATTGTTGTTTTTTGGCACGAAAAAAATAAATAGAAATCCGGAAGGATTCCCAAAGCCTGCGGATCCATTCCGGATTATTCTATACTTAGTGCAAGAGCATCTCTCCGCGAAGATGCGCAGTGATTCTGATAGAAGCATGTCAGCTTCGCTGACCAGAATCACGCGCCAAATCTCACGGAGATTCGGCTTGAAACTCGCTTTACTGCTTGCTTCTTCCGTCCCAGACACCGTTTTTATCTACATAGTATCCATCCGGTGTCCTTTGTCCGGCATACATAATCCCTCTCTTTCCATCGGAACTCGGGTTAAAATAGTACCAGGCTCCATCGAGAAGCACCCAGCCGGTCTGCATGCCGTGTTCCAGATCCATATAGAACCAGCCGCCGTAATCCTCATCCCTTAACCAGCCTGTCTTAGCATAACCCGTTTCATTAAAGGCCCACCATTTTCCGTTGATATGCTCCCAGTGATATGCACCAGTACGATCGGCCATTGGCCATGTACCGTCACTAAAGCGGAGCCACCAGCCTTTGGCGTCTTTCATCCAATGGCTGTAGCCATCGTTCACGGTCTGATTGGCTGTGCCGGTGATGACGCCCTGTTCCACATTCCTGTAGCCCTTCTGACTGTCTTTCGTAACCTTGTTGGACGGATTCGGGGTTACTTTAACACTACTTTCATTCGGATCATCATAATCGGAGCTGTCCCCGTCTGAACCGGAGCTGCCATTGGAATTACCATTATTGGAGCCATTGTTGCCGGAATTATTTCCAGAGTTGTTGTTGGAGTTACTGTCAGACGAATCTGCAGTCAGAGTCACGATCACAGGAATCTGAATATCCTCGTAATTCTTAGTCTCCACCTTCACGACAACCTGGGCAGTCTTGCCAACCATGTTTTTAGAACTGCCTTTCAGACGAAGTACCAGATTCATGCCATCCACTGCCGCACTATCTAAGATCTGTCCCTCATCGGAAACGATCTGTGCCGTGATACTTCCAATGGTTCCGCAGTCCTCCGGAAATCCTGGCAATGCCACCTGTCTCTCGCCAGTCTCTTTGTAGCTGTATGATTCTGACATAGCAGATACGGTTGGAGCAGCTGCTTTCTGCACAGTCACAGCAACTGTTTTCGTTTCGTCATTGAAATTCGCCATGGACGCTTTCACATACACCAGATACGTTCCCGCATCGGTAAAGCCCGGGATCTCACTCTGATAATCCACACCATCCATAGAATAGGTAAATACCGCATCCGGGCTAATGTTTTCAAGTCCGGTTTCCACAGAAGCATTGATCTTCGGCTGCTGCTCGGTGCCGTTGTAGGTGAGCGGGTCTGCCGATACCGTCATGGACGCGAAATCACGGGGCTTGATCGTTCCTTTCTGTGATACCGTCCGTTCTGTCAGCTCATAATTCTTTGCCTGATCACCTGCTAACGAGATGATCGTCGCATCTATATCGTGCTCTCCAACATCTGCACTCTGATACGCCCAATCAATCTGGTCTGCACGAACATCCTGAAGCTCAGGAGTTTTATGATTGTCGTCGCAAAGCTGAATTGCCAGCCTCTGCTCCTCTGTAATATCCGTAGTCCCATCATAGACTTTATCGAAGGAATCTCCTGTTATCTGTGCTTTTAATTTACACTTGTTGATTGTAAAAGCAGCCGTTTTCAGGGAATCATCGTAATTTCCCTTTCCCAACAGATAAACGATATACGTTCCAGCGTCCTCTAATTTTGTAACTGATTGATTATTATCTTCCTTTTTCCAAAAAGAAATTTCATAATCAATACCTTCTGTTAATTCACTTCCTAATGTGCCTTTCCAATTTTCAAGCACCTTAATCTTCGGATTCTGTGGTTTATTATTATAAACACTTGAATCAATCGTTACTTCTACGCTTTCCGTAAAACTTCGCCGAATAATATGCGTTGTATTATTGGAACAAAATACTTTCGACTTATAATTATCTGTTATCACCTTTACAAATACATACTGGCCAGACTCATTTACATTTACAATCTTTGGGCACTCTGACTTCCACTGATCCATCAAATTATTCGGATTCGGTGTTGCAGCCAGTTGATATTTATACTCCGCATCCTTTGGTATACCAGTCGATGTAATTGTAGCTGCCGGATATCCCTCAGCGCCATTATATACACCACTAACAGCATCTACATTCACCGTCCATGCATTAGGAAAATCTGCTTTGTCAACAGTCAATGTTATCTCAACTGGAGTACCTTCTTGATAAATTCCACTTGCCAGTGTCTTAACTTTAATTTTAAAAACACCAGCCTTTTTTACCGTCAGCAGACCTGTTGACTTGTCAATCGTTCCTTCACCCTTAGATTCATTTCCTGTATATCCAACAAGTTCATATTGCAATTCTCCGGCTTTAGCCGGTTTAGTAATCTGTGCATACTGTGGAACATTGATCGACATATTCTCGCTATATGCTTCGCCTATGTTTGCGGAATACCCCGTAATTTTCTCCGGCGGCTGCTTGGCAGAATCCGGCACACTTCCGGTTCCGCTGATTGTACCGGTATTTTCAATCGTTCCATTTCCTTCAAAACTACCATTTGCAATAAGCGTTCCATTGTTTATCAGCTTTCCATTATCTCCAATTACTAATCCACCAGTCTCTAACGTTCCACCCTCTACTGTCGTTGTAACCCCTTTCGCAATTTCAAGAATGTTCACATTCATCCTTCCGCCTTTAATCGTCAAGTTACCTTTTGTAATAAATCCAGTATGACCAGTCGGAGAAGTAATAATAACCGTACCACCAGAAAGTGTAAAATTAGAATTCTGGCCATGATCCACTGCTACCTTGTTTTCTCCAGTAACCTCAAAATTGCCATCAGACATATTAACTGTTCCTAATGCACATAGACCATACTTTCCCTTTCCTTTTGCGGTAACCGACCCTCCATTAATATTTAAAGTTCCTTTTTGAGTTACATAAATTGCTCCAGATGCATCATTAAACTGACCCGTCGCCTCCATAACTGCTACAACATTTCCACTTTTTACTGTTAAATTTCCTTGAACTTCTATTCCACATGATCCATCAGTGTTACCCGATGTTTTATATCCATTAGCCGTTAGAGAGGCTGCACCAGTTCCTGCAACGATTGTTGCGGTTCCCCCGTCAGTAATGTGAAGTGCTATTCCAGCACACTGCTTTCCCGCCCCATCCAACTTATTATTACCATTTAACACTATTTCCCAGTCTCCACTAGGTATAATAATATTACTTGCTGAAGTATTATTTAGTGTTAAGCGAAAACGATGCTGGTCATCAGTTCCCTTTCCCAAATAGTCAACCTGTATATTTGTCTGATTCCTTATACTATCAAAAACACCATTAAGACTTGAAAAACTCGTCCCATCAAAATTAAGCGTTTTGGATTCCTTTCCAGAAGCAGGGCTCACACGTAACACCGGCCATGCATTCGCCGTCACCGCTGCCTGATCCCCCACCACAGACACTTCCACCACCAGCGCATCCACGCCCTCTGCCAGCTCATACTCCTCCGGCAGCTCTGCTTTAAACTCATAGGTGCCTTCCAGTGGCCAGCGGCCTTCTTCGTCCTGCACATACTTCTCACAGCTCCAGTTGGTGATCAGCAGATTCTTTTCTTCCCTGTCTTCACCTTCTCCTACCTGAGCAATAATGGCCGTTGGTAAATACTCGATGATCTCTGTAAAGGATGGCTGCGCTTCCTCAGTGATTCCGGTGAGCTCCAGTCTGCCATCAAGCAGATTTTCCTCCGGATCAAACCATGACCATGACAGGATCTTCGTCTGTGAAACCGGTGTGACGGTTCCACCTGTGGCTGTGGTATCTTTCGCATTGGATGGCGTGCTAACAGAAAGTGCTGCTCCGTTCTGAGCAGGTCTATATCCCGTATACAGCCACTTTCTACGCTGCAAATGTGGGTACATTCCGTAGGCTCCCTTCCGATCTGGGATGGAGTTGCTGTTTCGTCTGCATCTTTGTAGCACTCTGCTGTATGCACATGGACACACCGATTATTCCCTGCATCCGGTCGAATCTCTCCCCCTGCTGTCTTTGTTATTCCGTTTCTTCTTCAGCGTGAAAACCAACCATAAATCTTTTCAGCAGAAATGTGCAGAAGTACGGGAAGGTGTATATCCTATCCTCATGCCCAATATTGTTCTTTGAGAACTTAATCCCATATCTGATATCCGGGTAGTGATCAGAGGTAATCAATGTTTTCATTGATTTTGCCCGCCCACTTTTCGCCTTTACTTCAACAGGAATCAAGGATGCGATTGAACGAATGAAGAAATCGGCTTCCAGTGTGGAATCCTCTTTTTTGTAATAGAACAGCTTATATCCTTGCTTGATGAGAGCTTCTCCTACCATGTTCTCATAGAGGGCTCCCTTATAAACACCCAGGTTCTTATTTGCTCTTAAATCCTCCTGCGATTCATCATCCAGCATGGATACCAAAAGACCCGTATCCGCAAAATACAGCTTGAATGTATCGGGCTCGTAATTACCTCCCAATGGCAGTTCCGGAAACTCCATGCAGTAACAGATGTTGACCATACCTGCATCCGAAAGCCACTCCGCGCATCCTCGATAATCCCGGAATCTTGCGCCGGATGCCACCTTGGAAATCTGGAATTTTTTGTTTTCCCTTGCAAGCTGCGGTGCGACCCGGTTGAACACATTGATAATTCTTGTTTGATCGATTCCGGTAGCATACTTGCGAATATCTTCTTTATAGTCCGCTATGAGCTGCTTCTGCGTATCAAGCGATCCCTCAAAGGTGTTTCGCACGATATACTCCGCGACAACAGCAGGCATTCCGCCAAGGATATTGTAATCCAGAAACAGCGAATGGAAGACATTCATCTCCAACTCGCTGAAAGGCGTGAATCCCTTCATGTGGGAAAGCAGGTTTTCTACCGTGTCATCTCCATAGCCCTTTGCCCACAGGAACTCCTCGAAATCCATCGAAAACATCTCATAGTCTTTTTTATACCCTACGCTGTTGCTTTCGATCTTCTTGTAATTGACTCCCAGCATTGATCCACTGCAAATCACATCAAACCGCCCATCTATACAAAAGAACTTGAGCGATGTTGCAATTTCCGGAAACTCCGTAATCTCGTCGAAGAAGATCAGCGTCTTTTCGGGCACAAACTTCTTTGTCGGGTCAATGAGTGAAATGTTCTTGATAATGTCAGCAGCTTCATATCCGTCAGTGATAATTCCCTTGTATTTCTCGTCACGGACAAAATTGATCTCGATCACATTTTCGTAATGATCGGCAGCAAAATGCAGGATCGATTCCGTTTTGCCTATTTGACGGCTTCCTTTGACAATAAGGGGCTTTCTGTTTTTATCTGCTTTCCATTCCTCTAAGAAAGCATCTACTTTTCTTTTCAAATACATCTGAATCACTCTCCAGTATGAGGTTTTTGCTTTATTGTACACAAAACATGAGCGATTGTCAATCAGCTCCACACATTTCATGGGCGAATTTAGGTTGCTCTGTACACATTTTTGTTGTTCGCCTCTTTAGTTTATGATAGCCGCAAGGTTTTGTTTCCCTGCGGCGGGTCTTTGACACACCTTCCCTCTAAAAACACCCTGTAAGCCGCATAAAGGCTTAGATTTTTTTGTCAATTTTGTCGTTTTTTCAGATGAAAGAAATTCAGAAACTGAGTAAATAACTACGCGAAAAATAAATAAATAAATAAATAGAAATATGCAAATAGAAATCCGGAAGGATTCCAAAGCCTGCGGATCCCTTCCGGATTATTCTATAGTTAGTACATGCGCCAAGTCCCACGGAGGTTCGACTTAAAGCTCGCTTTACTGCTTGTTTCTTCCGTCCCAGACACCGTTTTTCCCTACATAGTATCCATCCGGTGTCCTTTGTCCGGCGTACATAATCCCTCTCTTTCCATCGGAATTCGGGTTAAAATAGTACCATGCTCCGTCGAGAAGCACCCAGCCGGTCTGCATGCCGCGTTCCAGATCCATATAGAACCACCCGCTGTAATCTTCATCTCTTAACCAGCCTATCTTGGCATAACCCGTTTCATCAAAGGCCCACCATTTTCCGTTGATCTGCTCCCAGCAATGCGAAACACTACCGGAATCACGCACGCTTCCCTTCGGATAGGTATTATCTGCAAAGCGTAACCACCAGCCATGCTCATCCATCATCCAATGGCTCTTTCCGTCATTGACAAAGCTGTTTGTTTCTCCTGTGATAATTCCTGTTATACTGTCGATCGTTCCTTTGACTGAATCGTGGCTGACTGCACCGCTGCCGGAGGTTTTATCCTTACCGGAGGACGGGTTGTTGCGACTTGGTATTTCCGGCTCATCCGAAGCATCTGAATCATCCGTTCTGTTCGATTCGTTCGGCTTGCCTGCTTCGCCTGGTTTTCCCGTTTCTCCCGGCTTGCCTGCTTCACCCGGCTTTTCCGTTTCACCCGGCTTATCTTCCATTGCTGTCACTTCTGCCGTACCGGTCATCGCTGCGATCTCATAACGAGCGGATGCCCATTCATTCGGTGTAAATACCACCTCGTAGCCATGGGTGCCCGCCTGTGCCGTCTGGGCCGGATTCTTCCAGGCAAAGCTTCCGTATTCGGTGCTTCCTCCTGATAAGACAGAGTCACTCAGAGGACTTCCCGCCTTCACCGACGCTGCCGTTGGCCAGGTGATCTGCGGTGCAGCCACCTTTCCGATTGCGAAGGTATGCGCAGCCGGAGCAGGCGTGTTGTATTTGGCCGCCCACTCATGATAAGTGTCAAAATCAAACTCGGCTGTCATCCGGTGCGTTCCTACGGATGCGACTCCCGGCTTTGTCAGGTTGAGAACCGCAGTTCCGGCTTCCCCTACAGGGATCGGATCCGGATTCTGATTTCCATTATCATAGAAGCGGATCATACCCTGCAGCCTGTCACCATACGCTCCCTGAATACCTGCAATGATATCAAAATCATCCTCGTAGGTTCCGAGAATCCCTTCCGGCTGCTGCGCTCCGGTACTCCGGTTCACAGCCGTTAAGGCAAGGGTGAGTGTCCCTTTTTCAATGGTTATCGTTCCCTTTACCGGTGTGCTTGTGCCAAGGTAATTCGTTCCCTCTGCCATGGTGATGCTTACATCTGCAGAACCGGTACCTTTAATGGTCACCTGTCCCTGTGCGTCCACGGTGAGAACCTTTTCATCAGAGCTTGTATAGTTCAGAACTCCATCTCCCACTCTCTTCACACCTGTCAGTGGAAAGCTGTCGTCTCCATAGGTTTTTTCTCCGGTCCATGTTTGCGGATCGATCGAAACCGAACCCTGTATCTGATGGATCGTTCCGGTCTGGGCTGGATATGTGATAAGGTAATTCTGCAGATTCACTGCACTCTCGCCCGTCTCAACCCTTGCCTCTGAGGAATCAACGGTTATCGTCTTACCGGTTCCGGCATTGGCATCTGCAAAGCTTCCTTTCAGGCCACTGATGGTATAGCTCTGACCCGAAGCTCCTATTTTTACCGTCGCCTCTAATGCGATATCGGTACTTCCGTCATAGGGCTTTTCAATGGGTGTCTTAACAACTGCCTGCAACTCTATCGGAGATATCTCCGGAATCACACTTTGGGTCAAATTTTCTCCATACTGCCCTTCCGATGCTCCCTCCGGGCTAAATTCTACCTGATATGCAGTGGTTCCCTTTACCTCCGGATAAATGGAGGAAGCAGGCGTTCCTTTCTGATCCTTACTGAAGCTCCATGTTCCAGAAACCGGCGATCCACTATAATTAACAACCTGAAATCCTGTTGCCAGCTGTACCGGAATCTCTGAAAGTGTCTGTCCATAGGTTCCCTTTGCTTCAAAGGATACAGTGCCGGAGCCGCCGATCTGTAAGATATCCGGCGTTGTCACCGACAAGCGTTCAGCCGGCTTCGATGCAAAACTGTTGTCTGTTGCTTTCACACGAAGGGTTATATAATAGGTGTGAGCCGGCTTCCGATTCTTAAACCAAGTCCCTGACTGCCACTGAAGCTCGCCATCCACGGATTCTGAAATTCCGTACTCACAACCGGAAACGGCCGTCCCAGCCTTAATAAGGTAGCTGTCTTTCGTTACATTTGTTATCTGTATCGGATCCGGTTTTTTCGGTCTTACCGGAAGCTTTATCACGGTTGCTTCGCCTGCTGCTTCGGAACCTGCGGCTGCCTTTCGCACATACAAAGTAATCTCGGTCACACTCTCCGGCTGTTTATCCAGAATTTCTGTCAGAGAAGCCTTGCCGCCTGCCGAGATTCTTGTCCAGGTTGTGGCATCCTGAGATTCCGCATATTCGAGATCATACAGAGCCATATTTTTCAGGACTTCCCTTTGATAATCAATAGAGGTCTGTTTACGCTCCAATACATTCTCATCCTTACCTGCCTCAACCTTTCCGGTAAATTCCACACCGCCAAAGGAGGCTTTCACTGTCTCCGAAGCCGGAAGGTACATATAGAGCTTTCCGTTAGAATCTGTCCGGACATCCTTAAAGCCGTAGGAGCTTCCTTCAATACCTGCTTTTTCAACCAGTGTATTATTCTCATAGATACCTGTCAGATCCGCTGTGGTGTAATAAACCGGGTTACCATTCGCATCTTTGGGCTTATTCTGTTGCCACTTTCCATCTACCATTTCCCAGCCATAAATGATCGGTCGCTTTATATATCCATTCGCCCTTATCAAACAGATCGTTCCGCCCGTAATCGTCACATCAGTTTGTGCCTGTGTAGAATTTTCATCCCCCTTTCCAATATGAGCAACGTTCCTATAGCCTATGTCTCTATTATCTAAGCAGATTGTGCCGCCGTCAATCAGCACCTTCGATGAACTGCTCTTACCACTTCCGATGCAGGCTCCCTGTTCAGAATAGGCTGTAATCATTCCGCCATGAATCTCAATATCAGCAGTTATCGCTTGGTTTCCAGGAGCATATCCATAACCGCTTCCAATTCCGGCACCCTGCCACGAGCTTGCATTCACCGTTCCGCCTTCTATCACGATTTTACCGGTTCTTTCCTGGCTATTAGCAACTCCTGTTCCAATTCCGGCACCCCAACTACCTTTTGCAGTTACAACTCCTCCGCTAATCCGTATTTCTTTTACACTTTTTCCTACCGAAGCACCGATGGCAGCTCCCCTAGGATCGTCATACGTCATTTTTGCAATTACAGTTCCCCCCTGGATGTGAATGATTCCTGCATCCTGTTCTACATTTCCTCCAATTGCTGCACCCGTCTTGCTTGCATTTGTATTATTGAGCACCTCTATGGAGCCCTGCTGTTCCGGCTCACTGTCAATCGTAAGCTTTGCACCGCTTGCCACACTGATGCCGGCAGGTGAAACATTTAACCCTGATGAAGATTTCCCTGATATATTAATCGAAATCGTGTTTTCCCCTTCCAGATAGGTGATCACCTGGGACGCTCCGTTTATCTGAATCGGTGCGATAGCCTGTGTCGGTGTAATCGTAAGGTTTTTTAATACGAGCTTTAGTTCTCTGGAAGCTGGTGTATCCACGGAGAGATGATAATTCTCTACATTATTCCCAGATGAAGTGATCCGATAGCATTTATCGTAGGGCTGGTCTATTAATTTCACTGGAACCACCTGACCGGAACCATCTGTTTTAGAATATAAAATTGTCAGCTGACCATTTTCCTTGGAAAAAGATATATCTCCAAGGGAAAGATCCAGTTCTCCCGCCAGCGCCTCTGCCTCATTTAATACAGTAATTTCCGTTCCGGCAGCCTCTGCCTTTACCGTTTCGTTGTCCAGAGTAAAGCTTCCACCGGAGCTTCCTAATTCTGTGATACCTGTATTTATCACAAACCGGTAATTTCCGGCCGGAAGATATGCCAGAGCATATGCATGATTACCTGCTGCTGCATCGATTGTCAGTTTCCCGTCAAAGGCAAACTGGCCTTTGTCCTGCTTTAATTCCACCGGAGCTTCTAAAGCAGCTCCAGCCAGCCGTCCGGCTGTCAGGGATACATTCGCTGCCGCCTGCACCTTTGATGAATAGAAGTGGAACCGGACAGGATACAGGGGTTCTCCGATGGTAAGGGAAAGATTCTTTTCCTCCTCTGACTTCATCGTGAGGGTTCCTGTTACTGTAAAGCTATTACTTTCTCCTTCCCCTCCTTCTTCCTTTACCAGAACCGATACCGGAACCTCTCCGGACAGAGGCGTATACCAGCTGACTTTATCCGTCTTTATCTGATAACCGGAAGCTTTTTTAGATGAATAGGTTACTACATCCGGTGCAGTGCCGCCTTCGCTTGCTTCTTCCCCCAGTCGAACCGTCAGTGTATAATTCTTATCATTCTTCAAACGGCCATCATGGATGGTCAGATCCATTGTCTTCTGGTAAGCGGCTTTTCCCAGCGTGACGGAGATGGCTTCATCCTTTCCTTTGTTTAGAACAACACTTCCATCCATCGTCTTACCTTCCCCGCCACCGGAAGGCTTCAGCTCTACAACCATCTGCATATTTCCAGAATGGCCTATCCACTGGGTTATATCCGGTATCGTTCCCCTAAATCCGGAGACGGTCATTTCTGCCTTTGTCTGATAAACCGGAGAGTCTTTTCCTGTATCATTTTCCCGATACAGGGATATGTCCGCCGTATAGGTTCCATCTGGTAGCTGGTTATCATATGCGGTGATCCGGAATGTTTTCTTTCCGTAGGTACAGTCTCCCCGGGGCTCAATTTTGCTTTCAAGCGGCAGCTCTAACTGCACCTCCTCGGAAATAGTGACACTGCCGCCTTTCATGCTATTTCCAGACACAGGCTTTAACACTCCATAACCAATATTTCCGCCCGTTACCTCCACAGATCCACTTAATATCCGGATATCGCCACAGGATAATTGTAAACCATCCACTCCATTCCATCCGGTGCCGATGGCAGCTCCCGGATATCCTAATTCGCCATTATTATAAGAAGATACGGCTATATTGGGAGCTTCGCCTTCCGTCCCGCCGATCACGATGGTGTCTACACCTCCACCAGCTCCGCCTCCGATTCCGGCTCCTGTCTCCCTTCCTCCTGCTGCGGTTATCCTTCCGCCCAGTATTTCAATGGTTCCGCCGATTCCATACAGACCGGTTCCGATTCCGGCTCCTCCATGATAACGCGTCGTTTGGGAAACCTGATAAGCTCCACCTTCAGCTACAATGCTTCCACCCTTGATTATAATCGTTCCTGTCCCATAGTTCTTATCTGCACCTTCGTAACCTGTTGTTCCGGGTTTTCCTCCGATACCGGCGGCCCCATAGGCACCTCCCACTGCCTTCAGGTTTCCGGTACTCTGCTCCGTAATAACCAGTGTTGCCCCTTTTTCCACCTCAATTCCGGCTCCATCATCCAGTCCCACAAGTGTATTGGTTCCTTCTAAGGTCAGATTCAGCTGGGCTTGGCCTTTCAGGTAAATACCGGCCAGATTCCATCCTCTGGCCCCATCAGATTTGATCGTTACATCTTTAATCGTCAAATCGACCGTAACATTATCAATTGTGATGCCGCCCTTGATGTCTGTATATGTAAACTCTGGTCGGTTGGTAGGGCAATAGCTGCCGGTTATGGTTTTTCCATTCAACTCATTTTGGTTAGCGCTATTAATGAGCAGCGGCTGATTATTCAGGTTATGCTCCTCGCCTGCCAGAGTCATCAGCTGCATCTCTCCTACGAGAACGCAGATTTCCGGAAGCTCTGTCTCCTCTCCCACTGAATATTCCTCCGGCAGAACCGGTGTGTAGACATAGGCACAGCCGTTGTAGTCCTGATTCGCCTCATGATAGCCTGCCCAGGTTTTATAGGAGGTTTCAATGGGTTCTCCATCCTCGTCAAATTCTTCAAAATAATCCTGTGGGGAGATCCCGCCGTGAAATTCCGGATAGTCGCTCTCATTGATATCCAGCTTCCAGGTC
>ERZ833782.2231-NODE-2231-length-13392-cov-3.703082_pt1 | contig 13392 bp, 13 predicted proteins | sample MGYA00519577_ERZ833782 | MGnify/ENA primary metagenome ERZ833782 (study PRJEB31850, sample SAMEA3708745) | human gut metagenome | biome: human gut; feature: human-associated habitat; material: faeces | place: China | collected 2014 ...
TGACACTTGTCTGAGCGCAGCGAGTTGTGTCACCTGGCATTCGCCCTTAGCAGTCTCCTGCAAGCCTAGAGGAACCGCCCCGAAAATCCTCTGAGCCCGAATCTGAAAGCTGGTCTGTGCGTACCCCCCGCCAATTCACCTCTCCCCCAAAAACCGTAAGAAAATCGCAAGAAAACCGCCAGATAAAAGACCCAAGAAAGAAACATTTCCCTGCTATACTAAATTCCAGTGTTAAAATAATCACATTTAACATAGAAAACCTCGGAAGGAACACATGAGTATGAGCAGTGAAGAAAAAATCTCACCAGAAGAATTCGACAAAGAACTGGAGTCCCTGCTGACCGGAACCCCGGAAAAGAAACCCAAAAATCAAAAGAGGAAAAAGATCATAATCGCCGCCGCCATTGCCATCCTCGGAATCACCGGCATCAAACTCCTGTCCGGCGGAAAAGACATGGTCCCCGTTGTGGACACTGTGACCCCAACCCGCAAAACCATCCAAAACCGCCTCACCGTCACCGGCCCCATCTCCGGAACCGACAGCGTAGACGTCGTCTCAAACCTCCACGCTGAGATCCTCGAAATTCCCGTAAAAGAAGGCGACAAAGTCACAAAAGGCCAGCCCCTGGCAGTCCTCGACGATTCCGACGTAAAAAAAGAAGCCGACATCGCCAAAAACGACTACGACCTCGCCGTGACCACCTGCGCCGAAAAAGATAAAGAAGCAAGAAACGGCTACGCCAAAGCCATCCAGGACCTGAACACCGCCCAGGCCAACTACGACCGCACAAAAGCCCTCTTTGATGGCGGCAGCGTCCCCAAAGTTGATCTTGAGACAGCGGAAAACGGTCTCCACGACGCAGAACGGGAATGCGACTCCTACACAATAAAAAACGGATCCGCCGTCGCCGATGACTCCTACCGCCTCCAGATCGAAAAAGCAAAATTCGACTACGAAAAAGCCGTAGAGCAGTTAGATAATACGATATTAAAAGCCCCTATCGACGGCACCGTCGTCCGCGTCAACACAAAAGTAGGCCGCTTTGCCGACAAAATGGAAAACGACGCCCCACTCTTCGTGATCGAAAACCTCGATAACCTGGAACTCGAGATCAAAGTCAGCGAGTACACCATCGGAAAAGTCGCCGTCGGCCAGGAAGCCGAGATTTCCGCGGACATCTTAAACGGTGAGACCGTCCACGGCGAAGTCATCTCGATCTCCCCGACCGGCGAAGAAAAAGGTGGCGGTTCCAGCGAGCGCGTCATCCCCACAAAGATCCGCGTCACAGATCAGGACACAAACCTGATCGCTGGAATCACCGCCCGCGCGTCCATTGTCCTGGAAGAATCCGAGAACGCCCTGACAGTCCCAGTCTCCGCCGTGATGGAAAAAGACGGAACGAACTACGTCCAGGAGATCAGTGACGGAACCGTATCCTGGGTTCCGGTGGACATCGGTGTGGAAGGCGATGTGGAGATGGAGATCATCCCGGTGGAAGGGAGCTCCCTGGATGAAAACTCCGTCCTGATTGCGGAGCCGGGAGAGCAGTACACAGATGGAATGGCAGTCACATCATCCGGAAAACAGGGGGAATAAACAATGTTTGAAAAACTGACAAGATCCCGCTACATGACGGAAAACGTGACAGACGAGCTGATCCGCCTGGAAAACCTCGTAAAGATCTACGACACAGGCGCGATCCGGGTCATGGGACTAAAGAAAATCAACCTGACGATCCACCGGGGCGAGTTCGTTGCGATCATGGGACACTCCGGATCGGGAAAATCTACCCTGATGAACATTTTAGGCTGCCTGGACCGCCCGACACTGGGTCACTATTACCTCGACGGGATCGACACGGCGGCCCTGTCCCCGGACGAACTCTCCGCGGTGCGGAATAAAAAGATCGGCTTCGTGTTCCAATCCTTCAACCTGATCTCCAGGACATCGGCGTTAAAAAATGTGGAGCTCCCGATGACCTACGCGAGGATCCCGAAAAGAAAAAGGACGGAGCGGGCCATGGAACTGTTGGAGTGCGTGGGGCTGGAAAAACGCGCCGGACACATGCCCAATGAGATGTCCGGCGGACAGAGACAGCGCGTTGCCATTGCGAGAGCGCTGGCGAACGAGCCGCCGCTGATCCTGGCGGATGAACCGACGGGAAATCTCGATACAGCCGCGTCCATCGAGATCATGGAGATCTTCTCGGAACTCCACAAAGCGGGAGCCACAGTGATCGTTGTCACCCACGAGGAAAATATCGCCGCCTTTACGGACCGGATCATCCACTTCTCAGATGGTCAGATCATCAAAGATGAGATCAACGAAAACCCGACAAAAGGAAGTGGTAAAGTCCACATGAAAGGTCTCTACAGACACTTCCAGAAAACAGCCGGAACAGAGAGTGGGGTGGTCGGATGCTAGGCGAAAATATGATCATGGCCTTCCATGCAATCATGGCGAACAAGATGCGCTCATTCCTGACCATGCTGGGCATTATCATCGGAATCGGTTCTGTCATATCCATCGTTTCCATCGGCGATACGATGCGCGGACTGTTCGCGGACCTCTATAAGGACGCGGGGGCCACCCAGGCGGTGGTATCCATCGGATACAATGTGGAGGATGTGCGGGACAGCGATTACTTTACCCTGGATGAACTTGATAAGATCAAGGAGATCTTTGGGGATGAGATATCCTATATCGACAGTTACGCCAGCGTAAATTCAGAAGTCCTTGCAGGACGGACAAACATGAAATTTGACTTCCAGGGGATCGACTGGAATTTTAGCGATGTCCAGCCGGTGACCATGATTTCCGGACGTTATTTAAACGAAGGAGATATCCTTGGACGAAAGAAAAATGTGGTGATAGAGGAGGAGAGTGCCAGAAAACTTTTCGGAACGGAAAACGCGGTGGGAAAGACCTTCCGGACCACCGTCTACGGGGATACAGATATGTATACGGTAGTCGGTGTCTACAAAAAAGAGATGAGCGCCTTCCAGAAGCTTTTGTCCGGAGGTTCCGGCGATACGGGATCCGCGTATATCCCGTATACACTGCTCACGTGGCCGAATGACCAGTTCTATTACTGCCGCCTGTACGCGAAAGAGGGAACGGACATGGTAAATTTCATGTCAAGGCTGACGGTGTATCTCGGGAAAATCAAGAATAGAAACGCGGAAGATTTCTATACGAATACGGTGGCGGATGAGATGGGATCCATCGACAGCCTCATGGGCGGACTTTCCATGGCCGTGGGCGGGATCGCAGCGATCTCTCTCCTGGTGGGCGGCATCGGCATCATGAACATCATGCTGGTGTCCGTCACGGAAAGGACCCGCGAGATCGGTATCAGAAAGGCGCTTGGAGCAAGGACCCGGGATGTCCTGATTCAGTTCCTGACAGAGTCCGCGATCCTGTCAGCTCTGGGCGGAATCATCGGTGTTCTTCTCGCTGTGAGTCTCGTGACGGCAGGCGGGGCGGCGCTTGGACTCCCTGTTGTGATCAAACCTGGGATCATCCTTCTTGCGGTATCCTTTTCGGCCGTAGTCGGCATCTTCTTTGGGATTTACCCGGCGTCGAAAGCCGCAAAGGCGGATCCGATCGATGCTCTGAGATATGAATAAAGAGGAACTGCCGATCAATGGGACATATGCAAGAAACGTATTATTGGAACGGATGCTATATGGACCGGCAAAAAATCCCCGCAGGATGCGGAAAAACGATCCTGCGGGGATTTTTAAAATTTATGCCAGTGACTATTCTACAAGCGCACCATTCACGTCAACGGTGTATCCGTCCGGAGTCTCACAGTTTACCATGAGAGTGCCCTTGAAGCCATCGCCTTCCTCGTGGAAGTAGTACCACTTGCCGCTGATCTCGTGCCAGCCGGTGAAGAGAGCGCCGGTCTTAAGGTCCATGTAGTACCAGTTGCCGTCATCCTTTACCCATCCGGTCTGCATGATATTGTCATGACCGAAATAGTACCAGGTTCCATCGATCTCCAGCCAGTAATCGGTAGCTTCGAGACCTTCCGCAAAGTGATATTTGTAGGTACCGTCAGAGAGCTTCTCCCAGGCACCGCCTGCCGGGGACTTTAAACCGCGGCGGCGTCCGCCGTTTGTGCTGCGTTTGTATGTGCCGGATACAACAGTTCCATCTATTGTATCAGCAGCCTGAGCTGTGATCATGGTTCCGAGAGCCAGTGTTGCAGCGAGAGCTGCGATGCAAAATTTTTTCATAAACGTACCTCCTGGGATTTCGTCTTTTGGTACAAAAATGCACATAAAATATATGTAGATTTGTCCTTTTCATATAGATATATCCTAATATGGAAACTGGAAAGAGTCAATGGGATTTAAAGGAAATTTTCGGAGCCCTATATATGCGCAGAAAGGTATTGTCATTTTTTTTTTAGTGTGATAAAATGAGTGGCACAGTTTTTGATTCGTTTTTGCTTTATATGGAGGCAGATATGAAATATAAGTGTCTGATCTTTGATCTGGATGGAACGCTGGTAAACTCGATCCATGCGCTGACATACTGTACGAACCTTTCACTGGAGAAGTTTGGGCTCGGTCCTTTGACAGAGGAACAGATGATGACCATCGTCGGCGATGGATATAAAATGCAGATGAAACGTTCCCTCGCGGCCTGCGGGGATACGGATGAGGCGCACTACGAGGCGATCCTCCCTGTATATATGGAGATATTCGGAAAATACTGTAACTATGAGATGCATCCTTACGATGGAATCGTGGAGCTCACATCGAAGGCGAAAGAGCTGGGTTTAAAGATTGCTGTTGTATCCAACAAGCCTGATGCCCAGGCGAAGAAGACCGTAGAATATGTATTCGGCGCGGGATATTTTGACACGGTGATCGGGGAGCAGGAGGGCGTTCCGAAGAAGCCGGATCCGTCGGGAGCATTGAAGGCGGCGAAGATCTGTGGCGCGGATCCGTCAGAGTGCCTGTATTTTGGAGATACGAATACGGACATGAAGACTGGAAAGAACGCGAAGATGACGACGGTGGGAGTTCTCTGGGGATTCAGGGGCCGTGAGGAGCTTGCGGCATTCCAGCCGGAATTTCTGCTTGAGAAACCGCTTGATATCTTAACGGAGATTGAAAAGTAGCTGTTTGGCAGACCTGTGCAGATGCGGCATGACTTATCAATGTGCCATAAAAAGGTGACAGCAGTAAGCGGATTTATTTATATATAGTGATGACTGCAGGAAAAACTGCGCAGGAAACAAAGAGCTGCTATTAAAAATAAAAGACAGTAACATGAAAATTCGGACCTTGCGTAAACTATGCTTAAAACAGCAGCCCGCGCGTTAGATACCGGAGGAAATGGATTGAAGGATTTTAGAAAAACAAGACGAAAACGGATAGAAGCATGGCTCACCGCAGCGATGTTTCTTTTTGGTACCCTGACAGGCTGTGGCTCTGTTAGTGACACACACGGAGATGTGGGAACTCCGAATGATGGAAAGCTGAAAGTTGTAACGACCCTGTTCCCGTACTACGATTTCACGAGACAGATCGCGGGGGATGCCGTGGATCTTTCCATGGTGATCCCGGCGGGACAGGACAGTCATTCCTTTGAGCCGACACCGGCAGATATCCGCCTGATCCAGAACGCGGACCTTCTGATCTGCAACGGTGGTGCCATGGAGCAGTGGGTGAGCCAGGTTGTGGCATCCCTGGATTCGGAGAGCTTAAAGGTCATCACGATGATGGACTATGTGGATACCGTGGAGGAAGAGATCGTGGAAGGCATGGAGGACGCAGGTGAGGAACATCACCACAGCCATGCGTCGGCAGACGATACCCATGATGACCACGACCATGATGAGGCGGTCCATGCTGATGACGATGATCATGATCACGATGCGGAAGATCATGATCATACGGATGATGATCACGATGATGACGCGGACTACGAGATCGAATACGACGAGCACATATGGACCTCTCCGGTGAATGCCATGAAGATCACCCAGGTGATCACGGACACGCTTCAGGAGATGGACCCGGCAGACGCGGACATCTTTGCGGCAAATGCAGAGGATTATCTCGGGAAACTTGAGAATCTCGACCAGGAATTCCGCGATGTGGTAAACGGCGCGGACTTAGACCTCATTGTCATGGCGGACAAGTTTCCGCTCCGCTATTTTGCGGACACTTACGGACTCCGGTACAGGGCTGCGTTTTCCGGCTGCGCCTCCGACACTGAGCCAAGCGCAAAGACCATCGCATACCTGATCGACAAGGTGCGGGAGGAACAGATCCCGGCGGTCTATTACCTGGAACTCTCCAGCCACCGGGTGGCGGAGATCATCAGCGAGGAGACCGGTGCGAAGCCGCTGTTATTTCACTCCTGTCATAACGTGACGAGAAGAGAGTTTGATAACGGTGTCACCTATCTGGAACTGATGGAACAGAATGTTGTCAATTTACGGGAAGGACTTTATCGATGAACCAGCCATTATTAAAATGTGAACATGTGGATTTTGGATATGAAAATTATGACGTGGTGAAGGACGTATCCATGGAGATCAATCCTGGGGACTATCTCTGCATCGTTGGCGAGAACGGATCCGGAAAGAGCACCCTGATGAAAGGACTCTTAGGACTCATAAAGCCCACCGGCGGTGTCCTGACGCTGGCGGACGAGTTGAGACGGTCCGGAATCGGATATCTCCCGCAGCAGACCCCGGCCCAGAAGGATTTCCCTGCGACGGTACAGGAGGTCGTGATCTCCGGCTGCCTTGGAAAGCGTGGAAACCGACCGTTTTACTCGATGGAAGAGCGGAAGCTTGCGGCAGTCAATATGGAAAAGCTCGGAATCACGGATCTCAAAAAGAGCTGCTACCGGGATCTCTCCGGCGGACAGAAACAGCGAACCCTGATCGCGCGGGCCCTCTGCGCTACGGATAAGCTCCTGATCCTGGACGAGCCGATCACGGGACTTGACCCGGCATCCACCCAGGATTTCTATGCGGTGATCCGCCATCTAAACAGGGACGAGAAGGTGGCTGTCCTCATGGTCTCCCACGATATCGGAAATATCGTGACCCAGGCCAACAAGATCTTACAGTTGAAACAGACGGTCCAGTTTTACGGGACCGTGGATGAGTATAAGAAATCGGAATTCGGAAGAGAATTCCTCGGAGGTGAGAACTAAATGGGACTTTTACAGGAAATGTTTTCCTATCCGTTTCTCGTGCGGGCGATGATCGGCGGTATCTGTATCTCGCTCTGCGCATCGCTCCTGGGAGTCAGCCTTGTGCTGAAACGGTATTCAATGATCGGTGACGGACTGTCCCATGTTTCCTTTGGGGCACTCTCTATCGCGGTGGCCTTTAACTGGGCGCCTCTCGCGGTATCGATCCCGGTGGTGGCAGCGGCGGCGGTCCTGCTTCTTCGGATCACGGGAAACGGAAAGATCAAGAGTGACGCGGCGATCGCGATGATCTCCGCAGGATCTCTCGCCATCGGTATCATCGTCACATCCCTGACGACGGGAATGACGACGGATGTCAGCAGCTATATGTTCGGAAGTATTTTAGCAATGAGCCGCGAGGACATGTACTTAAGCGTAGTCCTGTCCCTGGTGGTCCTCGGCATGTTTGTGATCTGCTACAACAAGGTCTTTGCCGTGACCTTCGATGAGAGCTTCGCGAAGGCGACGGGGGTGCGGGTTTCCGCCTATAACCTTTTGATCGCGGTCCTGACCGCCATTACGATCGTTCTCGGCATGAGAATGATGGGTGCCATGCTGATCTCGAGCCTTGTGATCTTCCCGGCACTGACATCCATGCGGGTATTTAAGAGTTTCCTCGGCGTTGTGGTATCCTCGGGCGTTGTGTCTGTGGTGTGCTTCTTTATCGGGCTCATTCTTTCCTATGTATATTCAATTCCGGCGGGAGCCAGCGTTGTTGTGGTGAACCTGGCGATGTTCGGGGTGTTCAGTGTCGTTCAGATGGTGAAGCAGTCGAGATAGGAGAGAAACAGCAGGATGCCAGCAGATATGTAATCGCAAGCGCTCAATGAGGCTGGATTTTGTCAGATCCTGAAGACTGTACAAGAAAACAATATTATATGAGAAAATTTCTCGTATTTCTGCCGCTTTCCAGACATCCGCTGGAAGCGGCAGTACTTGACTTTGTTAGAAAATGTGTTAAAGTTAGTAATTGGTAATGAAAAATGAAAGTGCGGCAGTGGATCTGGTCTGGATACAGTATAAAATTAAGGCGGACAGATAAAAATACAGGAATGCCGCGCGGATGGCAAGAAAGAGGTGTCATTATGACAAAAATTGATATTATCTCCGGTTTCCTCGGAGCCGGAAAAACAACATTTATAAAGAAGCTTCTGAAAGAAGCAATTGCGGGCGAGAAAGTAGTCCTGATCGAGAATGAATTTGGTGAGATCGGTATCGACGGCGGCTTCTTAAAGGATTCCGGCATCGAGATCCGTGAGATGAACTCCGGATGCATCTGCTGTTCCTTAGTCGGTGATTTCGGACGTTCCTTAAATGAAGTCCTTACAAAGTATACACCGGACCGTGTAATTATTGAGCCGTCAGGTGTCGGCAAGCTTTCCGACGTCATGAAGGCAGTCTGCGACGTTGCGGGCGAGATCGACGTTGTATTAAATGGTTCCGTGACAGTCGTTGATGCTCAGAAGTGCAAGATGTATATGAAGAACTTTGGTGAGTTCTTCAACAACCAGATCGAGAGCGCAGGAACCATCGTGTTAAGCCGTACCGATGTTGCTGACGCAGACAAGGTCGCTCAGTGTGTAGAGATGATCCGCGAGAAGAACCCGAAGGCAGCTATCGTTACAACTCCGATCGACAAGCTCACAGGCGAGCAGCTTCTTGAGATCATTGAGAAGCCGACAGATGATATGGCTGAGAAGCTCCTTGAGGAGGTAAAAGAGGGCCATCACCATCATCATGACGATGACGACGAGGAGTGCTGCTGTGGCCACCACCATCACCACCACGATGACGATGATGACGACGAAGATGAGCATGAGCACCATCATCACCACCATGACGATGACGAAGAGTGTGAGTGCGGCCACCACCATCACCACCACGATGATGATGACGACGATGAGCATGAGCACCATCATCACCACCATGACGATGACGAAGAGTGCGGATGCGGCCATCACCATCACCACGATGATGACGATGATGAGCACGAGCATCACCATCACCATGACGGCGAGTGTGGATGCGGCCACCACCATCACCACCACGATCATGACGCCGACGAGGTATTCACAAGCTGGGGTCTTGAGACAAACCGTACCATCACAAAGGAGAAACTCGAGTCCCTGTTACAGGAACTCGCACATTCCGAGAAGTACGGCCAGGTTCTCCGCGCAAAGGGAATGCTGCCGGATGCGGACGGAACATGGTACTACTTCGATCTTGTTCCGGAAGAGACCGAGATCCGCACAGGCGCTCCGATCTACACAGGAAAAGTGTGCGTGATCGGTTCCAACCTGAAGGAAGACGAGTTAAAGGCTGCGTTTGAGGCTTAATGAACGTATTCTGCCAGGGTCAGGCTGCCAGATCTGCAGAACCTGTTCAGTGGCAGTTCCTGTCTGCGCAAGACGTGGGCAGGAACCATTTTATATAATTAGGAGAATAAGACAGTGAAACAGCAGGAAAAAATGCCGGTATTTGTCATCAACGGCTTTCTGGAAGCGGGAAAGACCCAGTTCATCACAAATACTTTACAGCAGGACTATTTCCAGGCCGACGGTACGACCGTTCTGATCCTCTGCGAGGAAGGCGATACGGAGTACGATAAGGAAATCTTAAAGAAAACAAGAACAAAGATCGTTACCGTGGAAGATATCTCCGAGATGGACGAGGATTTCTACGGACGGATCGAGGCATTATATGACCCGGCCCGCGTGCTCATCGAGTGGAACGGAATGTGGCCGCAGGATCAGCTGCAGCTCCCGGATACCTGGGAACTCTTCCAGCAGATCACGATCATCGATGGCTCCACCTTCGAGCTCTATTTAAGCAACATGAAGCCGCTCTTAGCGCTCCTTGTAAAGCGCTCCGAGCTTGTGATCATGAACCGCTGCGACGGGATTTCGGATGAAAAACTTACCGCTTACCGCCGGACGATCCGGGCCATGAGCCGGGACAGCGAGATCGTGCTGGAAGATGCAGAGGGTGAGATTGAACAGACAACGCTTGAAGAGGATCTTCCCTATGATGTCAATGCGGATGTAATTGAGATCAGGCCGGAGGATTATGGAATCTGGTATATTGACTGCATGGATCAGCCGGAGCGGTATCAGGGAAAAACGGTAGAGTTTACAGCTATGGTATTAAAATCTCCCAAGTTCCCGAAGGGACAGTTCGTTCCGGGCCGTATGGCTATGACCTGCTGTGAGGCCGATATGACATTCCTTGGCTTTATGTGCAAATGGAAGGATGCAGAAAAATACCGCACCAAGCAGTGGGTAAAGGTTCGGGCCAAGGTGGGAATCGAATATCAGAAGGATTACCACGGCGAAGGCCCGGTCCTCTATGGTGAAAATGTGGAACCGGCTGCAGAGATTAAGGATATTGTGCAGTTTTAAAAGATTTATAAAGATATCATTTGTGAGGATACTGGCTCAGAAAGGCCGGTATCCTCATATTTTATAGATAAGAACGGCTGCAAAAGGGAAAAGAATGGCAGAAAGGATTGTATATGGCCTGGCCCTTTCCGGAGGAGGAGCCAGAGGAGCATCTCATGCGGGTGTTTTAAAAGCACTGGAAGAGGAGGGAATGATCCCTTCCTGGATCAGCGGAACCAGCGCAGGTGCGCTGGCAGCAGGGCTGTATGCCTGTGGACTGGGTGCCTCCGAATTGGAAGCAGTCGTGAGCCACCTGTCCCGCAGGGGAAGATTTTATCTGGATCCTCAGTACGGAGCTTTGGCATCATTGCTCCCAAGGCTTCTTTCAGGGCGCAGACTTACCCTTTCAGGCCTTTTAAAAGGAAACCGGCTTCAGGCATATTTTTACAGTCTGACAGAAGGAAAAAACATGGATGAGGCGTGTCTTCCGCTGGTGATTCCGGCCGTTGACTTAAATTCCGGAGATATCATAGCGTTTACCAATGCAGAGCGCCCACAGAAGGCGTCCCATGTGCAGTGGGAATGGGAAGGCCGGATCAGCCAGGCGATGATGGCAAGTGCCAGCTTTCCCGGGGTTTTTGCACCAAGACGGCAGGGAAGCCGGCTGCTGGTAGACGGGGGAGTGGCGGCCAGCCTTCCGGTGGAGCTTTTAAGAAAGGCCGGTGCAGTCTCTGTGGTGGCGGTAGATGTGGGAAGTGTTTATGAACCGCCTTCAGATGTGTCTCTTCCGGAGATTTTGACCCACTCCTTTTCCATTATGAGCCGCCGTTTAAAGGACTGCGGCTCGCGGGGAGAAACGGTTCTTTTAACGCCGCCCCAGCCTCCCGGAGCAGGGCTTCTTACCTTTGAAACGATGGAAGATTCCGTAAAACTGGCATATGAGTATACGAAAAGAAACATGCCTGCCATCCAAAAAGCACTTCAGACGGCAGGTCATGATGTCAGCGGATGGTAATCACATAATCCTTTCCCCGCATTTCTGCGGAGGCTTCTCTGTGATATTCATGAGCCAGCTTTAAAAGATTATCTCTGGTGTGGGCTGCATCCGACAGAACAGCCAGAGGCTCCTTTGGAGCAGCATCCATTTCATCCATTACAATCAGCACCGGCTCCGGGCAGGAAAGCCCTCTTACATCTATTTCTTTCATAAATTTTATCATCTCCTTTTTAAGAATTATTTTTTTGTTCTTCTCATACAGGAAGCAGCCACAGCAAAGAGCACCGCAATACATACGATACACATGATCCGTCCCGCAGGCGTGGTTCCTGTTCCGCTGGAAGCCAGGCCAAAGTTGTGGCACAGGGCTGCACCAACCAGCATGCCAAGCACATTAACAGCGGCATCCGAAGACCCCTGGCCTGCCAGAATCAGCTGGCGCAGAGGACAGCCTCCGGCTAATACGGCTGCAAAGCCTACGGTATAGGTGCCAAGGATATTCCAGAGAGTTTCTGCATGGGCAATAGGCTGGCCCTCAAATCCCGGTTTAAAATTGCCGGATACCAGGTTGTAAACCAGCATTACGCCAAAAAGTCCGGCAATTACACTTAAAAGATCAAAGTTTTTCATCAGGATCACATCGCGGATACCGCCTGCGAAGCAGGCTCTTGCTTTCTGAGCAGCGGCGCCGAAGATCAGACCGGCTGCCAGGGATACGAGGATGGGAGCATGAAGGCTTCCGGGACCTTCTGTACTTGCTGCAAAAAGAGGAGTAGCGATGCTTAAAACCAGAAGACTCAGGAAAATGGCAGGAATTATGTAGCCGTTTTCTTTTTTCGTATCAAAGGATCGTCCCAGACTGAAGCCCTTTTTCAAAAAGATACAGCCGGTGCCTACACCCAGCACAAAACCAATCAGTCCCATATAGGCATTCAGATCTCCGGCGGCCATACGGATGACCATGCGCAATGGACATCCCAGAAAAACCAGAGCGCCGATCATAGTAATAATTCCCAAAAGAAAGCGGATCATGGGAGAGGAGCCGGCGGTAGAGCGGTATTCCCCGGTGGCCATGGAAATAATGAAAGCTCCGGCTATCAGACCTGCGATTTCAGGGCGCATATATTGTACAATGGGTGCCGTGTGCAGCTTGGCTGCGCCTGCAATGTCGCGGATAAAGCAGGCGATACAAAATGCCATATTTCCGGGATTTCCCATAATAGCCAGCCATACAGCCACGGCTCCCAGCAGGCCGCCCCATACAAGCAGCCCCTTTTTTGAATTAAGTGTTTCTTTCATTTCATTCCCTCCAAACGTTATATTTAAAAAAGAATAACGCAGGCAATAAAAAACGGCCTGACCACTCTGGGACGGTGGCCGAACCGGCTTTTACTGAAACATTTAGGAAGCTCCAACTGCGTATTCCTTTTTCTGATTAAATTGTAGCATTAACAGAAGGGGAGGTCAACTGGTTTTTGTATAATTTTCCAATTCAGGAAAAATGAGTTGAAGAAAAATTCTCAAAAACTGGACATGCCGCCGGTTTTGTGTTAAACTACCATAGTTGTGAGTAAGACAGATGGCCGCTGCTGCGATACCGAAAGGCCGCAGGAGAGGAAAGTCCGGGCTTCACAGGGCAGGGTGCCAGATAACGTCTGGCGGAGGCGACTCCAGGGACAGTGCAACAGAAATATACCGCCAGCCTGCGAAAGCAGGCAGGTAAGGGTGGAAGGGCAGTGTAAGAGACTACCGCCCGGCTGGTAACAGGCGGGGCACATGTAAACCCC
>ERZ833782.2249-NODE-2249-length-13291-cov-9.841417_pt1 | contig 13291 bp, 8 predicted proteins | sample MGYA00519577_ERZ833782 | MGnify/ENA primary metagenome ERZ833782 (study PRJEB31850, sample SAMEA3708745) | human gut metagenome | biome: human gut; feature: human-associated habitat; material: faeces | place: China | collected 2014 ...
ATGAGGGTAAATGTTATCGTAGGGCGGGGGGCCCTCACCCCGCCGTTTTTAACGATCTGCTGTTATTTATATACGGTGAGGCGGTCGTTTCAGTATGAAAAAATCGTAATATATTGACTATTAAAACGAAAATCTCGTGGTTGCCTCTTGCATTTTCCTGCAAAATGTGTTTTAATTATTCTGTTATGAATATTTCAATGCGATGAGCAGGAAAAGTAACGCTGTGTTCCTCTTTCTCAGAGAGAACGGTCCCATGGCTGCAAGCCGTTTATCGAGGTATGGCGCGAAGTTCCCCTGTGAGCACCGGTGCTGAATAGATGCAGTAGGCGCCGGCGAAGTAACGCTCCGTTACCGGCGTTCAATGAGTGCCCGATTTTTTTCGGGAATCAGGGTGGTACCACGGAAGTTTTACGCCTTTCGTCCCTAATTTTAGAGGGATGAAAGGCGTTTTTTGTTTCATTAGGAATTGCTAATTGGTATAAGAGACCATCCCTTATATACAAGCCAAAGAAGGAGAATTGGTATGAAAGAAAAGCTGCAAGGCATTTTGCAGACCGCGAAGGAGCAGCTCGCTGCCGCGAAGGATTCGCGCGCGCTGGACGAGACCCGCGTTAAGTTCCTCGGCAAAAAGGGTGAGCTGACCGCGCTGCTCAAGGGCATGAAGGACGTTGCTGCAGAGGAGCGTCCGGTTGTTGGTCAGCTGATCAACGACGTTCGTGCGGAGATCGAAACCATCATTGACAAGCAGAAGAAGCTGATCGAGCAGGCTGCGCTCGAGAAGAAGCTGGAGGCTGAGACCATCGACGTTACCCTGCCGGGTGAGGACGTTGTCATCGGCAAAAAGCATCCGCTGAACATCGTGCTCGATGAGTTCAAGGAGATTTTCCTCGGTCTGGGCTTCTCGATCGCTGAGGGTCCGGAGGTTGAGCTGGATCACTACAACTTTGAGGCGCTGAACATTCCGAAGGACCATCCGGCACGCGACACGCAGGATACCTTCTATATTTCGGATAATGTTGTGCTCCGCACGCAGACCTCTCCGATGCAGGTCCGCACGATGGAAAAGCGCAAGCCGCCGATCCGCATTATTGCGCCGGGCCGTGTTTACCGTTCGGACGCCGTTGACGCAACCCACTCTCCGCTGTTCCATCAGATCGAGGGTCTGGTTGTCGATAAGGGCATCCGTATGAGCGACCTGAAGGGCATTCTCGAGCTGTTCGCAAAGAAGCTGTACGGCGAGGACACGGTCGTTCGTTTCCGTCCGCATCACTTCCCGTTCACCGAGCCGTCTGCGGAGATGGATATCCAGTGCTACCGCTGCCACGGTGAGGGCTGCCCGCTCTGCAAGGGCGAGGGCTGGATCGAGATCCTCGGCTGCGGCATGGTTCACCCCAAGGTGCTTGAGATGAGCGGCATCGACCCGAATGAATACTCCGGCTACGCCTTCGGCATCGGTCTGGAGCGTATGGTTATGGGCCGCTTCAAGATCGACGATATCCGTCTGTTCTATGAGAACGACGTTCGATTCCTGCACCAGTTCTAAACCTGCACCCGTAGGGCGGGATGACCTCATCCCGCCGCACTCTCCCGCATGTTACAAGCGATACGTATTATCGTAGGGCGCGACGACCCCGGCGCGCCGCTCGTAAGTATATGCAGGCGGCAAATACGGCGCGCCGAGTCGTCGCGCCCTACGGACAACAATAACACCAAAAGGAGTGTTCCTATCAATGAAACTGCCATTATCCTGGCTTTCGGATTATACCGATATGACCGGCATCACGCCGAAGGAGTATGATGCCAAGCTGACTATGTCCGGCTCCAAGGTCGAGGAGGTTTACTACCTCGGCGCGGAGATCGACAACGTTGTTACCGGCAAGATCCTCGAGGTTGTCGATCACCCGGATTCCGACCATCTGAAGATTTGCCAGCTCGATGTCGGCAAGGAGGAGCCGGTGCAGATCGTCACCGGCGCACCCAATGTAACGCCTGCGTCCGTTGGCGAGATCTGCCCGGTCTGCCTGCACAAGTCCACCCTGCCGGGCGGCGTGAAGATCACCAAGGGCAAGCTGCGCGGCGTGCCGTCCAACGGCATGATGTGCTCGTTCCAGGAGCTGGGTCTGTCCCACGGCTGCGTACCGTATGCGTGCGAGAACGGCATCCTGTTCCTGCCGGCCGGCACCCCGGTTGGCGAGGACATCAAGAAGGTACTCGGTCTGGACGACTGGGTTTCCGATTTTGAGATCACGTCCAACCGCCCGGACTGCCTGAGCGTGATCGGTCTGGCCCGCGAGACTGCGGCTACCTTCGACCGTCCGTTCAGCGTCAAGACCCCGGAGGTAAAGGGCGTTGGCGGCGACATCAACGAGTATATGTCGGTTGAAGTTAAGGATACCGACCTGTGCCCGCGCTACACCGCCCGCATTGTCAAGAATATCAAGATCGAGCCGTCTCCGGCGTGGATGCGTGAGCGTCTGCACGCCTGCGGCGTTCGTCCGATCAACAATATCGTTGATATCACCAACTATGTTATGCTCGAGTACGGCCAGCCGATGCATGCGTTCGACTACAAGTGCCTGTCCGACGGCCGCATTGTTGTCCGACGTGCCCGCAACGGTGAGTCCATCCAGACTCTGGACGGCGTAGATCACGACCTGAGCGACAAGATGCTCGCCATCTGCGACAACGACAAGCCGGTTGCTGTTGCAGGCGTTATGGGCGGCGCAAACTCCGAGATTATGGACGACACCAAGACCGTCGTTTTCGAGTCCGCAAACTTCCACGGCGCTACCGTCCGCATCACCGCAAAGGCGCTCGGCATGCGTACCGAGGCCTCCGGCCGCTTTGAGAAGGGCCTTGACCCGCGCATGACCCTCGATGCAGTCAACCGTGCGTGCGAACTGATCGAGCAGCTGGGCGCAGGCGAGGTCGTTGACGGCATTATCGACGTTGACAACTCCGACCCGAACCACAAGCGTCTGCCGTTCGAGCCGGACAAGATGAACGCCCTGCTCGGTCTGGAGCTGCTCGCTGAGGAGCAGGTAAAGCTGCTCGAGAAGCTGGACTTCAAGATCGAGAACAACGAGGTCGTTGTGCCGTTCTTCCGCACCGATATCAACCGCATGTGCGACGTAGCCGAGGAGGTTGCCCGCATGTACGGCTACGACAAGATCCCGACCACGCTGTACGCAGGCGAGATGGTACAGGGTGAGTTCACGCCGTCTCAGCAGGCGGAGCGCGCTGCCGCTCTGGTTTGCCGCGAGGCAGGCTTTGACGAGTCCATGAGCCACTCGTTCATCTCCCCGAAGTTCTACGACATGATCGGCTGGGACGAGAACGACCCGCGCCGTATCTCCACCACCATCCTCAACCCGCTCGGCGAGGATTTCAGCGTGATGCGTACCACCGTGCTGCCGTCCATGCTGGATAATCTGGCGCACAACCACGCACATCGCAACCCGACCGCTTCGCTGTACGAGCTGGGCACCATCTACACCCCGACCGTCAAGGACGGCAAGGCTGACCCGGACGTTCTGCCGCACGAGGAGAAGATCCTGACCCTCGGCAGCTACGGCCGCCTGTCGTTCTTCCAGTTCAAGGGTGCCATCGAGGCGCTGCTGCGTGAGCTGAACATCAAGGGCGCATCCTTCGCTCCCGAGAAGACCAACCCGTCCTATCACCCGGGCCGCTGCGCCAAGGTGCTCATTGACGGCAAGGAGATCGGCGTATTCGGCACCATTCATCCGACCGTTGCCGCACGCTACGGTCTGTCCGGCGAGGTGCTCGCTGCCGAGCTGCAGATGGACGCGCTGCTGGCCGCCATCGACCCGGAGAAGCTCTATCATCCGCTGCCCAAGTTCCCGGCTTCCACCCGCGATATCGCGGTTCTGGTTGATGATGCCGTTCCGGCGGCTTCCATGCAGGCCGCTGTTGAGAAGGCGGCAGGCAAGCTGCTCGAGAACGTCAAGCTGTTCGATGTTTACAAGGGCAAGGGCATCCCGGAGGGCAAGAAGTCTGTTGCATATTCGCTGTCCCTGCGCGCACCCGACCGTACCCTCACCGATGAGGAGTGCGACAAGGCAATGCGTGCCGCTATCTCGGCGCTCGAGACCGAGTTCGGCGCGCAGCTGCGCGGCTAAATTCCTGAATTGGATAGAAAAAGAGCAGATGCTTGGCATCTGCTCTTTTTTTGTGTGCTTATTCTTCGGGTTCCTCGTACGGGTCGTTGTATACCCATTCGACGACTTTACTGCCGTCCGGCAGCTTGACATTCGGCGCAGAATCCGACGGGGAAGAGGAAAGGGTCAGGTCAACGGTCACAATACTGTCATTTTTCTTGTGCTGCGACAGCTTGATGCGGCAATCCTGCAGATTACCGGAAAATTCAAAGGTGGTCAGCGTGACGCTCTTCCAGTATTCCTCGCGCTTTTCAAACGCAGCAGAGAACGAACCGTTTGCTATATCCAGCGTGAAGGTCGTGTTCTGCGTTGTACCATAGCCGTCGTCTGTTTCGGATTTTGCGGTATACCTGGTGCCGCTGCGCGTGAACAGCTCATCACCGAAGATTGCAGCAAGATAGTTTGCATGTGCCTGCACACTTTCCCATAAAAATTCAAAATTTCTGTTTTCGTCTTCCTGCTCCATTGAGGTAACAATCGCATCACCGGCAGAGGTAAGCGAAAAGTCCCGCAACTCATCACGCTGGTTTGTTGTGCCGACGATTGGCTCGAGCAGTTCAAACGAGTGGATATGCAGCCACGCACCGTTGGCCATTGCGGTAACGTTCTCTTCATTGTCGTAACCGCTTGCAACAAGCAGCTTGGCAAGGGATGGACAGCGCAGATAGAGCGAACCGCTAGACGGGTCGCACAGGAAATCCACGCGGATATCTTTGAGCGAAGCCTTGAGCATCGTCAGCGCTGTCGCAGAAAGCAGATTGTCTGTGTCGGTATCAAGCAGCAGGTCGGCCAGCATGCGCAGGTCGGCAGTAGCTGTCAGTTGTAGGTTTTGTCCTTGAGACAAAATAGTGACATTGGCGTTTGCATTGTAATCCTTGTTGCCGTCCACAGTGTCAAAGACCGTGTACAGTGCATTGACGGTCGCAACGCTCTTCAAGGCCGTTGCGGTATCCTGCTTGGGCTGTGCTTTAAGCCATTGATTGAGCACTGTAAATTTGCTGTTGACCTCTGCAATGAGTGCAGCACGGTCATACAGCACAGCAGTGTGATAATAGTCATCCCACAGGACATTCAAGCCAAACGCTTCAGCGAAAAAGCGTACCGGAACATAGGTTCTGCTGCTTTTCTTGTACGGTGCGGTGTCAATTTCAGTGGTTTTGAGTGTTTTTCCGGTCTTGTCGTCCACAATAGTAAGCTGCTTGCTGCCGAGTGCGAACGAAAGCGTTTGTCCATCTTTTTTTGCGGTAATGGCACCGGAATCATAGCTTACCTCAGCACCAAATGCTTCTGCAATGGCGCGGAACGGCACCATGATACGGCCGTTTACCTTTTCGGGTTTGGTATCGGTAAAGCGGATATTCTTGCCGTTCAGCTGTACGGTGAGCTGCTTGCGCATGTCATCGTCCTTTTCGTGAACGAACGAGCATGCCACATCACGCAGATAGTCATCACGGCTGTCCCATATGCCGTATTCGATTGCCAGATCAAGGTGCTCCCAGCTGTCGAAGTTGCCGCATTCCAGTGCACGCTTCGGGTCAGCTTTTAATTCCTGCAAAGCTGTGCGGTAGATGTCGCTGACCTCGTCATAATCCAGCATGTACCATTCCCAGTCATTGCTCTGCATGAACGCCTCCGCGCTGTCGTACCCAAACTGCTGATACATCGGCGGTGTGGAATCCAGCGCAAGCGCGCTCGGCGCAGAGCCTGCCAGCAGCAGTGCCGCCAGTGCCGCAGAGGCAAATCGTTTCATCTTTTTCATGTCGTAACCCCCTCATGTTGGTGTTACTACCATTGTACAGGAAATCGGTAGGGGTTGTCTACCTGTAACCTGACGCAAATTGGCAGAGAAAAATCGGCATATTGCCCATGCAGCCGCATAGGGTAGAGCAAGGGAGGGCACTGCTATGTTTATCACGATCACACGCACGGGTCTGCGCCGAATCGGTGTGGGACTTAGCGCTTTTGCGGTTCTGACTGCGGTTTTCATTCTGTTTCCGCGCGAAAATGCTCAGCCGGCAGCCGCCGAACAGGCATCTCACGCATCTGTCAGTGACTGGGGATTATCGTTCCAGACCGAGGGACAGCCGCCGGTCGGCAATGTCTCCGCCGAGGAGCTGCGGCAGTACAACGCGTTTTACGTCGGTGATACGAGCCGAAAGACCATCTACCTGACGTTCGACGCGGGCTACGAGAACGGCTGCACGCCTGCTATTCTGGATGCGCTCAAAAAGCATAACGCGCCTGCCTGCTTTTTCGTGGTGGGAAACTTTATTGATACCGCACCGGATCTCGTAAAGCGCATGGCCGCAGAAGGGCATATTGTGGGCAATCACACGCTGCACCATCCGGATATGTCCAGCATTGCGGATAAGAGCGCGTTTGCGGCGGAGCTGAACGGTCTTGAGGAGAAATACACCGCGCTGACCGGTCAGCCGATGCAGAAATTTTATCGTCCGCCGCAGGGCAAGTTCAGCGAGGAGAATCTCCGGCAGGCGCAGGAGCTGGGGTATACCACGGTTTTCTGGTCGCTCGCGTATGTGGACTGGTACACGGATAATCAGCCGACCGATGAGCAGGCATTCTCCAAGCTGCTTCCGCGGATCCATAACGGGGCCATCGTGCTGCTGCATTCCACCAGTGAGACCAATGCGAGGATTCTCGATGAATTGCTGACCAAGTGGGAGAGTGCGGGTTATGCCTTTGGCTCGCTGACAGACCTTACATCCGGCTAAACCGCAGGGTGTGACAAGGTAAAATAAAACCCTCTCTGGATTTTCAGAGAGGGTTTTGTGCATTGTTTGCTTTTACGGCATCATGGTGCGGCCTTCAAACTCGGCGCGGCGCTTGATGTCCTTCATGACGGTATCGAACTGGTTGAGGTCGAGCGACTGCGCACCGTCGCAGAGGGCGTGCGCGGGATCGTTATGCGCCTCGATGATCAGGCCGTCAGCACCGGCAGCGATGGCTGCGCGGGACAGCGGCTGCACCATATCACGGCGGCCTGCTGCGTGGGACGGGTCGATGATGATGGGCAGGTGGCTGAACATTTTAACCAGCGGAACAGCGGAGATATCCAGATTATTGCGGATCAGCTTTTCAAAGGTACGGATGCCGCGCTCGCACAGGATAACATTGGTATTGCCGCCTGCGAAAATGTACTCGGCAGCCATGAGGAACTCCTCCATGGTGGCGGACAGACCGCGCTTGAGGAGGATCGGCTTGTTCGAGCGGCCCAGCTCCTTGAGCAGCATGAAGTTCTGCATATTGCGGGCACCAAGCTGGATGATATCTACATCTGCGAACAGGTCGAGGTGCTTTTCGCTCATGATCTCGGTGACGATCGGCAGACCGGTCTGACGCTTTGCCTCGAGCAGCAGCTTGAGACCCTCGGCCTCCAGACCCTGGAACGAGTACGGGGAGGTACGCGGTTTGAATGCGCCGCCGCGCAGGAAGGATGCACCGGCAGCCTTGACGCGTTCGGCACACTCGACGATCTGCGCCTCGTTCTCGACCGAGCACGGACCTGCCATAACATTGAAGTAGCCGGTGCCGATCTTGCGGCCCGCAACCTCGATGATCGTGTCCTCGGGATGGAATTTGCGGTTGACGGCCTTAAACGGCTCGGTCACGCGCTGTACACGCTCGACCACGTCATACGCCATAATGTCCCTTTCATCGAGCCGGGTCGTGTCGCCCATCAGGCCCAGGATGGTGGTGTCTGCGCCCTCGGAATAGTTGATCCGCAGCCCCATATCCGTGAAATGCTGCATCAGTTTTTCGACATGTCCTTTGTCGCTGTTTTGTTTGAGTACAACGATCATTTCAGTTCACTCCTTCACAATGTGATAAATTTTAAGTAGGATTGGATATACGCTTAAGGCAATACCGCACAATTAAAGCGGCGGTGCTTTGCGGAAATTTTGTGTCCTGACTTTGTTGCAGTTTCACGGTAATACATCAAGTATTACCGCAAAACTGTGCCTCGTCAGTACGCAAAATTTACTCGCAAATCACTCTTGTTCAATTATGTGGTATTGCCTTCATTTTTTCAGCTTTTTTACAGCGTACGATTTGAAGTATACCATATCAGAGGGCAAAAAGAAAGAGCGATTTACGACAAATCGCCCTTTGATTTTCCACGCTTTTTGCACATGGTTGCATTCTGCTAACCGGATGCTTACGATGCGTTTGCCGCCTCATCGGCCTTCAGCTCCTTGTATTTGGCGGTTACTGCGCTGCAGAATTCATCCCAGCGGCCGCTGTTGATGAGGGTGGACGGGCAAATTTTGCCCGAAAAGTCCTGATGCTTTTTCAGTGCCTTGGACGGGTTCAGGTCGTACTCGATCAGCAGCCGCGCGCACAGCTTTTCGGTGTTGATGAGCGTCTGTTCGTAGTTGCCGTCCGAGTTGACGCACATTTCAATGCCGATGCCGTTCATGTTGCCGCCGTTCTTCTCCATGCCGTCGCCTGCGTGATAGGCAGTCTCATCATCCGGCAGATGGTGGTAGATCTCGTGATCGTCCACCGTGTAGTGCCACGAAACAATGCCCTCCTCGGCGTTGGCGTTCTGGTGGATGAATGAGTTGTGCGCGGCCGCATTTGCGCCGGAGCCGGTGTTGTCGGTCTCGTGGATGACAAGATACTTGATCTCGCGCTTCTGTCCCGGACGGGCGCGTGTGCCCTCGGGAAGAAAGTCGGTCATCACCGGAATATCCTCAATGTAGGTCAGACCGGCGTCGGTCTGCGGCTCGCGGAACACGATCTTCTGTGTCAGCATGCCCGCCGCAAACGACACGATCATCAGTCCGACTGTCAGCATCAGGCTGACCCGAAGTCCCTTGCTTCTCTTTTTGCGTGCCATGATTCACCTTATCTTTTCAGAATGATATCGTCTTACTGTTCCATTGTACTACGTTTTACGCGATTTTTCAAAACAAAGACTGTAAACTTTTTGTGATGGCGACACCGTATATGCAGATTCGGTATCAAATTCGTAAAATTTGCAAGATGAACTTGCATTTGCACGCGGATTCCCTTATAATAAAAGTTACTCGGAGAGGCGAAGCCTTTCAGCAGAATTTCTTTGACCGCCCGGTTTCTGCGCGAAAACGGTGCCAAGGCCATACGGACAGCCGGGTCAAATGCCGAAACTGGCAACTTTGTTGCCTTATTGAATTTTATAAGTTGGCTGACTAAAAGCCGTGTGCCGCGGGCGCATCACACTTGTGAAACGATCAATAAGAGTACAAAGGCAACACCGCACAATTAAGACTGCGGCGCTTTGCGGAAATTTTGCCCCCTGATTTCGTTGTGATTTTTTGCAATACAGCAAGTATTGACGCAAAACCACGCCTTATCAGAGCACAAAATTTACTCGCAAATCGCTCTTGCTTCATTATGCGGTATTGCCTAAAAGTAACGATTCTTGCTATATAGACTCTTTCCTCTTCCATAAAACCTACGGAATGTGCAGAAGCATCTGCAAAAAGAGAATGATCATCCCCAAGTGAAAGCGTACCGTGTGTACCCCTTTCGCCTGGGGATTTTTTGGTATTGTGAGGATATGAAATGCAGAACAAGCTTAAACTTTACGGGTTCAACAACCTGACCAAGGCGCTGTCCTTCAACATTTATGATGTCTGCTATGCAAAGACCGAGCGCGAACAGCGTGACTACATCAAATATATCGACCAGCAGTACAACTCCGAACGATTGACCGGCATTCTCGAGCGGGTGACCGAGATGATCGGTGCGCATGTGCTGCATATTTCCAAGCAGGATTACGACCCGCAGGGCGCCTCCGTAACCTTTCTCATCGCGGAGGAGCACATGAAGCCCGCGCTCGAGCCGGATACCATCGTTGCACACCTCGATAAGAGCCACGTTACCGTGCATACCTACCCGGAGTACCATCCGGATACCTGCCTTGCCACCTTCCGCGTTGATATCGACGTTGCCACCTGCGGTGAGATCACGCCGCTGTCTACGCTCGATTACCTGATCGGCTCGTTCGATTCGGATATCATCACCATGGACTACCGCGTGCGCGGCTTTACCCGCGATATCGAGGGTAAAAAGCTGTTCATGGATCACCATATGACATCCATTCAGGACTTTATCGACCCGAAAACGCTCGAGCGGTACGACGCATACGACATTAACGTGTACCAGTCCAATCTGTTCCACACCCGTATGCTGCTCAAGGAGGTCGATCTGCAGAACTACCTGTTCAACACCGACATCTATGAGCTGCCGCCCAAGACCAGACTCAAGATTCACTCCGACCTCAGACGAGAGATGATTGAGATATTTTCGGGCAAGAACATCTACTGATTTCGATTGAAAATACATTTTCAATCGAGAAAGACAAACCGAACGATGTTCGGATTTGTCTCACAATAAACTTTGCGCGTCGCTGCGCGGCACACAAAGTTTATTCCTTGTATAAAAACCGTGATACATGCTCCCGGTTTTTATCAATCTGCTGCGCAGATTGTATTTCATGCGCGCTTCGCGCGAAAGCGCAGCATATCATTCTCTGCCGAAAGAAGGCATTTTTATGGATCAATCCCGTGCGCCGATCATGGAGGCGCTCGAAAACTTCAAAGACATGCGTATTGTGCCGTTCGATGTGCCCGGACACAAGCGCGGACGCGGCTCACCGGAATTAACGAAATTCCTCGGTCAGCAGTGCATGACGGTGGACGTCAACTCGATGAAGCCGCTCGACAATCTGTGCCACCCGACCAGCGTTATCCGCGAGGCCGAGGAGCTTGCCGCGGATGCGTTCGGTGCGGCGCACGCCTTCCTGATGGTGGGCGGCACGACGAGCAGCGTACAGGCGATGATCCTGTCCGTTGTCAAGCGCGGAGACGAGATCATCCTGCCGCGCAACGTACACCGCAGCGTCATCAACGCGCTCGTGCTGACCGGCGCGATTCCGGTTTACGTCAACCCGCAGATGAACGACCGGCTTGGCATTTCGCTCGGCATGTCGGTCGCGGATGTGAAGGCCGCCATTGAGAAGCACCCGTCCGCGAAGGCGGTGCTCGTCAACAACCCGACCTATTACGGCATCTGCTCGAACATTCGGGAAATCGTAAGGCTTGCGCACGCGGCGGGCATGAAGGTGCTCGCTGACGAGGCGCACGGCACGCATTTCTACTTCGGTGAAAATATGCCGGTCTCCGCGATGGCGGCAGGCGCGGATTTGGCATCCGTTTCCATGCACAAGTCGGGCGGTTCGCTCACGCAGTCCAGCTTTCTGCTGTGCGGTCCGTCGATGAACGCGGAGCACGTTCGCCAGATTATAAACCTGACGCAGACGACCTCGGGTTCGTACTTGCTGATGGTCAGCCTGGATATTTCGCGCAAGAACCTTGCACTGCACGGAAAAGAGATTTTCCGAAAGGTCGTTGACCTGACGACCTATGCGCGTGAGGAGATCAACGCCATCGGGGACTACTACGCCTACGGCAGCGAACTCATCAACGGCGACACCGTGTACGATTTCGACACGACCAAGCTGGCGGTGAACACGCTGGATGTTGGTCTGGCGGGCATCGAGGTGTACGATATTCTGCGCGATTTTTACGATATTCAGACCGAGTTCGGCGATCTCGGCAACCTGCTCGCCTATGTTTCGGTGGGCGACCGTGAGCGCGATCTCGAACGTCTGGTAGCCGCTCTGGCGGACATTCGCCGCCGCTACAAGCGCGACAAGGCGACGCTCATGCGGCAGGAGTATATCTCTCCGCAGGTGGTCGCCGGCCCGCAGGAGGCGTTCTACGCGGACAAGAAGGCCATGCCGCTCGATGAGTCGGTCGGACGCATCTGCGCGGAGTTTGTCATGTGCTATCCGCCCGGCATCCCGATCCTCGCGCCCGGTGAGCGTATCACCCGCGATATTCTTGATTATATTCGCTACGCCAAGGAAAAGAACTGCATGCTGCTCGGCACCGAGGACCCCGAGGTGAACAGCCTGCAGGTCATCCGCGGCGTTGTCAGCCCGGAATAAAAGGAGCGTTTCACTCATGCAACTTACCTTTACTGAAATGCACACGCCGACGGTTGGGCTGCAGATACAGGTAGACCGTCAGCTTTACACCGAACAGAGCGACTTTCAGCGCATCGACGTGTTTGAATGCGAGGAATTCGGTCGGTTTCTCACGCTTGACGGCTACATGATGCTGACCGAGCGGGATGAGTTCATCTATCACGAAATGATGGTGCATGTGCCGCTGGCCGTGCTCGGTGAGAAGATTAAAAAGGTGCTTGTCATCGGCGGCGGCGACGGCGGCTGTGTCCGCGAGCTGTGCCGCTACGACCACATCGAGCACATCGACCTCGTAGAGATCGACGAGCGCGTTGTCGCGGTCTGCAAAGAGTATCTGCCCGGTGTGGCGTGTTCGCTCGACGACCCGCGCGTACACATTCTCTATCAGGACGGATTAAAGTATATCCGCCGCGTGGAGGGCGAGTACGACCTTATCATCATCGACTCGACCGACCCGTTTGGACCGGGCGAGGGCCTGTTTACGATGGAGTTTTACGGCAACTGCTACAAGGCGCTCAAGGAGCACGGCGTGCTCGTCAATCAGCACGAAAGCCCGTTCTACAAGGGCGATGCACTGGCGTGCCAGAGAGCGCACCGCAATATCGTGCACTCGTTTGAGCAGAGCCGTCTGTTTCAGGCGCATATCCCGACCTACCCGTCCGGACACTGGCTGTTCGGCTTTTCGTCGCGCGGCGTGCATCCGGTGCGCGATCTGAATCCGGACTGGTGGAACAGTCTGGGACTGGAAACCAAATATTACAATACCAATCTGCACAAGGGCGCGTTCTATCTGCCGAATTATGTGCAGAAGCTGCTGGAAAAGGTGGAGTAACGTAAGCGTTGGACAACCGCTTTCTCTGCACCGGCTGACTGGGGCGCGCGAACTGCGTGAGCGTGTTCGCCCCTTCCGGGCGGCAGCCTTTTTTCAGCACCGGCTGAGCGGGGCGCGCGAACTGCCGCAGGCGGGTTCGCCCTATCCGGGCGGAGAGGTTTTCGCTGAAACTCAGCGGGGAGTGCGCCTACCCGGCGGGGGCACAAGAGGGTAGACACCTGCGGT
>ERZ833782.2253-NODE-2253-length-13278-cov-4.093549_pt1 | contig 13278 bp, 15 predicted proteins | sample MGYA00519577_ERZ833782 | MGnify/ENA primary metagenome ERZ833782 (study PRJEB31850, sample SAMEA3708745) | human gut metagenome | biome: human gut; feature: human-associated habitat; material: faeces | place: China | collected 2014 ...
TTTTCTCTTTCCCTGCCAATGGATTCCATGAAATTTTACAGACCGTCTTTTTTTGCCGCCATATCGGATCGCCCTCGGATCCTCAGAGCAACAAAAAAAGACTTTCTGCAGAAATTTCTCTCTGCAAAAAGTCTCGTTACCATTTTACCGGTATGCACCACCAGACGTTTCCGCCGCGATTGTTGACAGTGCATTTCAACTACTCCCCTTTTGGATAGTTTCATATTAATTGGTTTGAAAAAAATTGTCAAGACCGAAAGCTGTACATTTTTCGCTAATTTTGTCGCGGTTCAGTAACTTCACCGTTCGGGTTTGCTCTCCTGCTCACTTTCTTCGCTCTTCTGCGGCGCATCCAGAATATACAGATGCACCTTGTCAATCCGGTTTCTCTCCACCGTATCCACCACAAACCGGAGATTTCCGCTTGTGACTTCCTCCCCCGCCTGCGGGAGATGGTCTAAAAGGCCGATAATATAGCCGCCGACGGAGTCGTAATCTTCTGACTTGAGATCCAGACCAAGCTGGTCGTCGAGATCATCGAGTTTCATAGCGCCCTCGATCACATATTCCTTCGGATTGATCTTCCTGATGCTGTCTTCCTCATCCGCATCGTACTCGTCGCGGATCTCTCCGACGATCTCCTCAAGCATATCCTCCAATGTGATAAGCCCGGCCGTCGCACCATACTCATCAAGAACGATGGCAACGCTGTTCATGGTCTTACGGAGTTCCACCATAAGCTCCGTCGTCTTTTTAAACTCGTAAGTGTAATACGGCTCACGCAGGTAATCCCGCAGCTTAAATTCCTTGTCTTTCGGGATCAGGAACAGGTCCTTGATATTCACGATGCCAATGACATTGTCCGTCGTCTCCTCATAGACCGGATATCTCGTATACTTCTCCTGTCGGAAAATATCCATGATCTCCTGATAGCTGGCATTTACATCGAGGAATGTCATATCGATACGCGGAACCATAATATCCTTCGCGACAGAATCCCCAAAATCGAACACGTTGTAGATCATCTTCTTCTCGTCGGACTCGATCACACCCTCTTCGTGGCTGACCTCCACGATCGTGCGGAGCTCATCCTCTGTGATCGCGTCCTGTTTCTTGTTCGGATCCACATGGATCATCTTTAAAACGCCCTTGGAGAGGACATCAACGACCACGATCAGCGGTGTCAGGACCTGCATGATCAGGTAGATCGGTTTCGCGAACTTGAGTGACAGGGTCTCGGAATAGATCGTCGCGGAAGTCTTCGGTGTGATCTCACCAAAGATCAGGACTAACAGCGTCAAAACGCCGGTTCCGATACCGACATATTTATTTCCAAGCACGTCTGTGACCAGCACAGTCATCAGAGAAGACGCTGAGATATTGACAATATTGTTTCCTATTAAAATTGCGCTGAGCATTTTGGGCTGATTGCTTAAGATCTTCTCCAGCACAACGGCATGGCTGAGTCCCGCCTCCGCGAGATTCCGCACACGGATCTTATTTACCGTCATCATTGCCGTCTCCGCCGATGAGAAAAACGCGGATAACGCCAGAAGTCCAATTACGATCAGGCCCTGCAGGGCTTGCCCTGAATCCAAAAAAATCAACTCCTAAATCTTTATAAATTTGACGCCGCCCGGTTTCTTCCGGAGCTTCGTCCATGTTTTGTCTCCCCGCACGCTCCGCTCTGTGTCCGGACCGGTCGAAGATTTACGAATGATTGTACAATACTCTATATGCCGTGTCAATGGTTTCGGGGCGTTTCCGCGGCGTTTTTTTAACGGCAGCTGTTCCGTTCGTTCAGGCCTGTGATCTGCTGCGGTCAGTGCGACAGAGCTTAATCGTCCTCATTCTTCTCGATCAGACGCATCCCCGCTGTCTCCGTCACCGGCAGAGAGAAGACGATCGCCCCCGCCTTGCTTCCGATCCCGGTTTCCTTCATGATGCTCTGCATGATGCCGTTTTTATCCTTTGTCTTCGTGACCATAAAGATCATCTCTTTCTCCTGAGCAAGGGAAACGCCTAAAAACTTTTCCGCCTTCTCCATTCCCGTTCCCTTCGCATGGATCACGGTTCCGCCGGTAGCGTTGGCCTTTCGCGCCGCGTCCATGATCACATCCGTATAGCCCTGATTTGCGATCACTACAAGAAGCTCGTAGTCTGTTCCTTTCAAGTTGCTTTCCTCCTCTTTCTCAAATCCACGGTCCTCGGTCAAAAAGCGAAGCTGCCGCTTTCCGCCGATGCTGCTCAGGGGAGTCACAAAGGCGATCCCCGTTCCCGGAATATCGATCTTGATCTCCTGTTCCAGGCCCTTTTTTACCTTTTTCCATTCCGTCGCCGTCACTACTGCAAACTGGACGGCCTTTTCCGATGCCTCTAACCCGAAGGCGTCCAGCACCTCCGACGCCGCGGTTCCCCTGCCTAACGTCAGGAATGTGACGGAAATCCCATATTCTTTATAGAAGGCGAGGAATCTCCGGCTCTGGTTCCGGTCGCTGATCGTCGCCATCAAGTATAATTCGCTCATAAAACCTCCTACAATTCAATAATCGCGTCATCATCCAGCAGCTCAAACGCCGCGTATGCCCCGGACTGTCCATGAGCTGCGGACATTCCTTCCTGCACTCCGCGCTTCGCTCTTATTCTCGAAGCCAGCCCCATGACCTGGATCGTGATAAGCGGTGTCATGGCAACCATCGCGACCACACCGAAGGCATCTGTGACAATGTTTCCTCCAAGAGCGGAGCAGGCTCCCTGTGCCATCGGAAGCAAAAACGCTGCCGTCATCGGTCCCGATGCCACGCCGCCGGAGTCGAAGGCGATTGCTGTATAGATCTTCGGCACAAAAAACGAGATTCCCAACGCGATCGCGTATCCCGGAATGAGAAACCACAGGATCGAGATCCCTGTGAGTACCCGCACCATCGCAAGTCCGAGAGAAACCGCAACACCCAGGGAAAGTCCCATTCCCATGGCCTTCGAGGAGATTGCTCCATCCGTGATCTCCTCAACCTGTTTATTTAGAACGTACACGGCCGGCTCTGCCTTTACGATGAAGTATCCCATGATCATTGCGATGGGAACAAGGAACAGCGGGTGGGCAGACTTCGCAAGCACCTGTCCGAGATAATTTCCCGCCGGCATGAAGCCCACGTTCACTCCCGTAAGAAAAAGTACCAGCCCCGCATATGTATAGACGAGACCGATCGCGATCTTCTTTAATTTTCTTGTTGTTAATTTTAACATGAAAATCTGGAAAATCATGAAAAATAAGATAATAGGCAGTAAGGAGACCGCGATCTCCTTCATGTAGGCTGGAAGTTCCCTCGCAAAGAGCAGGAACAGTTCTTTTGAATCACCGATCTCCGGGATCACCGGCGGTGTGTAGGCACTGCTGTCCGCCTTGAAGATCATACTTAAGATCATGACTGCGAGGATCGGTCCGATGGAGCAGAGCGCCACAAGGCCGAAGCTGTCGTCCGCCGCGTGACGGTCGCTTCGCGTTGCAGAGATTCCGACACCGAGAGCCATGATAAACGGCACGGTCATCGGTCCCGTCGTAACGCCGCCGGAGTCAAAGGCCACGCTTAAAAAATCCTTCGGCACGAACATCGCCAGTACAAACACCACGCCATAAAAGACAAGCAGCAGCGGCGGAAGTGCCACGGAGAACAGCATTCGCAGCAGTGCCACAACAAGAAATGCGCCGACTCCGCATGCTACGGACAAGATCAGTGTCATGTTCGGCACAGCCGGAACCTGATTCGCCAGAACCTGAAGATCCGGCTCCGAGATCGTAATGATGAAGCCTAAGAGAAAGGACAGCCCGATCACCACCGGAAGCTTCCGGCTCTTCGTCAGGCACGTTCCCACTCGCTCGCCCATCGGTGACATGGCAAGCTCTGCGCCAAGTGTAAAAAGCATCATTCCCGCAAGCAAAAGGACTGCTCCCAAAAGGAAACAGAGCAGGATGCTGGAGGAGATGGGCGCGATCACAAAGCAGAGCACCAGCACTATCGCGATGATCGGCAGTACCGCCTGCAGCGCCTCATTCCACTTCTCCCGCAGTTTTTTTGTCATTCCCAATATTCCACTCTCCTGTCTTTTTGAGGCGGACATTCCCATTCTCTCAAAATCCGCCCTGTTACTTGGTTTCTTTCCACATTCGTGTTCTCTCCGCCAGGTATTTCACGAACAGGGGATGCCGTTACAGGATATGCGGGCTTGCAGCGCCACGATCCTGTAACCGGCGAATTATGTTTAGTATAACATGGGAATTGTGAGAAAAGTATGTTTTGAGAGGTTAAGATTCCGCTAAAAAAAGGCAGATTTGTTCAGATAATTTACTATAAAAAGGGGATCAGGCGGTTAAACAGCCCGGAGCTTTCCCTGCCCGCCTGCTCACAGGGAACATCAATAAACGTAAACCGACAATGCTATAAAAAATACCTGCAGGATCGTCATGATCAAAAACAGAGGTGTAATAAATTTATACCATCGCTCAAGAGGGATTCCCATCAGACCGCATTCCAGTGAACAGTTCGTTGGCCAGAACATGTCCGAAAAGCCATCACCAAAACAATATGCCAATACCGCTGTCTGGCGGCTTACGCCTACAATGTCAGCTACAGGTGCCATAATCGGCATAGTGATCGTAGCCTGACTGGAGGAACCATTAATGAAAATATTAATGATGCTCTGCAAAAACAACATTCCAATAGCAGAAATGACGGGATTCCCGATATCTAAAAGAGAAGAAAGATAGTAAACAATTGTATCAGAAATAAGTGCTTCTTTCATGACAATAAGAATACCCCGGGTAAATCCGATCACAAGGATCGAGGATACTACACTCTTAGTTGACTCAATAAAAGTAAGACAGATCTCATTCAGACTGCTTCCTCCCACGACTCCCGCCACTACCATCATTGCTAAAAATAATGAAGATATCTCATCGATATACCATCCAAGCATGCTCGTTCCGTAAAGCAGGATCCCTATCGTAGCAAAAAACAAAATCGTACACAATTTGCGGCGAAATGTAAAGTTCACCTCTTTATCATACTGCTTTTTGTCCGATCGCTCCACTTCATCACAGCCATATAAAACTGAAAGTTCAGGATTCTGCTTTACTTTTCTGGCATAGCGCATCACATACCAAATAGATACCATTTCAAATACTGCAAAAATCACGGCGCGATAGGCAACGCCGGAATTCAGCGGTACATCAGCGATGGTCTGGGCAATTCCTACTGAAAACGGATTTGTCATAGCTGCCGCAAATCCGGTAGCCACGCCAATATAAACGACGGCACCACCTACAAGATTGTCATAGCCTAATGCCAGCATTATGCTTGCAAACAACGGCACAAGACCATAGGTTTCTTCAAATATACCCAATGTTGATCCAAGCAGGCCAAACAACAGCATTCCTACAGGTATCAATAATTCGGTACGTTTCCCCATCAATTTAAGCAGCGCAGACACCGCAGCATCCAGTGTACCGTTGTCTTTCAGCACATAAACAAAACCATATGCAAAAACAATAAGAAACAAGATATCCGCAGCACTTACATAGCCACGAGACACCGAAAGAAAAATATCAAAGAAGCCTGGGCGGTTTCCTTCAACAAAATGGAAACTCTCAGGTAATACGATCGTTTTTCCATTTGCTGTATCAATTACCCGATCATATTCTCCTCCAGGAATGATATACGTCAATCCTACTACGACCAGTAAAATAATCGTTAAAATTACATATGTATGAGGTAATTTCCACCCGATAAATGACTTTTTACACTTTTCAGTCATGTTCCTTTGCTTTTTTAACATTCCTGTTTTCCTTCAATAAAAACATGTTCTGCTTTCGCATGAATATCAAATGGATGATGACTCCAGATGACGAGATCCGCATCTTTTCCGCTGACAAGCGCACCTTTTCGATCATCGATACCTAAAATCTCTGCAGGATATGATGTTACTGCGCGCAATGCTTCCGCATCATCCATGCCAAAGCGAACAGCCATAGCAGCATAAATAGGCAAATAATACAGCGGTGTTACATCATGATCGGCAGTGATGCAGACTTTAACACCTGCCCTATTGAGGACACCGGCAGTCTCAAAGCTCTTATTCCAAACCTCCTGTTTGCTGCACGGGTTCATGCTGGGACCGACAATCGCAGGAAAACCGCTGGCTGCTATATGTTCAGCAATGTCAATCCCATCCGTGCAATGGACTAGAACAATCCTGATATCGTACTCCTTGGCAATACGGATCGCCGTACAGATATCATCCGAACGGTGAGCGTGAATATGCAGCGGGATTTCTTTTCTCAGAACCATAGCCATATTTTCCATGCCGGGATCACACCGAAAATGATCATCATTCTTTTCCGCTTCTTCCTTCTCAAAAAGATATTCCTTCGTATCTTCCAGACATTTACGTAAGTGATAAGCAGTACCCATACGTGAAGCGAATCCATGCTTAGCTGCCTTCGGGTTTTCCCCAAGGCTGCCTTTCACAGCAGCCTTGCGGGTCACGATCATCTCATCTGCAATCTTACCCGTTAACCGGATAACCGAAGCAACACCTCCGATAACACCATCACTGCCCGGACAAACACAGGCACAGGTTACTCCTGCCCGGACAGATCGTTCCACCGCTCTGTCAAAAGGATACAGACCGTCCAGCACTTCTAACTGAGGGGTAATCGCATCCGAGTAATCGCAACAATCATCACCCACTTCCCCCATACCTTCTTCGCTGATACAAATATGACTGTGAGCATCAATGAAACCTGGCGTTATATATTTTCCCGCCGCATCTATCACTTCTTCATTTTCTTTTGGAGAAATATTGAAATCCACTTCCGTTATTTTCGTATTTTCGATACGAATATCCAATTTTTCAAAATCATTTGTACAAGTAGTAAACAAATATCCGTTTTTAATAAGCATCAATGTTACCTCTAAATATAATATTTTTTCCGATATATGGGAGTTAATAACCAATCATTACAGCAGCCGTCATAAATACAAACTCCATAATAAACAGGATGCCAAACAACGGAGTAATAAATTTATACCATTTGTTAATCGGCACTCCCATCAGACCACAACAAAGAGCGCAGGAAGTCGGCCAGAATATATCTGCGAAGCTGTGTCCCAACTGGTATGCCAATACGGCAATTGAACGGCTCATACCAACCAGCTCGGCTGTTGGTGCCAAAATCGGCATTGTAATCGTTGCCGCACTTGTTGAACCATTGATAAAGAGTTTTACAATGTTCTCAATTATGATCATTCCGTAGGCAGAGAGGTATGTACTTGTATTTTTAAGCAGGCTCACCAGACCGTATACGATCGTATCTGTGATCATGCCCTCTTTCATTAAAATCAAGATTCCTCTGGTAAATCCGACAATTAACATAGAAGAAACCATGCTCTTAGTAGACTCAATAAAGGTCTTACAGATCTCAGTTGCAGAATAACCGCTGATAATACCTGCAACCACCATTGCCATTAAGAAAAATGCTGATATTTCATCTACATACCAGCCCAGATTCAAAATAGCATAGAATAAAAATATAATGACTCCAAAGAAAAGGACTAAACATAACCCCTGACGGATATTCATAGATGCTGTCTGTAATTCATTCAAAGATTTTGCCTTGACTGCATCCAGCTCAGTGCCATAAACCACAGATTTGGTCGGATTTTTTTTGACTTTGCGGGCATAGTACATCACATAAGCAATGGCAATGATCTCTGTGACAGCAAAAATGAGCCATCGGAATCCCATGCCTGAGTAAAGTTCAACACCTGCAATATCCTGTGCAATAGCGATGGTATAAGGATTCGTGGTGCCTGCGGCATATCCGATCGATACGCCCAAAAAGATAACTGCGCCACCTACGACAGCATCATAACCCAGGGCAACAAAGATTCCTACGAAAACCGGAAACAGTCCATAGACTTCCTCATAAATACCCATAGTAGATGCCATTAAACCAAGAATCAGCATTGTGATCGGAATCAATAGCTGGACACAATTGCCAATCTTCCGTACTAAAGTTCCCAGCGCAGCATCCATCGTTCCATTTTTGGTTAAAACATAAACAAAACCATACGCAAAAATAATGAGGAACATAATATCAGCAGCGTCCACATAACCAGCTTCCAGAGCCTGAAACAGACCAAACAGCCCCGGCGCCTCAGCATCTACATACGCGTAAGAGTCAGGCACAACGACCATCTTTCCTGTAACCGCATCCTCTACACGCTCATAAGATCCGGCAGGAATGATGTGTGTAAGAATCAGCACGATGAACATAATAGTGACAAGTATCACATATGTATGCGGCATCTTAAAGTTTTTGATCCTTTCCTTTAAAGTTCTCATAAGTACCTCCTTAGTTTATAATCTTTGTAGCAACACTGCATGTTTTCTGAATGCTTATCCATCACCTTGCAGCACCACACTATAATACACATTCAGTCCCTTCAGCATTGCCTTTTCTTATATTTAAATCCTTAAAGTTACTTGAATGTCAAGTGTGAAATTGTTATAATAATAACAGTTGCTTTTTGATCATTATCCACATTCACCGGAGTTCTAAAAATGGGCAAAAAAAATCTTACCATCGGAGAAATATCCGAAATATTGAACATTACTCCCTCAACTCTTCGTTTTTGGGAAAAGGAGAACCTCTTTCATGTCAGTAAAAAGAGCAATCACTACCGAACCTATACCAATACGGATTTAATCGACATAGCTGATATTCTGTATTATCGGAATCTTGGAGTACCGGTTAAAGACATCCGTGCATTTTCTTCTCTGGAATTATCTGAATATGATCAGTTCCTGGAAAATCAGGAACGGGAACTCAACAAAAAGATTGAAGAATATCAACAGATGCTGCTAAGATCGCAAAGTCTGAAAAGGAACTATTATCGGTTGCTGAGACTGCTTGTCAATCCCTTTATCCTTGAGACTCCGGACTTTCATCACGTCATCTCGTGGGATTTCCGTGAAAAAGAACGGATCCGGCAATACGTATCCGATCCTTCATACTACGTCTGGTGTAAGGATACCAACTCAGAAAGTTCTGGACGTAAAGGACTCATTGTATCTGAAAACAGTTCTTATTCCCGCTCGGATCTTATATGGGAAAAAAGGCCCGGCAGTCGCTACATCAGCTTTCCCGTCAAGGCCATGATTGAAAATGATTATTCCGGACTTGAAGCACCAAAGATCGTAGGCGAAGTGCAGCGCCATACCACTACCGGTTATTTAATTACTCGTCACCTCTTAAACTGCAAGATCGATGGCGAAAATGTCGAATATCTGCAGGCTTATCTTGAAATCACTGGATCGTGGGATGATTCATTTACAAAAAGATTAATGTTAGATTAATGTTTTGGTGAATATATCTTTTTTAGACAAATGAAATTATGCATGATTTTTCACAAAAAACACTCTTTAGATTTGTAAAATAACTCCCTTTTCGGAATTGTGTACCCATTGGAAATGAGTTTATAAATATACAATGCAAACAGCAGACATCTATTTTACAATCAAATATATAAAAACTAGTATTTATAGGGGGGTAAATCAGCATGAAATGTCCATATCGTGGTGAAGAAATGATGAGAGGATACCTGATGAGCTCACGAGACATTACTTTTACAATTGATAATCAGACAAAAGTTTTTCATACAAAAAATCGGACGATTTGGAATTGAGTAAAAGTTCAGGAGGAATCCCTCATTGTGAAGCTTATCGTTGTAGTAGTTGTAAAAAGATTTTGATTGATTATGCAAATAGATAACTTCCAATCTTTCGGTGAGATTGAAACTCAGCGACAACTCGGAAGTTGTCGAACTGACACATTAGAAAGGGTTATATATGAGTGAATTGATTAAGGCTGATAATGAATATAAAGAGTGGATTGCCGGAATATCCACTGATTTTAGAAGAAGCCAAATCAGGGCTTCTATGAAGATAAATGATGAGATGCTAAGATTTTATTGGAAACTTGGTAAGGGCATTTCATCTATGAGTGAACAGTTTGGATATGGAACAAGATTTTATAAAACGGTGAGTGACGATTTGAAATCTATTTTGCCAGATGTGAAATCATTTTCTCCAACTAACTTGAAATATATGAGATACTTTTATGAGATGTATCCTGACGCAGTAATTTGTCCTCAAGCTGAGGACGAATTGATTACAGATGCAAATCGTCCCCAAGTTGGGGATGATTTACAAATCATTTTTAGAATACCATGGGGACATAACAAAATAATACTTGATAAATGCAAAGGAAATTCTGCAAAGGCATTGCTATGTAGTTGTAGAAATAAAGACAGGAAAATTTGATTCTTCTTATGCAGGTCAATTGGGAACCTATGTTGTGGCTGTTAATCATCAGATGAAAACAGAAGCCGATAATCCTACATTGGGACTTCTGATTTGCAAAGATATGGATAAAGTAGAAGCCCAGTATGCATTAGAATCAACTAGCCAGCCACTTGGTATTTCTAGTTATGAATTATCAAAACTTATACCAGAAGAGTTCAGAGGTAGTATGCCTACCATTGAAGAGATTGAGGCTGAATTAAATGAATAACTTCCAGGTTGTCGAGCTGATAAAATCCCTTTAGGAACTAAAGGGCGCACTTCTATACTCTCCTTCCGGGAGTATTGTGCGTCCTGCGGAGCTTCATTCTCTGTCAGCAGAAAAAGGCTGCATGACCGAAAATGTTTCGTCACTTCGTTCCGTCAAGGGAGCTACACTCCCTTGCGACGCTTGTGCGTCTATCCCTTGAGGACTTGCCGTCCGCAGACGGTTTTGAGAACCGTCCGCCGCCAGCAAGTTTGATATTAACAAATCGGGATTTTTATGAGAGGAGAATTCATATGTGGTATTGGTGGTTTATGTTGATATGTGATTTGTTAGTTCCCGTAACCATGCTTATTGCCGGGAGAATGATGTGGAAGCATTGCCCTAAAAGTATAAATGGTATAATTGGGTATAGGACAACCCGCTCTATGAAAAATATGGATACATGGAAGTTTGCACATGATTATTGTGGTCGACTTTGGTGGAAACTGGGTGTAATAATGCTTATTCCGTCCGCTTTAATACATATTCCATTCTACCAGAGTAATGAGAAAACGATTGGAATTATTGGAGGTATTCTTATAACAATTCAATGCATCGTTTTAATCATTTCAATTATCCCAACGGAGTCTGCGTTGAAACGAACATTCAATGATGACGGAACAAAAAGATAACTCGGAATTTGAAGGAGTGCACATGATGAAAAGAAACAAAATAACAGCATTATTATATTTTATAATGTCTTTGCTTTTCTACGTTAGTGGTATATTAAATTTTACTAGTGATGTCAGGATGGGTGTTATATATCTATGTCTAGGTTCAACCTCTTTGTGTTTTGGTGCTACATGGTTGAATAAAAATAAAAAAATGATGATAACAAATAAATCGGTATTTGATATGCGGAGGTAATGATTATGAATAGAAATATAAAAGGTGGTTTTTTAACATTGAGTGGCGTTGTTGGTATTGTAGGAATGATAATAGTGGCGATGCAAAATCCGGCAACTGCATGGGTAACGCCACCTGGAAGAATGATTGCAAGTATTTTAGAAAATGGAGTATTGATTCCTACAGTTTTATTCCTTGTTCTTTTTATTTATGGATTGTATATTCTCCTAACGGAGAAAAAAGATTGAGCAATTCCAGTTTTCCGTGCCGAGACTAAATTTTAATTTGAAGGTGATAACGCTATGAAATGTCCAATTTGCAGTACTGAAATGGTGGCAGGCGATGTTGTCTGTAAGACCGCAGCTGGACCTACCTTATATCCTCGAAAGGCAGAAGAAACAGAGCAAGCATTTTGGTAAAATGTTTTTTGAAGTAAGGACTCAATAAAAGCACATGACCTTGACGGAGGCTGGTATTGTCCAAATTGCAAGAAGGTAATTGTGCTTTGGAAGCAAACGAGCAAAGGCAACTCCCAATTTATCGAACCCATACAAACGGGGAGTTGGAGGAGGTATCTATGATAAAGCGATTTGATAAAGTTGATGGCAGTTATGTTGAAAAATTATATGGGCAAGATAGATATGGCTATTCCAAGAGTGATACGATAGATTTCTATGATTTAGTCGAGTTAGCAAAGGAAGGAATTAGTAGAGGATCGGTTGTACTTATCTATGATTTCGAAAAAGGGAAGGTATACACTCCATTTGAAAAGCAGAATAATATTGTTTATGGAGATCCGGTATATGTAGAAAAATTCATATATTTTTTGCAGTGTGATTATAACAAGAAAAGAATTTCTTTATATCGCTATTTACCAGAGAAAATACTGGAAAAAGTTGCAGAATTAAACCTCGATGATTTGAATCCATATAATTTGCATATTGTAGGTAATCCACTATATATCATAAGTCAGGAAGATGGAGAAGGATTTCGATGTTATTATCCAACGGAAATTTTCTTCCCATTAAAGCACAATGAATCGGTGATTTTTATAGAGGATGGCAAGGTCTATATTGAAGCTTGGATAGAAGAAGGTTGGGATGACGAAAACAACTGTGCAACAGATTATTATAAATATTACGACAAAATCATAGTAAAAGATTTTGCAGGTAATAAAATTTCCGAAGAGGTAGGTTGTTTGAACAAAGGTCCTGATGGAAATTGGTGGATTTCATAAATACAAACAACTCGATTGGTCGGAAACTGGTGAATGATAATGGCGATAAATGTAGAGCAGACAAAAAAGTATTATAAGGATATTAAGCAAGAGGATTTGTGCGACTGTAATTACTGTAAGAATTATTATTTGCAAGTAAAAGATGCATATCCTAAGGTAGCAGAGTTTTTGGACAGCATAGGAATAGATATTGAAAAGCCATTTGAAACAAGCCCATTAGAGCCTGATGAGCATGGGATGCTGGAGTATTGTATATGCCAGTATATAGTAATTGGTTCCGCTCCAAGTGAATTATCAAAAGAAATAGAAAATGTGAAGATTGATATTTCAGAATCGCATCCGAGTACAGATCTGATTCAGGAACATTTTGTGATAGACATTTATCCAATCTGTTTAAAATGGATTCTGTAGTGCGGGCAAATTCCAGTTTGATGAAATAAAGAAATTATTGGAGAGGGAAAATATGGTTGGAAGAATTTATCACGTTGGATTAACCGTTTCTGATTTGGATCGCTCGATTGCTTTC
>ERZ833782.2256-NODE-2256-length-13262-cov-3.100326_pt1 | contig 13262 bp, 11 predicted proteins | sample MGYA00519577_ERZ833782 | MGnify/ENA primary metagenome ERZ833782 (study PRJEB31850, sample SAMEA3708745) | human gut metagenome | biome: human gut; feature: human-associated habitat; material: faeces | place: China | collected 2014 ...
CGCTGGAGCGATGCCTCCAAAGCCGCGAAGAACTGGGGGGACGACGACGCCATGAACCAAGCGCTCGTCGACGCGTTCCACGAGCTGCGCGTGGCGACCGTCCTCATGCACGGCATCGTGCCCACGGGCTGCGAGCTGATCTGCGAGCACTTCGCCATCGACCCCGTCGCCTTCTTCTCCTGGGACAACATCTTCAAGGCGAATGACGAGCTCGCAGCCGAGTTGGGCGAGCAGCCCGGCACGCACGCCATCAAGGCGCTGCCGCCGCGCTTCGATTTCTTCGCAAAGCACCCGTCGCAGTTCTAATCCGCTCCAAAACCGCCGTCACCTCAACACCTCAAAGCAAGACCTCCATCTCTCTGGTCGGGAACTGGAGGTCTTGCTTTCTTTTGCGAAGCCTTCGCGGACCATCGAGCCGACGCCTTTACCGCAAATGCGCCCCATCTTTGCCATCGGAAGGCACTCCGATGTCAAATTTTCCTTCTGTGTAACCGAACGGCCCTTCAAGCAAGCGTCTTGAGTCGATTTGGACTCGCAAGACAAACCTTTAACGCCATCCCTCTTTATCGGGCTGCGCAAATATCGCATCCCATGCTTCGAAATCGCCGAAATTGGAAATATTCGCCACCTTCCGGTTACACTTCTGTCGAATTTGACAATTCTCTCCATTGACAGAATGCCCGTCGTGTCGCCAAACCCAAAATGACGGTATTCAAGTGTATGATTTTCCCAAATGACCCATATGGCGAGACGGCCTGCACGTCAAGCGCAGCCGACGCAATGTCACGGCAGATTGCCGCGATCATATTGCCCCACCCACGAAAGGACCCTTATGACCCTCGAGATTCGCCAAACGCTCCCCGGTGACGTCATCGCCGCCGAACAGGTCCTTAATGACGGCAAGGCGGCGCTTGCGGCGCTCGGCGTCCCCCAGTGGCTGGGCGACTACCCCAATCATCTCGATATCGAGGCCGATATGGCCGAAGAGGCCTCATATGTGGCGGTCGGCGGAGACGGCACCGTGCTCGCCGTGATGGCGCTTTCCTTCTCGGGTGAGGAGACCTACGACCAAATCGACGGGGCCTGGCTGACCGAATCGGATTCGCGCGAACCCCGCTATGCCGTCATCCATCGCTGCGCCATCAGCGCCGCCGCCGCCCGCCGCGGCGTCATGACGCGCATGTTCGCCGAGGGCGAGCGCATTGCGCGCGAACACGGATCTCAGAGCATCCGCGTCGACACCCACGAGCGCAACATCCCCGTGCAGGGACTCGTAAGTAAACTCGGCTACACCCACTGCGGCACCATCACGCTTCCCTACCCCGGCGAAGTTGATCCTTTGCGCATCGCATTCGAGAAGGTCCTCTAACCTATGGCGCGCCCGGGCATTCAAAAGCACCTCGACATCGCCGAGCTCCTTCGCTGCCCTTTATGCGGAGCGGAAATGCATGCGCGGCAATCCTCGGTCGTCTGTGAAAACGGCCATGATTTCGCCATCTCGGCGAAGGGCTTTTTGAACCTCATCCCGCATCAGAAACCCCTCAAGGGCTACGACGAAACGTTCTTCGCAAGCCGCCAACGCATCATGGAGCATGGTTACTATCGCGAAGTGCATCAGGCCGTCGCCGCCTCTCTAAACGAGCTCGCAAGCACGGCGACCATCATCGATGCCGGGTGCGGCGAAGGATCATACACCAAGGACGTGGCTCGCGCGCTCCCCCACTCGACCGTCTTGGGCCTCGACATCGCAAAGGACGCGATTCGCGTCGCCGCTCGAGGTGGCGGTCCGGTGCGCTGGCTCGTTGCCGACCTTGCGAACATCCCGCTCTCTGATTCCACGGTCGACGCGATCCTCAACGTGTTCACACCCGCCAACTACGACGAATTCAAACGCGTCCTCAAACCGGGCGGAATGCTCGTCAAGGTCATCCCCGCCCCGCAGCATATGCACGAGCTGCGCGAGCTTGCAGGTGAGCAGCTATCCGAGACCGATTTCGTCGACCACGGCGTTTCCGAGCACCTGATGCGCCACATGAACGTCGTGGGTCGGGCCCGCGTGACCCAAACGTCTCCCGTTCAGCCGGAAGACGCACTCGACCTGGTGCGCATGAGCCCCGTGGCCTTCAGCATCGAGGAGCACGCCCTCGATCTCGGCTCTCTGACGCACATCACCGTCGACGCCGAGATCATCTGCGCTCAGTTCACTTTCCACCGTGGCTGTTGCGCCAAATCTCTCGTCCCAGGCCAAGAGCCAGGAACAGGGCGCTCGCATAACCCAAAAAGCCGATAACGGGGATGCCGAAGATGACCGGCTCGATCTTGGCGTAGTACACGACGGATGAGCCGATGAAAAGGCCCGCGATGACGATCGCCATCGACAAGCGGTCCACGATTCCGCCGAAATGTCGGAGCACCTGCTCGCTGCCGAGCACCTGCATGTTCATCTTGAGCTGACCGCGCGTGAGCATCCTGGAAGCCAAACCGAGCTGCTCGGCCATCTCCAGATGACCCTTGAGGGCGCGGTACGACGCGTGCGTCAACTCATCGGCGGCCTCGCGGGCACGGCGATACGAGCTTTTCTCATGCTTGATATGCTCGGTGATGATCTCGATCATGTTGACGTCGGGCATATATTCGGTGAGCAGACCCTCGAGCGTCACCATGCCGCGGGCGAACATCGTCACCACGCTGGGCAGTTCGACATCGTTCTTGCGCGCCAGGCTGATGAGGGAGGTCAGGAACTCGCCGATGTCGAGGTCCTTCAAATCCAGGCCGGCAAAATCGGCGATGATGAAGTCGAGGTCGCTGAGGAACGTGGAGTGGTCGAGCTCGGCGGAGTTGCCCCTCGTCACGGCGAAGCGCATGAGCGAATCCTTGAGCTTGGGAACATCGCCCGTCGCGACCGCGTAGATCATATCTTTGACGATGCCGCGGTCATGGCTGGACATACGTCCCACCATACCCATATCGATGAAATAAACGATGCCGTCTCTCACGATGATGTTCCCCGCATGCGGGTCGGCATGGAAAAAGCCATCCTGAAGCACCTGGGTCGCATAGTCATCGACAATGGACGACCCAACCTTCTCAAGATCGTACCCCGCCTCGACCAGACGCTCGGGATCGGCGATGGAGATACCGTCGACGTAGTCCATGACAACGATGTGCTCGGTGCAATATGCCAAATACGAGCGCGGGCAGGAGATCGCCCCGTCATCCTCGTGCAGCCGATGGAACTCGTCGAGGTTGCGAGCCTCCATGAGGAAGTTCGTCTCCTCGCGAAACGACTGCCACAGCTCCTCGACCACGCCCTTGAGATCGATGAACTGGTCGGTTTTCACAAAATGGGACGCCTGGGCCACGATGGAGCGCATGATGTCGATATCTTGCGCCATGACCTGCTGGGCGCCGGGGCGCTGCACCTTGATGGCCACATCCTCGCCCGTGAGCAGCGTGGCTCGATGCACTTGCGCGAGCGACGCGCTTCCCAGGGGCTTGCGGTCGATATGCGAGAATATCTCTCCGAGCGGCCTGCCGTATTCGGCGACGAGGCAATCGTTCACCACGGCGAACGGAACGGGCTCCACGTTCGAGCGAAGACGACGCAGCTCATCGCAATACTCTTGCGGCAAAATCTCGGAACGATTGGCGAGGATCTGCCCCATCTTGACGAACATGGGACCCAAATCCTCGAGCATGCGCCGCAGTCGACGCGGCGTAAGATTATGCCATGCCTCGTACTTGCGCACGATCGACAGGATCTCGGCGATGCGCTGACGACGGCCGCGCGAGGTGAGCTTGACCTCCTCGGAGGGAGCCATGGCCTCCGGCTCCTCCGGGAAGACGTCGACGGCGCGCGGCATACGCCATGATGAGCGGAGCGCCTCCTCAACCCCCTCGAGGTTGACCGTGTCCTCGGGGCTCAGCGGTTTGCGGGCGGCATTCGCCCCATCGTGCACGCTCGATGTCGAAGCGCGCTTGTCCTCTGCGTCGATGGTCATGAGCGGTTACTCGACCGCCTGACCGTCCTCGACGGGCTCGGCGTCCACAGGGGCGGCGGGCTCGGCGTCGACGACCACAGTCTCTTCGACCTCGACGGTCACCGTGCCGTCATCGACTGAATCGACTAGGTCGCGCACATGAGCCATGAACGCGACGCGCTCGGACTTGGTCAGCAAGCGCACACGGGCGAGAATGAGCTCGTCGAGGATGCGCTCGGCGGCAGTGGCCCCATGCTCGCTCAGACGCTCGGTCACCTCGGAGAACGTACCGCCGGCATCCATGAAGATATCGGACATGGAGCGCGTGAAATCGGACGAACGGCTGTCGTGACGTGCCTGCTCCCCGCGGTCGTTAAGATCGCGCAGGACCTCCTCGCCGCGCGCGTTCAGCCCATCAAGGAGCTCCTTGCCCTTCTCCGCGGTCACCGCCGCGGCACCGAAGCCGACGTTGACCATACCGTTGACGAGCTCTTCGAATTTCGTGGCCATGGAAGCCTCCTAGACATTCACCGCGCGCCCGTTGCGCGCGCTCCCGTAGAAACACTTGTACCCATCGCCGCTCCTGAAAAGCCGACGGCGGCGAACGGTTTTGCAACCTCGCCGCCGTCGCGATGAATATCGGGTTAGCTGGAGCTTAGCGCTCGTTGTCTGACATCGCGAAACCGTTCTTCATCGCGCAGCTCGTGATGTAGAGCACCTGCCCGAGCAGCTTGTCCGTTGCGACCTTGAGATCGGCGCACAGCGTATCGTTGGCTTTGGCAAGCAGGGCGGGAATCTGCTCGTCGGCAAGGTCGGCAGCGGCCTTATCCGTTTCACGCAGCATCTTGTGACCGAGAGAGCCGATCTTCTCCTGGTAGGACTCGATCTTCGCGGAAGTCTCGTTGAAACGGGCGTCGGCAAGGGCGGCGATGACGCGATTTGCCCAGTAGAAGCTCTCGGTCGTCACGCGCCCGGTGGTGTCAGACAGGTACGCGGGCATCTCATCGACGTTCGCGTACAGCGCGACCAGGGAGTTGAACGCATTCGAACCAAAGGCCATCCACTGGATGCACTGAAGCGGCTCGGGAACATATGGGCGGATCTGCAGAACGGCGAGCTGGCTGTTGCGGTTGATGCCGATGGGACGATACGCGTTGCGCGTGGTATGCGTGCCCTTGTTACCGTAGCAATCGTACTCGGTTCCCTGGTAGTGGGAGGACAGGACGTACTTCACATCCTCGATGGTCACCTTGCGCTCGGGCACACGGCTCCAGGGGATGTCGTCCGATTCGGGCGTGAACGCGGCATCCGGGCCGTCCCAGCCGTCGTGCGGGTTCAGGCAACGCTGCATATACCAAGCGCGCGGGGTGTTATAGACATGGTCGGAATCGGAATGAGAGCCAAAGGCCTCACGCGGGTTGAAAATCTCACCCGAGCGCATGCCCTCGCGGACATCCGCAATCAGATCCATGAGGTCGGCGAGATACTCCTCATACGCATCCGCCTCCTCGCCCTCAAGATCGTCGAGATCATCCGTGAAGTACTCCTCGTCCAGGATGTCCTCGGGCTCGAGGCGATTCGTATTGGTGAGGTTGAGGTGGTTCTCGGCCATCCACTCGCGCAGATCGGGACTGGCCATGTGCTCGACCTGCTCCCCCTCGGCGTCCAAAAGATCGAAGTAGTCGATACCAAGCTGGTTGGGCATGGTCACATAGGCGTCGTCGGGAACGCGTTTGGCGATCCAGTGATGGCCGCCGATCGTCTCGAGCCACCAGATCTCATCGGCATCGGAAAATGCGATGCCGTTCATCTCGTAGGTTCCGTATTGCTCGAGAAGCGCACCCAGGCGCTGAACGCCCTCGCGGGCGGAGTGGATATAAGGCAGGACGACGGTGACGAAGTCCTCCTCGGAGAGGCCGCCAGGCACCTCGGGCGTGTAGTCGGGATCGCCGGGCTCACCATGGGCGGGAACATACTCGACGAGCGGGTCAGCACCGAGCACGCGCTCATTTGACGTGATGGTCTCGGTGGCGCTCATGCCGACGTTCGCCTCATTGAAACCGGCGGCGGCCCAAACACCATGGCCCTGAATGACATCGGGAACGCTGGAGTAGCGCATGGGGTTGTCCGGAAGCTCGAAGCTCAGATGAGAGAGCACACTCGTATAGGTGCGCGGCTGGTCCTCGGGATGGACCACCATCATCTTCTGAGGCTCGAACTTGCCGTTGGGCGAATCCTCATTGCGGGCGACGATGGTCGACCCGTCGTAGCTCGCGTGCCTACCGACCAAGATCGTGGTGCATGCCATGAATCCTCCTTGGGGTCTGTGCGGTCATTGGCCACAGTGTACCCATGGCAACGCAAGGCTACGCCGATAAACTGAGGAGCAACGCGGCAAAGCCCCCACCGTGAACGGTGCCGGGGCATCGAACACGATGGGGGCTCAACGAAGAAAGCGGGAACGTGCCACGGGCACGCTGCGGGGAAAGCGCGAGAGCAGTCGCTAGGCGAGCTTGGCAGCTTCGGGGTGCTGAAGCTCGGCCGCCAGGCACACGTTACTCATCAGCATGGCGCGCGTCATGGGGCCCACGCCGCCCGGCACCGGCGTGATGGAACCCGCAACCAGCTCGGCAGATGCAAAGTCGACATCGCCGCAGAGCTTGCCGGTCTCATCGCGGTCCATACCGACGTCGATGACGGCGGCGCCCGGCTTGATCCAGGGGCCCTTGACCATCTTTGGGATGCCGCACGCGACCACGAGGATATCGGCACTCTGGCAGATCCGAGCGAGCTCGCACGGGTCGGTATGGGAATGCGCAACCGAAATCGTGGCATTGCGCGCAAGCAACATGAGCGACATGGGCTTGCCCACGATGGACGAACGCCCCACGATCACCGCGTTCTTGCCTGCCGGGTCGATACCATAAGCGTCGAGCATCTCCATGATGCCGGCAGGCGTGCAAGGGCGAAGCCCCGGAAGGCCTCGAACGAGCTTGCCCAGATTCTCCGGGTGAAAGCCGTCGACGTCCTTCTTGGGATCGATCGCGGCGACAACCTGCTCGGCATCGAGATGGGCCGGCAGCGGCATCTGCACAAGAATGCCCGCGATGGAGGGGTCGGCGTTCAGTCGCTCGATGAGCGACATGAGCTCACTTTGCGTCGTATCCTCGGAGAGCTTGAAATCCTGGGACGGGATGCCGCACTCCTCGCAGTCACGCAACTTGGCGCGAACATACGTGGCGGAGCCCTGGTCGTCGCCGGCCAGCACGACCGCCAAACCACACGGGATATCCCGCGCCATCAGTCGCGCGGCGCGCTCGGCAGCGCGATCGCGAACCTCGGCAGCGAGTTTCTTGCCGTCGATAATCGTAGCCATGCCGGTCCTTAGAACAAACCGGTGATGACGCCGTTGTCATCGACGTCGATGTTCTCGGCCGCGGGAGCCTTGGGGAGGCCCGGCATCGTGAGCACGTTGCCCGTGAGAGCGACGACGAAGTGGGCGCCAGCGCTCACCTTGAGCTCGCGCACGGTGATGCGGAAATTCTCGGGGGCGCCGAGCGCGCTCGCCTGATCGGAGAAGGAGTACTGGGTCTTGGCAACGCACACCGGCAGGTTACCGAAGCCGTTGGCGCGCAGCTCTGCGAGCTGGCGCTTGGCTGCAGGCGCGAAGTCGACGCCGTCGGCATGATAGACCTTGGTGGCAATCGCCTCGAGGGCGTCTGCCACATCCGTACCGTCCTCATAGGCGAACTTGAACTCGTGGGGTTCCTCGATAAGGCGCATGACCTCGTCGGCCAGCTCGAGTGCGCCCTCGCCACCCTTGGCCCAGACCTCGGAGAGACGAACGTTCACGCCAACCTTCTCGCACTCGGATGCGATGAGGTCGAGCTCGGCCTCGGTGTCGGTCGGGAACCGGTTGATCGCGACGACGCAGGGCAGACCGAAGACGCTCTGGATGTTCTCGACATGACGGAGCAGGTTGGGCATACCGGCCTTGAGGGCCTCGAGATTCTCGGTGTTGAGATCGGCCTTGGCCACACCGCCGTTGTACTTCAGGGCGCGGGCGGTAGCGACCACCACGACCGCGCTCGGGCGGATCCCGGTCATGCGGCACTTGATGTCGAGGAACTTCTCGGCTCCGAGGTCCGCGCCGAAGCCTGCCTCGGTAATGGCAACATCGCCGAAGCGCATGGCCATCCTCGTGGCCATGACGGAGTTGCAGCCATGCGCGATGTTGGCGAACGGACCGCCGTGCACGAACGCCGGCGTGTGTTCGAGCGTCTGCACGAGATTGGGCTTGAGCGCGTCCTTCAGCAGGGCCGCCATGGCGCCCTGGGCCTTGAGCTGGCTGGCGCGAACGGGCTCGCCGTCGTAGGTGTAGCCGACCACGATCTCCCCGAGGCGCTGCTTGAGGTCGGAGATGGAGGTCGACAGGCACAGGATGGCCATGACCTCAGACGCGACGGTGATGTCGAATCCGTCCTCGCGCGGGACGCCCTGGGCCTTGCCGCCGATGCCGTCGATGACATGGCGGAGCTGACGGTCGTTCATGTCGACGACGCGCTTCCAAGTGATGCGCTTGACGTCGATGCCGAGCGCGTTGCCCTGCTGGATGTGGTTATCCAACATGGCGGCGAGCAGGTTGTTGGCAGCACCGATGGCATGGAAGTCACCGGTGAAATGGAGGTTGATATCCTCCATAGGGATGACCTGGGCGTATCCGCCGCCGGCGGCACCGCCCTTGACACCGAATACAGGGCCGAGCGAGGGCTCGCGCAGCGCGACGGCACTCTTGACGCCGCGGCGACGCAGAGCGTCGGCCAGACCGATGGTCGTTGTGGTCTTGCCCTCGCCCGCGGGCGTGGGGTTGATGGCAGTGACGAGGACGAGTTTAGCCTCGTGGTCGCTCGGCTCGTTGAGCAGTGAATAGTCGACCTTCGCCTTGTCGAAGCCGTAGGGGATCAGGTGCTTGGCGTCCACGCCGGCGGTCTCGGCCACCTGCTGGATCGGCCACGGCTCGACGGAGTGGGCGATTTCGATATCAGTCGGCATGGCGGGTCCCTTCTCTTCAGTCATGTAACGCGTTCAGAATAGCACGGCCAATCATGAACCACGGGCTTTACAATCCGGGGGACTCGACTCCCAGATGTTCGAACGCCGCGGGCGTCGCCATGCGCCCCTGGGGCGTGCGGACGATCAGGCCGCATTGCAGCAGATAGGGCTCGTAGACATCCTCGAGTGTGTTGGCGTCCTCACCCGTTGCGCTCGCAAGGGTCGACAGGCCAACGGCACGGCCGCGGAACGTCTTGCACAGCGTCTCGAGGATGCGGATGTCCATCCAATCCAAGCCCAGCTCGTCGATCTCGAAGAAACGCATCGCCTCTTGCGCGATACCGAGCTCGATGGACCCCTCGCCGCGAACCTGGGCGTAATCACGAACGCGCTTGAGCAGGCGGTTCGCGAGACGGGGCGTACCGCGCGAACGCGAGGCAATCTCCTTTGCGGACTCTCGGTCGATCGACACGCCGAGGATGCTCGAAGAGCGGCAGACAATATCGGCCAGATCCTCAATGCCGTAGTAGTCCAGACGATATGAGATGCCGAAACGATCGCGCAGGGGACCTGTGAGCATGCCGGAGCGTGTGGTGGCGCCCACGAGTGTGAAGCGAGGGATATCCAGGCGAATCGAGCGGGCGGCAGGCCCTTTGCCGATCACGATATCGAGGGAGAAGTCCTCCATAGCCGGATACAGGATCTCCTCGACCTGGCGGTTGAGGCGATGAATCTCATCGATGAACAGGACGTCACCCGGCTGCAGGTTGGTGAGGATCGCCGCGAGGTCGCCCGTGCGAGCGATGGCGGGCCCTGAGGTGGTCTTGATCTGCGCGCCCATCTCGTTTGCGACGACCGCGGCCAGCGTGGTCTTGCCCAAGCCCGGAGGACCTGAGAAGATCACATGGTCGAGGCTCTCCCCTCGGCTCTGCGCGGCCTCGATAAGGATGCGCAGGCTTTGCTTGATGGGCGCAGGCCGCGCTCGACGTCGAGATCGTCGGAGGTGAGCTCCCCCGTCACGAACCGCTCCGTCTCGCCTCCCGCCGCATGGCGGGACGGCGAATCGCCCCACAGATCAGTCGACTCGTCTACTTCCCACATCACGATTCCATTCCCAGCCGCCTGAGCGCCGAAGCTAATAGCTCCTCGACGCGCATATCCTTGCCATCATACCCATCGAGTGCCAGCGTGACCTCCGCGGCGGTGAAGCCCATGGAGAGCAGGGCCGCCGTGGCATCCTCAATCGCCGAAGGAGCCGCGGGCGCGGCGGGTGCAAACGGCAGCGGCGCAGTGGGGGCAGCCGAACCTGCAAGCGAACGATCCTTCTCGAAAACACCCTTGAGTTCGAGAATCAAGCGCTGTGCGGTCTTTTTGCCCACGCCCGGCACGGTCGCCATTCCCTTGTCGTCCTCCATCATCACCAGCGTATACAGCTCGGGCACCGTAAATGAGGACAGAATCGCGAGGGCGAGCTTGGCGCCCACGCCGCTTACCGAGACCAGCTTGTCGAACATCGTACGCTCGTCCTTTGTGGCGAACCCGAACAGGGTGCACGAATCCTCACGCACAACCATGCGCGTGTACAGGCGAGTGGACGAGCCGACCTGCGCGAGGCTCGAGGCGGTGGTTGCGGAGATGCCGAGTTCGAAGCCTATACCGTTCACATCGATGACGGCCGTTCCCGCGGTCGCCTCAATGAGCGTGCCATTCAATATCGAGATCATGCGTAGGGGTTTCCCTTCTCTTGCGTGTAGGCACCACCGCTCAATTCCCACGTCCGATGCAGGTGTGCATGGCACACCGCGCACGCCAGCGCGTCTGCGGCATGGTCGGGCTTTGGATCGTGATCGAGATGGAGCAACGTGCGAACCATGTAGGTGACCTGCGTCTTATCAGCGGCGCCCGTGCCAACAACGGCCTGCTTGATCTGCATGGGGGTGTACTCCCCCACCTCGACCCCGCACAGGGAACACGCGACGAGAGCGGCGCCGCGGGCATGGGCGGTGGGTATGGCGGAACGAACATTTGCGCCGAAATAGATGCCCTCCACAGCCGCTTCATGCGGGCGATAGCGATCGACTACGGCGGTGAGCTCGTCGGCGATACGCCGCAAGCGCGCCGCCAAGTCAGAGCCGGACGAGGTCTCGATGCAACCGTATGCCCGGCAACGCACCTCGCCGCGGCGCTCTTCGACGATGCCCCACCCGGTGTTAGCCAAACCCGGGTCGATCCCCAATATGACCAATCCGTCTCCTCGATATCTCGAACGTTTGTTCTACTATACCATGCATACGGTCAAGGGGTGAAGCGATTTTAGTTCAGGGAGAAGAAGCCCGCGCGTCCGGAAGCACCAGCGTCGCCGTCTTGCGACCCGAGCCCGAACGCCTCGGGTCCGAGCCCCTCGGAGGCCATCCGCCCCAGCGCCTCCCGGACGGACTGCTCGGCATCCTTGAGCTGCTCGCCCATGCGATCGAGCCCTTCCTCGCCCATGAGCTCGCGGCGTTGTTCCGGCGTGATGCCAAGCAAGTCGGCCAGCATGTCCATGATCTCACCCCGGGCACGTTCGGCACGAGCGGCACCGCGCTTCTCGAGGCGATGGAACTCCGCATCGGCCAAATCTGCCGCACGAAGCCGCTCCTGCCCATGCCTGCCCATGTCCGACCAGCCGAGCATCGACGGCCAGGCGCGCTCCACAAAAGAGCGGGACGACACGATCGGGCACGATGGCAGAAGGCGCCGCGACGCCTCTCCCGATCGGACGATCATCAGGATGAGGGCCGCCGACTCCGGATCACTTGCAAACAGCGGCAGATCGTCCAGGACGGCATTGCGGTCGACATGCGCCTCGAGCGCACCGTCGATCTGAGAGGGATCGAGCGCGAGCAGCGAGGACAGCGCTCGATCGGCGATATCGCCGTCGGCGCCGAGCTGGCACACCGCATCCCGCAGGACGGCGGCCATATCACCGGCGACGGCGTTGAGACCGAGTAGCTCCTCGGGAAGGACCGCTGAAATGCGATTCCGCGCGCGAGCGAGCCACTCCAACGACGTCAGGTACACATCGCCAAAAGGCGCGAGCGTCGCCACATTCGCGCGCGCGCCGACCCGCGGGCGCAACGCGTAATCGGTCTTATTGAGGGCGCTGAGTGGCATCGCATGCTCGATCTGAGCGACATCCTCCATCATCAGGGCGTCGACGTGCGCCTGTGCGGTTGGGGCGGAGATGCCGGGGTTGCCGGGCTCATCGCCATCCAACAACGGGCGAATATCGGGGGCGACGCGCTCGACCATGCGAATGTGAAGACGCGAGGCCACCTCCCGCGCGAGGCGGGAGCGCGAGGCATGGAGCTCCTGGGCGGTGCTATCGGATGCCGCATCATGCTCGACATGCAGCGCGATGACGGACCGAGACCCCAGGGCATCGACGGCCAAACATGCGAGCAGGCTACTCGCCAGGCCACCGTCCAAGGCGACGAGCACGCGCCCGGCGCCCTGCGCTGCGACCGAATCCCGCAGATGCAAGCACAGGCCATTCCACATCCAGGTGCCGCGATCGAAGCGCGGGATCTTGCGATCCTCAACCGCCTCGCAAGGCACCCCGCGCACCACATCCTGCACCAGCAGGGACTCCTCGAAGCACGGTGCGAGGGCCACGACACGTCCCCCGTCGTCCAGCACATAGGAACCACCCGTATAGACTGCATCGTCATAACCGCCGACGGGGGCCATGCACGCCATCCAAATCCCGGCACGTGCGACCCGCTCCGCCATCTGACCCGCAGGAAGCGCGGCCGCCGCCGCCGAATCGCAATCCGTCACATCCAAACCGTTGACGGGGAAATGGAGCAGCAGGTCGCAACCGCCGGGAAGGGACGCAAGGTCGCGCTGGGCGTCGAACGTCACCGCGATGCGTGTGCCCGCAATGTCGAACACCGGCGGTGACCACGGTGAGACGGGAACGCCCTCCTGATGCCTGATCATGGTCAGACGCAGCGGCACCACACGTCCGCGGCGCAGTAAAAACGCCTCGAACAGCTGACCGACCTCCAAGGAGAGCACGGCGGGGACGATGCACGCCACGCCGGCCGCATCGCAGACCGCCGCGAGCCGATCGAGGGCCCTCAGCAGGTCATGTTCGTAGTTCGGGTAGTCGACCAGCGCCCCCGGCGTGACCGAAGAGATGCCGATACGCCCGGCAATCGGCGCGGTGACGGTGGTCCAGTTCAGGTT
>ERZ833782.2263-NODE-2263-length-13232-cov-4.372240_pt1 | contig 13232 bp, 24 predicted proteins | sample MGYA00519577_ERZ833782 | MGnify/ENA primary metagenome ERZ833782 (study PRJEB31850, sample SAMEA3708745) | human gut metagenome | biome: human gut; feature: human-associated habitat; material: faeces | place: China | collected 2014 ...
GGGTTCCAGCGGCGATTCCAGCACGGCGGGCTCCAGCGGCGATTACAGCACGGCGGGTTCCAGCGGCGATTACAGCACGGCGGCAGCCACTGGGGCTTATTGCAACGCAAAAGCAGACGGAAAAGATAGCATTGCCGTTGTAAACGGTGCTTGCGGTAAGGCGTGCGGCGCACTGGGCTGCTATCTGGTGCTGACCGAGTACGATGATGACGGTCACATGATCTGCGCCAAAATGTCCCGCGTAGACGGTTCTGCCATCAAAGAAAGCGTTTACTATACCCTCAAAAACGGCGAGTTTGTGGAGGCTGCACCGTGAAGAAGCACTACAACAAGCGTTGGCTTGAACAGCACTGGGATGCAAGGCAGCCGGAGCGGTTGGAGCATATCCGGCTGAAACGGCAGCTGAGAACAAAAAAGGAGGTGGACGATAATGAAGCCGAGCATGGGAATCGCAGAGTGCTGCCAGATCATGCGTGATAACAACATTTCAGTGAGCGAGCCGATCTTTACCGGTATGATTCAGGCTGGCAGCTTCCCGGCATGGGCGGTGCCATCCATTGACACCAAGAGTGCGGCTCCGCTGATCTCCCGTGCCGGATTTATGGCGTGGGTGAAGGATTTTTACAAGCTCGAAAAGGTTTATACAAAGGAGGATCCGAAAGAATGAAACTCAAATCTACTACTTACTACTGGTTGGCTGTCGTTTTTGGCGGCGTTGGAATGGGCACAGCTATGGGCGCAGAGGGCACCGCGCAGACCACTGGATACATCTCCGGCACGCTGTTTGCGGTGTCGCTGGCGCTGATTTTGGCCGCTGTTCTGCTGGCTCGTCTGGGCTTTGCCGCAGAGGACAGGGAGAGAGCCGCAAAGCGGCGCAAGTACGGCAAGATCAACCGTGCCCACGCCCGCAACCCGGAATACCCGGAGAATCAGGAGCGTGGGGCATGATGACGGCCAAAGAGTACGTTGAGGGCAAAGTCAAATCCTACACGCGGCTTGCCGAACGCTGCAGGCGAGAAGCCGAAGCCTCAGATGACATTGTTGTCCGGGCCGGATACTCCGCACGGGCAAACGTCTGGGAGATGTGCGCCGAAGAAATGGACAACGTGCTGGAGATGCTGCAAGAGGAGTCCGGGGAGGTCACGTATGCCTGACACTGTCCACCATGTCATGTGGTACACCGTCTGGGATGCCAAGACCGGAGATCTGGTAGCATCCGGCACGGCGGCAATGTGCGCCCGACGGCTGGGGTATTCCAGCTCCGGCAGCTTCGCCAGTGCAGTGAGCCACTGGCTGCACGACGGAAGCTGACACGTCAAGTACACCATCCGGCGGGAACGCATTCCCAGAAGTGAGGTGGACAGCCTGCCGCAGCGCCGCAAGCGCAAAAAGAAGCAGCCTGCCAGTGTGTTCCAGCACGGACAGACCACAAGGTGACGGGGTTCCAGACCTCCATCACCACAAAGATATCACAAACAGGAGGTTTTTACAATGCATGACGTGGCATTTTACTATTGCTACGGACACCGCAAAGAGCACTGCAGCATTGACGTGCAATGCTTTGAGGGCGAGCCGGTCAAGGCCAGCGTGGACGCCCAGCACTGGGCAGATGAGCAGATCCAGACCGGCGAATACAGCCAGATCGACGTCAAGGACGCCCTGGGCAACCTGATCTATTCGAGGTGAATATTTATGCAGAAAGAACGCATGAAGCGTATGACCAAGAGGGAACGCGTCAAAGACCTTTCCAACAAGGCCGAGGGTATTTACTACTATGTCGGCCCGCAGCACATGACGTTCCGGCTCATCAATGCCGGAAATGACCTCGCAAGCGAGATCAACCACGCAGTGTCCTTTTTCACGACGTTCGCCGAAAAAGGGTACATGGACGATACTTTCAGCCGAGCCGTAATTGACAACATTTACAGGATGGTCGGAAGGATGATGTGCGATATTGACATCATCCACGCAGCGGGCGGCGCGGAGGTCATGCCTGAACCGTACGAAAGCATTGATTTTTGTTACGGGAATGAGTACCGTACCCTGCTGCATGAGGCAGTCATCAATGGCTTGCCAGACAACTACAAGGGGCCCCAGCAGAATCCGAATGTGATAAACCTTGTAAAGCCGTCTGTGTCCTTCAAAGACCCCATGGAAAAGTTCGACTTTGACCCTGACGAATACAATGACGGCGAATTTATGAGCTTTACCGAGCACGAAGAGCCGCGCGACCGCAAAATTGTTTTTCACTGCACAAAGTCGGATCTGGATGCGATCAAGCGCTTTGCAAATATCATTCAAATCAAATTCACAGAGGAGGAAATCCACCATGCCTGATACCGCTGCCAAACCAATCATTGTCGAACAGCAACAGCCTGCGCAGGTGCATGAAAATGCTATCCCCCAGGCAATTTCAGAAGAAACCACTATTCAGAACTTCAACGCGAGCGCTGCAATCAGCAGTTGGAAGCTTGCTTGCAGCATGGGAAAAGCATACGCTCAGCTTCCGGACGGCATGGTTCCGCAGAGCTATAAAGGCAACGTCGCTGCCTGTGCCGTTGCCTGCAACATGGCGGCCAGAATGGGCATGGACCCGACCTTCGTCATGCAGAATCTGTATGTCGTGCGGGGTAATCCGTCCTGGAGCGGCAAGAGCTGCAAAGCCCTGATTGATAATTCCGGACAGTTTGCCGGTCGCACCCGCTACCGCATGGAGGGCGAGGAAGGCAAGGACAACTGGGGATGCCGCCTGATCGGTGTGGACAAGGTCACCGGTGAGAAAATCGAGGGGCCGAAGGTCACAGTCAAAATGGCAAAGGATTCCGGGTGGTGGGACAAGCCCAACAGCTTCTGGCCCAAGATGACCGAGATGATGCTCAAGTATCGCGCAGCCGCTTATTTTGCTCGTGCGGAGTGCCCGGAGGTCCTCATGGGTGCAAATGTTGACTGTGAATCTTACGAAGCCCCGATGGAGGATTGATGCATGCTTAACGTTGTAGCCATCATTGGCCGCCTTGTGGCGGACCCGGAACTCAAGACCACCACGCAGGGCACCAGCGTGTGCCGTTTCCGTATCGCCTGCGACCGCAGCTATGTCCGCCAGGGAGAGGAGCGCAAGGCCGATTTTATTGACATTGTCGCATGGCGGCAGACTGCCGAGTTCGTCTGCAAGTATTTCCAGAAGGGCAGCCTGATTGCCATCGACGGCAGCATCCAGACCCGCCAGTATCAGGACAAGAACGGCAACAACCGTACCGCTTTCGAGGTCGTTGCGAACAATGTGAGCTTTGCGGGCGCAAAGGCGGCGGGGAAGTCCGCTGCACGGAGTTTTGAGCAGCAGACGCAAAGTTATGCACAGCAGGCAAACGCCTCTCACAGCGCACCGCAGGCCGGTTACGCGCAGGGCGAGCCGGACGACTTTGCCGAGATCACCGACGACGGCGACCTGTCGTTCTGATAACTGGCAAAGCGATGTGCTATCTGACGTTACGGGCGCTCAAAAGGAAGGAGGTGGAGCATGGAAGAGGAAGTAAGGCCAAAGGCTTTGATGATTCCGTTTGACAAGTTCGTCATTCTGGATATCCTCCCGCCGGAACAGTACAAAAACGTTGTCACCCAGATGCGGCAGTATGTGGAGCTGAATCGGGAGCCGGAAGAGATGCAACCCATCGAACGCATGGCATTTGAAGCACTACGCCCGTTCATGAACGAAAATATTAAAACGTATAAACGCAAAATTGACGCGCAGCACACGAACGGCAGTAAAGGCGGTAGACCGAAAAAGCCAAAAGAACCCAACGAAACCCATGGGTTTTCTGAGAAACCCAACGAAACCCATGGGGCACCAAAGTACAAAGTACAAAGTACAAAGTACAAATCTAATACTGACGTATTAGAGAGAGATGGAGACGCTGACGCGTCTACTACACCCTCCCAAGCAAAATCGAACCGTTTCCATCCGCCGGATGATGTGGAGGTCAAGGCGTATTTTGCCGAGAAGGGCGGCTCAGATGAGCAGGCGCAGCGGTTCATGGACTTCTACACGTCCAACGGGTGGAAGGTGGGTAAGAACCCCATGAAGAGCTGGAAGGCAGCTGCATCCTGCTGGATCTCGCGGGACAAGGAGCGGCAAAAAGCCCCTGCGTTCCAGCGCAACCCGGTGCGGTACGTTTCCCGCCCGCCGGAGGAAGCCGAAAAGGCCAGGGATTTCATGAGGGACGCACCGGACCGCACCATGAAGTGGCTCGAGAAGCGAAAAAAGGAGGAAGAGAATGCCCCGATACAAAGTGATCCTTGAGTGCAGTGGCCCGGTTGGAGATGCAGCACTCACCTACCGCATGACGGCATCCAGTCCGCAGGCGGCAGAATTCAGGGCCTGCCAGATGGCGGGCGACCACTACCCAGAGTATACGGATATTCAGGCAAAAAGAATGGAGGTCGAATCCCCATGACGAACCCGACATGTAAGGACTGCCCGGAGCGGCACACGGCCTGCCACGACACCTGCCCGCGCTTTGCAGAGTGGAGAACGCAGCACAAGGCAGAATTGATCTGCACCAACGCCCAGCACGCCGCGGAGCGCATCAGCCGTAACGATTTCAACAAAGAAGGATGGATGGGAGGAAGAAAACGGTGAAAGTGCTGATTGCCTGCGAGGAATCGCAGGAAGTGTGCAAGGCGTTCCGCGCCAAGGGTCACGAAGCCTACTCCTGCGACATTCAGGAGCCGTCCGGCGGGCATCCTGAATGGCATATTCTCGGAGATGCGCTCAAGGCTCTGGAGGGGGGGGGCAAGTCGTGACGATGGACGGCGTAACGCATGACGTTGGCAAGTGGGACTTGCTCATTGCACACCCGCCTTGCACACACCTAGCTGTTTCTGGTGCGCGGTGGTTCACGGAGGGGAAAAAACCACTCAGCTTACGCTATGAAGCTGCTGCATTCTTTATGAAATTTATTGAAGCGGATGTCCCGCATATAGCGGTTGAAAATCCTGTGTGCGTGATGTCTACGCTATACCGAAAGCCGGATCAGATTATCAATCCTTGGCAGTTTGGACACCCGGAGCAAAAGAAAACTTGCCTGTGGATTAAAAATCTTCCTATCCTTGAGGAAACTGACAACGTGTACGACTACATGACGACGTTGCCACCAAAATTGCGAGAAAAGAATCATTGGATGGGACGCGGCCACTCAAAAGAACGTAGCAAAACTTTTCCAGGCATTGCAAAAGCAATGGCTAAACAGTGGGGGTAAAAATGAAAACCGTGACGACCTGATTGGAGGGAAACTATGAAAGCAGTCCTTTTGAGCATTCGGCCCAACTGGTGCAAGCTGATTTGGAGCGGGATGAAAACCGTGGAGGTGCGCAAGAATCGCCCGACACTGGAAACACCGTTCAAGGCGTACATCTACTGCACCGGTCACGATGGCTTGGTCATGAAATTGCCCAAGGCGGGCGTGCAGAAAATGGACGGCAGAGTAATTGGCCAGTTCACCTGTGAAAAAATCGACAAGCTCGTCCACATCGGAACGATGATGGACATAAACATTTTGACATTGGACGGGTGGTATAAACCGGCAGATGCACTGCTTCAAGCGGCTTGCTTGACCGAAACGCAGGCTAAAAAGTATCTCAAGGGCGGTGACGGATACGGCTGGCACATTTCTGACCTGAAAATTTATGATAAGCCAGTAAAGCTTAAAGATTTCTGGGCGATACAACCCTGTACGCATCGCGGAGACTGTTGCACCTGCCGCAGATGGGACGCGGAAAAGCTAATTTGCCGGGGAGAAGCATTCGGAATCGAACGCCCGCCCCAAAGCTGGTACTATGTGGAGGAAGGCAGATGAAGCTGACCCTCTACGGCGACCCACGCACCAAGAAAAATTCCGCACGCATTCTCCGCACACGCTCCGGGACCCCATTCGTGGCCCCCAGCAAGGTTTATGTGGATTATGAGACGGACTGCCTGCGACAAATCAAAAGGCCACGTAGCCCAATCTCTGCCCGTGTGAACGTGAGGTGCGTGTACTACATGAAAACCGCCCGCCGGGTCGATCTGGCAAACCTCATCGAGGCTACAACGGACATTCTGGTTAAAGCCCGCGTGCTGGAGGACGACAACAGCAAGATCGTCGCCGCCCACGATGGCAGCCGGGTGGATCTTGATCGGAAGAACCCCCGGGTGGAAATTGAGATCGAAAAAATGGAGGAGTAAAATGCTTGATATGCTATTTGAAGTTGCAAGCACGCTGTTCATGGCAACACTTGCAGGGCTTTTTATCTGGTTTGTTCTTAGCGATGGCAACCCAATTGAATATTTCAAGCGGGGGCTCAATCGAAACAAACCTTGCCTTTGCGACCGGTGCGTATTCTTAAAGCAAAAATTTGGGGCGTCAGAATCCGGATATCACTATATCTGCCAGAGCGGTGACAAAGACGAAGGATACATAAATCCGCCCGAATATTGTTGCGATTTTGAAGAAAGGAGTAATAATGACCATCACATGGATACCTGAGAGTGATGCACCCAAGCCGGGCGAAGCCAGCAATGTGAAAGAGCTGCGGGACTGGTTCGAGCGCCTGCCGAAAATGCGGGCGCTGATTCGCCAGCAGCAGGAACGCATCTCAAGTCTGAAAAACGCAGCCACCTCAACCACATCCGGGACTTCCGGCGCACCCGGCCGCTCCGGAACCAGCGACAAGGTAGGCCGGAACAGCGACGCCGCCATGGATGCCGAGCAGCATCTGCACGAGCTGAAATGCCAGTATGCCGAGATGCAGAAGAAAGCCATTGAAGTGGCCTACATGCTCCATGCAGACCCGGCGTCCATCAAGCGCAGCCGCTGCCTGATCCTGTATTTTGTGGAAGGAAAAAGGCAGGCAGAAATTGCCCGGATCGTGGGCTATTCAAAGCCGTGCCAGGTCTCTCAGGCGGTTTCTGACGGACTTGAGCAGCTGGCTGAGATCACCACGGAACTGAATCTCGGGTGATTTGTACATTTTACACAACAAAACTGCGGTTTATTTTTACATGCCTTGGGATTTACTTCTAATCGGCTCAAGGCTTATCATGGTACCATCGGCAAAGCCGAAAAGGCAAACCGATGCACGCAGTCTCCGGAACGGCCTTCCCGGCGGGTTTCATGCTTTGCCCCGCTCCCCTTCACCGTTTCGCGGGCTGCTTCTATGCGATACACTGACACAAAGGCAGGCTGCCGCTCATGAGAGACAGGAGGCGGTTCGATTCCGCCGTATCGCACCGTATGGCGCATGGACTAGACAACCCGCAAGGCCGCACGTGCAACCTCCCGTGCCAAGAAAAGGCCTTAGAATCCTTGCCAAGGTGTAGCTTTCCTGACAGGATGTGCGCCAACCAACAGCCCCGGCGGAGAACCGGAGCTGTTTTTATATGGCCGCCTGAGCGCAATTTGGAGCGCGGCGCGTGTGCGTAGACACGGCTGGTTCGATTCCAAGGGCGGCTTTTTATATTCCCGTAGCTCAAAATTGGTAGAGCGCTGGTCTCCAAAACCAGAGGCTGCAGGCTCGGTCCCTGCCGGGAATGCCAGCTGCGTACCCTGTGAGGGGGCTGCGCAGATAGCCGGGCATCTGGCGGCGAAAGTTCCAGATGCAGCGGCGCTCCACCGTTTGACGCTTGTCCAACGTAACTGAATGCGGGGCGCTGCTTATATGCCGTCATAGCTCAACTGGAAGAGCGCCGCCCATTTAAGGCGGGACAACGTTGGTGACACCACGGGAACATCACTGCACAGCCAGCCACTGCGCACATCCGTTCCGTGGGTGCTGGTTCAAATCCAGCTGGCGGCTAGCGTGATTTTAGAGTGTCCGCAGTGGACACTTTTGGAGAGGAGGCATACAAATGTTTGAGCGCTTGAAAGAACTGATTTGCGACATGGCAAAATTTTTGACGCGTCTCGGCGCTGGCCTTATCCTCTCGGCCTTACCGATCAGCAACAAAGAAAGCCACTTTGTGCGCTATGCGCGGTGTTTCGGTTTCCGTGCAGACCACACAAAACGCGAGCCTCGGGCAGAGATCGGAGGCCGTGGCTGTATCCAAGGAGCACGGCCTGCTATCCGTGCGGATTAACCGCTGCTGATACAATACGATTAAAAACCAGCTTTTTGCATGATGAGCTCCATGCAGCAAAGCTGGTTTTTCTTATGCCGCTTTAGCTCAGTCTGGCAGAGCACCGGACTTTTAATCCGGGGGTAGCGGGTTCGATTCCTGCAAGCGGCACATTCGATATTTTGACCGTTCGGGTTTCCGGGCGGTTTTTCTTTTGTATGAGTTTAGAGAGGTGGTGGCGGTGGGCGCACGGCGGCTGACAGATAAGCAAAAAAAGAAGATCGTTGCGGACTATGTGCAGCTCCAAAGCTACCGTGCAGCCGCAAAGCTGAATGACGTTTCGGACGCGACCGTTAAGAAAGTCGTAAAGGAAGACCCGGAGAGTGCGCGCTTGTGTGCACAAAAAAAACGGGAAAACTCGAAGGACATGCTTTCTTACATGGAGAGCAAGCAAGGAGAAGCACAAGAGCTTCTCGGGCTGTACCTGAAAGCGATGGCCGACCCGGACAAGATCGCGGAAGCAACACTGCCGCAGCTGTCAACGGCGTTTGGCACCATCGTGGACAAGTTTGCCATGCTGGGAGACCAGAATAGCATAGAAGTCCCGGACGATGGCCTTGTGGAGGCCCTGAATGCCGCCGCAGACCTCAGCCCGCCTGACGATGTGGATCTTCTGCCAAAGGAAGAGGACGACAATGCGGAAAAGTAACGGCTTTCGCTGGAAAGCCCTCAGCCAGCGGCAGAAACAGGTTCTTAGCTGGTGGACACCGCAGAGCGCATACAGCGGCTACAACGGCATCATTGCCGATGGCGCTATCCGCTCGGGCAAGACCTTTGCCATGAGCTTTTCTTTTGTCCAGTGGGCCATGACCTGCTACAGCGGCCAGCAGTTTGCCATGTGCGGCAAGACCATTGCCAGCTTCCGGCGAAACGTGCTTGGCACGCTCAAGCAGCAGCTTGCAGCCCGTGGCTACAATGTCAAAGAGCATCGGGCAGAAAATTTCATGACCGTCAGCAAAGGCGGCAAATCCAACGAGTTTTACTTTTTCGGCGGCAAAGACGAGAGCAGCCAAGACCTGATCCAGGGCATCACGCTGGCTGGGGCATTCTTTGACGAGGTGGCGCTGATGCCGCAGAGCTTTGTCAATCAGGCCACTGCCCGCTGCTCCGTCACCGGGTCAAAATTCTGGTTCAACTGCAACCCGGGCAGCCCACAGCATTGGTTTTATCTTGAGTGGGTGCGGAAATGCCGTTCCCGCAAGATGATGTACCTCCACTTTACGATGGACGACAACTTGTCGCTCTCCGAGGAAATCAAGGCCAGATACCGCAGCCAGTACAGCGGCGTTTTCTACCAGCGCTACATTCTGGGCCTGTGGACGGTGGCAGAGGGACTTGTATATGACATGTTCGACCCCAAAAAACACGTCATTGACGTGCTGCCCGAGCTGTCCCCGAAGAGCGCCTATGTGGCGTGCGACTTCGGCACCCAGAACGCAACGGTGTTCCTGCTGCTCCAAAAACAGGCCGATGCAGACTGCTGGATCGTCACCAGGGAGTATTACTACAGCGGGCGAGAGCAGAAGCGGCAAAAGACCGTGGGCGAGTACGTCACAGATCTCAAAGCGTGGCTGGACGGCCTGAAGCCGGAGCGGGTCATCGTGGACCCCTCTGCCCTGCCCCTGATTACGGAACTGCGCAAGAATGGCTTTACCCAGAACCCGGCAAACAACGACGTTCTGAGCGGTATTCTGGACGTACAGACCATGCTGCAGACCGGGCGGCTGAAGATCTGCAAAGACTGCAAGCACACGCTGGAAGAGTTCGGCGTATATGCTTGGGACCCAGATAAAGATGACGCCGTGCTGAAGGTCAACGACCACTGCATGGACGCCATCCGATATTTTGTGCGCACGAAGCGCCTTGTGAAACTGAGGGATTGATTTTGAGCACTGTATACACATTCCAGACCTTTCAGCAGGCGCAAGCCGCCGGGGAACAGGCTGATTTTGTCCGGCGGTTCGTGCAGCAGCACTGTGCTTCCGGCCCTTACAGGATGGCGCTGGACGCCGACCTGTACGACGCCCAGAAAAACCCGGGCGCGGAGCGCTTTTCGCAAGCCTACGCCTTTATGCTGAAACGCCTTTCCAAGAACACACGGCAGGATGTTCCCCGGCCCGATATGGTCAAGAGCAATCTGTTCCGGCGGCTCAACAAGCAGCGTGCCACCTACTCTCTGGGCAACGGTGTTACCTTTGCGGATAAGGACGTGGACAAAGAAAAACTGGGGGCTGAATTTGACGAGCAGATCCAGAAAGCCGGATACTTTGCCCTAATCCACGGTGAGAGCTTTGGCTTCTGGAACAACGACCATCTGGTGGTGTTCAAGCTGACCGAGTTTGCGCCCCTGTACGATGAGACCTCCGGCTCCATGCGGGCCGGGGTGCGGTTCTGGCGGCTGAATCCTGACACGGATATGCACTATGTCCTGTACGAAGAGGACGGTTACACCGAGTACACGGAAAGCAGGATCGGCAGCACTATGCAGGAGACGGCCCCGAAGCAGGCATACAAGAGCGTGACCGTCTCCACCCCCGGCGGCGGGCTGGAAAGCGTGGAGGGGGAAAACTACAGCACTCTGCCTGTGGTACCGCTGTGGGGATCCGACCTGCATCAAAGCACCCTCGTAGGCCTGAAAGCCTACATCGACAACACCGATCTGGTGACGTCCGGCTTCTGCAGCGACTTGCAGGATTGCGCACAGATTTACTGGCTGTGCGAAAACTTCAACGGAATGACCGATGATGAACTGCAGGAGTTCCTTGCGAAGCTGAACCTCTACCACATCGCCGGTGCGGACACCAGCGAGGGCGGCAAGATCACCCCATACACCAGCGAAGTGCCGGTGACTGCCCGGCAGACCCTGCTAGAGCTGCTGCACACCCGGGTCTATGAGGATTTCGGCGGTCTGGACGTGCATTGTGTCAGCGCAAACAGCACCAACGATCATCTGGATGCAGCCTATGAACCCATGAACCAGAACGCAGACGACTTCGAGGCTCAGATCAAACCTTTTGTTCGTCAGATCTGTGCGCTGGCTGGCTTTGGCAGCGCAACGCCGACATTCAACCGGAGCCGGATCGTAAACACCGCAGAGCAGGTCAGCACAGTAATCTCCGAGGCGGCGATCATTGGGCAGGACATGGCCATTGACCTACTGCCAAACCTGACCCCGGAGCAAAAGGAAAAGGCTCGGGCGGCGCTGATGGCTGAGAGTGCAGAGCGGGAGACCGTGGACGAGGAGGAGGAAAACAATGGCAGCGAATGAAACCTATGAAGAGTTCGTGGAGAAGTTCAAGCCGAAAAAGACTACTGACGACTGCTATACACCGCCTAGCGTATACGCTGTTATCCGGGACTGGGCCTGCAAGGAGTACGGCATCGACCCGGCCAAAATTGTGCGTCCATTTTATCCCGGCGGCGATTATGAGAATTTCGACTACCCGGAGGGTGCCGTTGTTCTGGACAACCCACCGTTTTCAATCCTGTCCCGAATCTGCGGGTTCTATCTCGATCGTGGCATTCCGTTCTTCCTATTCGCTCCATCTTTGACAGCGTTTTCTGGAAGAGCAAATAATATGCGGATGAACCATATCATTTGCGACTGTAGTATCGAGTACGAAAACGGTGCAATCGTCAGAACAAGTTTTGTGACCAGCTACGGCGGGGACATCATAGCGCAAACAGAACCTCGCCTTACGAAGCTGGTAAACGATGAGGTAGAACGCCTTAGACGCACCAAAACAGTACAGCTGCCAAAGTATACATACCCGGATAATATTGTAACGGCTGCAATGCTACAACGATACAGCCATTACGGTGTGGATTTCAAAATTCATAAAAAGGACTGCGCTCCAATTTATGCGCTGGATTCACAACGCTCCACGGGGAAAACGATTTTTGGTTCAGGTCTGCTGCTGTCTGATTGTGCTGCGGCTGAAAGGGCTGCGGCTGAAAGGGCTGCGGCTGAAAGGGCTGCGGCCACAAAATGGGAACTGTCCGCCCGGGAGCGTGCTATTGTGGAGTATCTGAACAGCCATGAAGAAAACAGATCTTGACCGCATCACCACCCGGCAGCTGAACCGCCTGCGCCGCCGCATTTTGCGGGTATACGGCACAGCCCGCCGGGAAATGACCGAGCAGCTCACCGAGTTTCTTGGAAAGTACCGAGCGTTGGACGAGCGCAAGCGGGCGCAGCTGGATGCAGGCGAGATCACCGAAGAGGATTACCGCATCTGGCTGCAAAATCAGGTCTTTCAGTCCGATTTGATGCGGGCAAAGCTGGACGGCATCACCCAGACCTGCACCAAAGCCCAAGAGACGGCCTACAAGCTGGCCCGGGACGAGCAATACAACATCTTTTCCTTTGGCGCAAACTGGACCTTCTACGAGCTGGAACAGGCCGCAGGCGTGACGTTCGGGCTGACCCTGTACAATACCGAAGCAGTCAAGCTGCTGCTGAAGGAAAACCCCAAGCTGGTGCCAAACAAGCGCATCAAGAGCGAGAGCAACCGCACCTATGACGCCCGGGTGTTCAACCGCTACGTCATGCAAGGCATCGTGCAGGGCAAGAGCGTCCACGACATCGCCGTGCAGGCCGTAAACGGCATGGCAGACACAGAGATCCACTGGGCCATGAACAACGCCATCACGGCGCTCACAGGCGCTCAGAACGCCGGGGCATTGCAGCAAATGCGCAACGCCCAGGCTTTGGGCATCGAGGTCAAAAAGCGGTGGAACTCCACCCACGACTACCGCACCCGTGAAATGCACCGCCTGCTTGACCAGCAGACGGCAGAGCTTGACGAGCCGTTCAAAGTCATGGGCTACGAGATTCAGCGCCCCGGAGACCCCAACGCAGCGCCGGAGATGGTTTACCACTGCCGCTGTGTGCTGTCCTCTGCTCTGGGCAAGTATCCCAGGCAGAACGCCATGCAGAGAGACAATGTGACCAAAGAGACCACCCCCGTCATGGATTACACCGAGTGGTATAAATCCAAGGGCGGCACGGAAGCCGAACAAATGTGGTGGGCGAAAGAGCGGGAGCGCAAGAAAAAGGAGAAGGTAAAATGATTAATTGGGG